>OGKR01000699.1_pt1 | contig 32710 bp, 16 predicted proteins | sample 1572431 | NCBI WGS metagenome assembly OGKR01 (sample SAMEA2582079, study PRJEB24529) | metagenome | biome: Human gut stool | place: China | collected 2011 | reverse complement strand
GATGGTCTGTCCCATCTGCACCGGCAGGTCTGCTTCAAATGCCTTGAACATGGGGTTGGTGCCCAGAAATGTAATCAGCTCGTCCTTGACCTTTTCCGGTTGCTTTTCCAACTGGCTGTAAATCCAACGGTAGACTTTCCAGTTGTCATAGACCAGGCTGTTCTGCTTCAGGAGATCATCGGCGTATTTGTTTTCGGACACCTTGCTGGGGTTGTGGTAGGTCTCACCGTCAATCTCGATTGCAATTTTGGATTCAGGCGATTCCAGCGCAAAATCGATATAGCGGTGCCGACCATAGATGTCCACGCAGGGGTACTGGACCTGCAGATTTTCGGTTTTCTCAGGTCCAAAAGCCTCACAGAAGAGCTGCACAAACAGCTCCTCCGCACGGCTGTTGACGCTGGTTGCTTTTGACGGCTCCATTGTGGCCTCCTAAATTCAGACATGCCCCTATTCTTACAGATTATAATAGTGCTCCACCAAAGTCTTGAATTACGAGATCACTATCGCGACCGGAAATCACTTTTCCAGTCGCTTTTTCAATCTCGTTCAAAATAGCAGTTGCACGCTTGATGAAGAAGTCATCAAACCGATCTGCACGGATATCACCCGTATCAATCAAATGAGTCTTAAGATAGCCATCCAGTATATCTGGTTCAACTTGACCTTTCTTCTCAATCTTGGTCAGATATTGGCTTGGTGCTACTCCACCAATTTCACGGTTAGTAGAATACGTGATAGGTGTCTTGTTCACGACAGAATTCCATTTTGCGCGCGGCAGCCCTTTTTTCTCGCAATAATCTCGCGGGAAGATATGGTGAATGTCTATACTCTCCGCTTTATAAACCGTAAAGCCCATTTCACGACCACTGATAAAATCTTTGCATTGATTTTTCAAGATCCGTGCCATAATGCCTTTATAGGCTGCGCTCAATCTTGACTGCAAAGATAACAGACGCACTGGATTAAAATAAAACTCCTGCACCGTTTTAGGCGTTTTGCTGGCGTCTTCTAGCCACGCCATCACTCCCACTACATCATATACGTAGCGCGTTTCATTTGCACTTCCATACATTTCACCAAAAACGCCGCACCAGTACCATTGCTTTATTTTGTCTTTTACGCTTGTTGTTTTAATGCGATTATGCTCTGCCAGCAGTGTACAAAGAACTGCAAGCGGAATCAATTGCGTTGTATACGGTAAGTCCTTGCTGGAAAAGATCCGTTCTTCCTGCAAAATTTTTTCTGCTTCTACAAATCCATCTGTCAAATCATCTGCATACCGCTGATACTCTGCCAGCGTCAGATTCAAGACATCTTTCTTCTTACAACTTACGGTTCCTTCTTTTTTATACGAAGACAGTAATGTGCAAGCTGTAAGGAAATCCGTTGCAGAGGTCACCGAAAGAATCTCATCATTAAAATATTTATTCTTTCTCTCTTCCCAGTCCTTACGCAGTTCGAAATTATCCATTGCAAAAATCGCAGTGACTAATTCAAAAACTGTAAGTGATACTCCACCAGTATTTACATTCTCAAAGACCTGGCAAACTGCCTCCTTGGGTGTATCTTTATCCAATGTAATCACTGGAATTGTATACTGCCCCAATGGAACAATTACTTTAGACAGAAACTCCATATACAACTTTGCCGCATTCGGATCATACTGATGATATTGCATATAATCCATCTGCCACTTGCTGTATTTACTGGGATCCAAAATAATGTTCAGAGGAAACATGTTCTGTGCATACTCCTGCGAAACAGAAGAAAGATCCAACTCAATTTTTCTGCCAAAATCTGAAGTTATTTTTCGATCTTTCGGAACAGAGACAATAGAATCCACTCGATCAATCGTACTGTTAACCGCTTTGACCATATCAATATAATAAAATCGCTCTATTTCCTGTCCTTTGTCTGTCTTTGTCCTAACAGCCTTCTCACTAAAAAGCGAAGAGTAAACGGATGTCAATCGTTGCTGTCCATCAAGAATCAGCTCATCTGGTGTTACTTTGTCTGCAGAAGGTGCCCCTTCAACGACTCGTGATTTGAAATGAATACTCTCATTACCGTATTCCAGAAACATTGCCGCGCCAACAGGATATCCATTTGTGATACTTGCAATCAGTGCTTTTATTCTACTGTCGTCCCATACCCATCCCCTTTGAAAGTCAGGAAGTTGCGTTTTCCCAGTATGGATCGTAGACATCAAATCTGTAATTTTTCTATCGTTTGTTTTCATAGCACGTTCCCTTCTCACTCTACACCCAATGCTTTGAACACCGCATCCTCTGCGCTGCTGTAGAAGATCAAATTAAAACTTCCTACCAATTCGGGTGGCACCGTTCCAAGATCAACGGCACTTGAAATCGGCAGCAGAACCTTCTTTGCACCGCTATCGAGGCAGACCTGCAGGCTGTTTGCAAGCTCATCTACCTTCAAGATTGTTCCACTGATGCTGATCTCGCCCAGAACTGCAAGGGTACTGACTGTTGGCCGTCCAAGCGCAATACTGCACAGCGCAATCAGCGTAGGCAATGCTAATTTTCCTGTCATGCCAATACCTTGCAGATCCTGATAATTGATGATGTAGTCTTTAGATGCAGTGCTGATGCCTCCGCTGATGCGTTTTCCATTTGCTTTTAGGAAATTGAACGCCGTATTCGTTGACTCTTTGCAGTCACGGTCACTGCCAAGACCTGTGCGCTCAAACTTTCCGCTGCCCGGCAGCATCTGGCTTTCCAACCGGAACACACCGATCATGCCGCTTTTTCCACGCGAAACAGTGTAGATCTGTCCCGGATTGCACATTCCATCCGGGATCAGCTTACCGCCACCCTGTTCGGGAACCGACACAAACTTTTCTTCAAAGGTATCCAGATCAATGTAGCTGAAATTCACATCATAGAATTCCATACCGCCCAGCTTTTTCAGTTGCTCTTTCACTCGACGGCGCATTTCCAGTGCAAAGACAAGGATCTCCTCCAGTTGCTCTTTGGTAAACTCACCGTCCGGGTACAGCAGCTTTACATAGCCGCCTACGATCTTACGCACTGCGATCGTATCGCGCTGGTTCAGATTTTTACCAAGGCGGAAATACTTATCCAGTGCATCGCCGTACTGCTCCTTACGCAGTTCCCGGATAAATTCAGCAAGATAATCCGTGATGAAGCCGTAGTCGTTGGTGAAATGCTCCGGGCGGAATTTTGGGATCTCCCAGCCGGGAATGTAACAATGCAAGCGATCCAAAAATGCAGTGTCTGTTCCCATTTCAGGCGGGAACGGGTCAAACAGGCTGGAGGTTTTTAGCAGCACATCCACGCTCTGGTTAATATTTCCCACAAAGACCATCGAAGCCGAGGCTGTCTTTTCCTCTTTGCCACGGGCGAAGGAGCCGGAAGCCATATAGTCCTTCATGATCTGGATGCCGTCTTTGTCCTTGAACTTGATACCAGCAACCTCATCAAAAGCCACACAGTCCCACAGACCCACCAGACCAACGGTCTTTCGTCCCATGTTGTAGAACAGGTTTGCCACAGTCGTTTGTCCACCGGACACCAGAATGCTGTTAGGGCTGATTTCCTTATAGATATGGGATTTACCAGTGCTGCGAGGACCAAGCTCACAGAGGTTGAAGTTGTTCTCCACCAGTGGCAGCATACGTGCCAACAAGAGCCATTTCTCCCGCTGGTTCAACTGCTCCGGCTCATAACCGCAAGAGCGCAGCATGACATCCATCCACTCGTCCTGCGTGAAGGCTTTCCGCCCAGCACGTACCTCCTCAATGTCGATATGAGGCATCTGGATGGGGGTCAGTTTGCGGATGCTGATAGGCGAAATATCCTTCTGTTTTTTCTGCCGGGGTTCGCTATCAAAGTCCTCCATGCCAAAGGTGCTGTCACCCTCGGATTCATATTCCAGTTGGACGATGCACCAGATACCACCACAAAGCAAACGGTCATATTTTTCCGGGTAGTCGTCCGTAATGGGCACATTGGAGAGTCCCAGATTGGAAAACTCTGCAAAGAAGCAGTCTTTCTTGATATCCAGATGCACGGTCACCATATCAATAATGGTGTGGCTGCCGTTCCGGCGCAACTGAGAAAGCACCTTCTGCGCCTCATCCGGGCGCACAAAGTTATCTGCCAGAATATGCTTTACGTTCTGCACGCCCTGCTCGATAATCTCTTCATCGTCCGAGCTGCAATACTGCCCCAGCAGAAACTCCAGCACATAGACCGGTACGTTGGCACCTTCCTTGATCTTTTTGGTCAGATCCTTGCGGACGATGCGACCATCAAAGTTTTCCCGCAGTTTCCGGCGCAGTTCTTCCCGGTTTCCCTCTGCTGCCTGATCCATCATTAGCATACGGTGTCCCCGCCTTCCTTTTTGTTAGAATCCAAAGCCAAAATCGTCTGCAAAGGCAATATCCATCATCACCGGATGCCGCCACTGTTCCAGACCTGTATCCTCATCATAGACCACAAGATAATACTGCTTATCCTTGTCGTACTTCTTGTTCTTAAAGGTAAAACGCAGCCGGAAAATGCGCTTTTGTGCGCTGAGCTCCCGGTTGTCTGCTACATAGGTGTTTTCGTTGGAGATCTTCTCGTTGTCCTCCGAGATAAAGAACACCCGATACTTTGCCTGTTTCACAGTATCGCTGACGGCTTCCGACTGGACAAAATCCATAGAGGTGATCAAGTTCGTGACCTTATGGAGAATGCTGACCAGTGCGATCTCTGCGTTCTTGGTCTCCTGATGTCCACGCTCCATCTTGATATCCAGCACTGGCACCAGCATCTCCTGCGGCGAGGAACCGCCGTGGACGTAGTTGGCACCACCGCCAGCAACCTTGAACACGTTGCTGCTGACCGGGTAGGAAACCACCTTGGCATCCTGATTGCCCAGTACTGCACCCATGCTCATGTGCCCAATGCCGTCATCCTGAAGCGGAGCAGCGGACACCACAAAGCGGCGGTTGACAAAAGCATTTTCCATGCTCTTGCCTGCGATCTTCTCGCTCTCGGACAGCTTATCCCGCTTATAGATAAAGCCGTGGTCTGCCGTTACGATAAAGTGATGGGTATTTCCGCTGCCATTGATGCGGCGGATTAGATCCATGATCTCCTGCACGGCTTCCTCACAGGCGTTGAACACCTCATCCTCGGTGTTGGGCTTGTCGCCACGGGCATCGATTTGGTTGTGGTACACATAGATGACCTGCCGCTTGGTGAGGACATCCCGCAGATCTGCCACCTTCATGCTCTTGATCTCGTCAAACTGGATGCAGACACTGTCCGGCACATAGCTTTGCAGCACCTGCTGACGCCCTGCCAGCGTATCGCAGAGGGTGCCATCCACCAGAACCTGAAAGTCATCGGTCATTTCCAGCGTGCGGTGCGGGAGAAGCGCAGCCATGCCCAGCCGGGTATAGGAGGGCAGCACGCCCAACTGCACGTTCAACTGCGCCGAGCACTTGGGGTCATCCTGCATCCGGGCAAAAAGCTCCTGCCCTACCTCATACCGCATGGCATCGGAGATAATGACCACGGTACGCTCCTTGGCGTAGCGCAGGTTGGCGTTGTAGAAATCCCGCTGCAAGGGCAGCACTGCCAAAGCTTCCTCCTGCCGGAGCCCCTCGTTCCATGCCGGGAGAAGGGTGGCAAGATATTCGTTGGTGTAGATGTTCTCCACCAGTTCCCGCAGCGGTTCAAAGGCTTCGGTGTTTTCCAGCTTGTCGTAATAGAAGTAGAACTTCCGGTACTGCTGGTCTATCTGATGATCTGCGGACAGATACCGGTCCACAATGGCTTTGAAGCCCTCGGCGCTGTGATAGTTTGCCGCCTGCACCATGCAATAGGCGCTTTGCAGCAACTGGTAGGTCTTGTCGGTCTTTCGGCCAAAGTGCATCTTAGCACGCTTTTCGCACACCTCCGGGATGGTCAGCTCATTGAGCTTTGCCCCGGTATCCTCGGCAAGGAGCCGCCCCATCAGCCACTTGACCAGCACCTGATCCACTGCAAGGAAAGTATCGCACTCCACCAGATCATCGGCACGGCAGCCGGAGAACGCCTGATAGACGTTCAGCCCCTTTGCCACATGATCCGAAAGTTCATCGTACTTATCCCGGTAGAGGACGCTGTTCATCAGGCTGTCGAGGAAGGCAATGATGTTGCCTGCCTTGTAGGAGACAAAGGACTTCCACGCCGCAGGCAGCTCCGCCTGCACATAGCGGGCGGTATAGGTGACGAAAAGGGTCACAAGCAGCCGTTCCAATGTGGGTTTTACGTCCGTATAGCCGAAATGCTGCTCGCACAGCCGCCAGAAGGACGGCAGCAGGTCGTACTGTTCAAACTGCTGCAAGTAGACATTCTCCGACAGGCTGCCCTCGGTGAGCACGACACGCACCACCTCTTCAAAGGAGCAGGTGCGTGCCTTGCAGATGGCGCTGAGCAGCCCGGTGAGGATGTTTTCCTCGTTGAAGTTCTCGATCTCAAGATCATAGAACCGCTGGGTGCGCTTTTTGTCGGCAAAGAACTTGATGTGCTTTTCGAGGATGGGCTTGTACTTTTCCTCAATGCCAAGGTCTACCGACAGCAGCGAGGCACGGTCGGCAAAGAACCGCCGGGAGTACAGCAGGGTGTCCTCCAAGTGGTTTTCCCGCACATCGGGCTTGGGGAACGGGGCGTAGACAAGGTAATTGGTGGTGGTGTCCACCCGTTCCAGAAAGTATTTGGTATAGAACTGGTTATCGGGCTGGAGGCGGTAAATCTTTGCATTTTCCAGCTCCACGTTTTCCAAATCCTCGGCAAAGTCTGCCTTGTCATCGTACCAGAACACCAGCTTGCGGGTATCGCCCACAAATTCCGCATTTAGGCGGTCAATGATTTGTTTCAGGTTCAGTTCCACCGTTCGAGTTCTCCATTTCATCAGGCTTAGCTTTATCGGCAATCGTTACCGAACACGGTTTTAATGGAGGTGTCAGGCCAAGTTCTCCCAAAGCCAACGCTAATTCCGAGTTATTACCTAGCTTTTCTTTCATATCTGGAAGTTCCACTGACAATTCTCGACACAAAACCACTTTCAAAACATTTTTCATCAGCGCAATCGAATAAAACATATCGTGGTCTGAAAGGATTTCCGGCAATAGACTTTCATTAAAATGCGTATAATAATTTCGTGTTGCAACGATCTTATAAGCTAAAGACCCTGCCTTTTTCCTTGAGATTTCAAGTTCATCTGCTGTTTCTTTGAACAAGGCGGTTATTCTTTTTGAGCAACTTGGCTCATTAAGAATTGGTGTTTTCAGAACATCCGCAATCCATTCTCTGTCATCATCTTTCTCATCAAAATGGTTAACTATGCGACTTATTCTTTCTTGATGTTCTTCTGGTGGGATGAGTGTTGTTTTCCTCATCCTTCGCGAATACGATTCCAGAGCTTGCACCATCTTCAAGAATTCCATGGGCAAATCAATATTGTTTTTCTTTTGACAAGCATCCACAAAATAAGCTATGATTGGACGAATTTCTTCATATTTTTGATACCATGTTTGGACACAGTCCTGATAGCTATCCTTGATATCTGAAAAAGAAATCAAACAATTATACGCAGGATTAGTCGGCAAATCTAACGATTTAATTTCATCATTATACAATACCGCTATGTTATCTTCCTCTTCATCAACTGCTTGTATACTCAATATATGATTATGATTTCCCATACACAGTGTCAAAAAATCACGATATTTACAAGCTTGTTTAATTGCGTCAAAGACATTTACGCTATCAGGAAAGCAAAAACTAACACTAGCTGTTCTCTTAAAGCCAGCCTCAACATGTTCATTTACACTTAGAATGATTTTACTCTCTATGACAGCTGTAAAATCATCGATCGAACAACTATATTTTTCAGGTTCGCGAGCATGGGCACAGAATTCATACTCTTGATCATCTTTGCACTTGTATTTATAGGCATCTACTGGCATATCGCCAAGCCATTTTTCAAGTCCATTGAAGCAACATCTTAAAGACTTTACTTGAATTCTATCACTGCTGTAATTTTTACCCACAATGATAGTTGAAAACTCAAACATCATTTCTATCATCCCAGGCATATTAATTATTTGCTTCGGCTTTTTGCAATCAAGCAGTGTGATCTTTAGTCCTGTTGCTATAAAGCCTTGAACGGCAGGAATCATTTCTCTTTCGATGGTTTGTAGCCCTTCAAACATCTGTGTTGTTCGCAACCGCAAACGAGATTCTTTTAATTCTAGCACCCCATGAATTTTGTTATTCTCATTTTCAGGAAGCCACCACAATCCAATTACCGAATCCAAAGTCTTTAATGTTACTTGGTCTAAACTCATATCTTAGCTTCCTCCATTGCACTAATATCAAAAGTCGGTATTTTATTTCTTCTCTTTCGCCATAATGTTCTTGCTATCGGCAAGCACCTCGTAGAACTTGCCATCGGCGGCGGTCTGAAGCTTGCGGTAGTTCACCTTTACGCCGTCATCGAGGTCCAGCGCAATGCGGGAAAGTGCCAGATGGCTGATCTTTTCGTCGTAGTCCCGGCACTCCTTAAACTGCTTGGTCAGCTTGTCCTTGCGCTTGGAGGCGGCAGCGGCTTCCCGGGCGTTGGTGGCGTGGTCCATCATGTCCTGCATCCGGTTGATCTCGGATTCGTACACACGCTGCATCTTGTGCAGGTAGTCCACACGCAGGGTGCCGATGGTATCCGGGGTGTAGCGGTGGAGGTAGACCAGTGCCTTAAAGCCGTTCTGCTTGCCGCTGTCGAACAGCCAGTAGATGGGGCGCTTGCCGGAGCCGGTGACCGAGTAGGTCTGGCAGTGATCCTTGAAAAAGTCGTTCACAAAATAATTGCGGATGACCTCCCGGCTGGTGGTGCCCTTGTTGCCCAGTGCCTTGGCAATGTAATCCAGGTTTGCTTCCCGCGTATCCGTACCGTACACCACCTTCAGCCAGTCGCACAGGCGGGCGACAATATCATCGTCCAGATATTCTTCATCGGTGATGGGGATGACATTGTCGGCATCCGGGAAGAACATTTCATCCACCACAATGCCCTCATTGCGGTATGCACGTTCCAATTCATCAGCCGAAACCGTTCCGGGACGGTCATTCAGCTTGTCCACAAACGCCTGCAAAGAATACGGCTCTCCTGCAAAAAGCAAACCATCCTTATAAATAGAGTAGCGGCCAAACATACAGCCCACGGCATAGCTGAGCAGGCTCTTGATATCCCGCTGCAAGTCGGCTTTGCGCACGGTCACATCTTTATCTTCCACCTCCGGGGTCAGTTCATCCTGCAAACCGTAAATATCAATAAAAATGCGGTTCAGTTCTTCTTCGTTGGCTTTCAGCTTTTCAAAGCGCTCCTTGCACTGGCCCTGCCACAGCAAATAGCAAATCTCCAGCGGGCAGCTTGCTTCCGGCAGGTAGCCGTAGTAGTAGTCCATCGCAGCAGCCGTACTGGTAGCATCCCATAGGCCTTTACTCATGTTCACAAGAGGGTGGGTGGTAAAGTCCCAGCTTGTTTCAAAGGAATCCCAATCTTCTTTTGACAATCTTATATTTTCATCAACAGCAGCGGCTATATAGCTCTTATCTTCTATATCTTGCAAATATGGAATTTGAGGAATTTGTCCTGTACTGTAGTGCAACCCCTGACAAATCAAATCGCAAAACATTTGAAAAACGGGAGTGTTCATATAACCCATTTTGACATACGGATCAACATGAACAAATAGCATTGGCCCTGCATCTGCGAAAATATATCCGTCATCAACCCATCTGGCACTGAATTTCCCTGTTGCAACGTCACTCCATGTAATTCCAGCATGAAAATACGCAGACGTATTTTTTACGACAAAATCAGGATTATTAAGGTACGGATATTTTTTCATAACCGCAGCTTTAATTTCAAATCCATTATTTTGATAATTCACTACGTATTCTTTATTAGGATACCATCTTCTGAATGTTCCACCCTTTATATATGGAAACCACTTTGATGGGCTATCTGTTGTTTTTTCACAATCTAAAATTCCAAAACCTATTTTATCAAAGCTAATTTCTGGCCAAAATCTCAAAAATCTATTATTGTCTGATGTGGCCAATCCTTGTTTGGCTGCTCCAACATCTCCAATGGACTGTTTCTTTTCAAATATTGAATATACTTCCGGTTTTAGCTGATAACTAATCGGCACATCAGGTATTTTCTGATAGTTTTCCTGCTGTGCAACATATTCATTGGTGTGAGTCAGAAAGCTTTTTTCTTTTTCCTCAGGAGTTGTACAATTTACCAATCTATAGTATTTTCCTCGATAAGCCTGAATTTTATTTTTTTTAATTACAAAGCTTGCCGTTTGGACAACTTCTCCGCCAATCTCTTCAAACGCTCTTGCTCCAAGGTGCACTAAGTTAACAATCGTGTCCCTTTGGACTTTCACTCTCAAATTGACCAGTTTTGACAGGAACATCCAGCTATGCTGGGTGATCATCGCCTGAAAACCCTTGTTGGCAGTCATGGCACGGCAGCGTTCAATAAAGACAGCAAACAGGTCGGCTTTGCTGTCGGGGTAGTTCTTTTTGACAAAGTTGTTGACGTTGGTGCTCAGGTTGCTGGTTCCGGCATAGGGAGGATTGGTGCAGGTGACCCAATACTTCCGTGCCATAGTCTCGCCAAGGTCGATGAGCTTTTGCAGCTCCTCGGCGGTCTGCTCCACACCGGCACTTTCCAGCGAAATTTGCACCTCATCGTCAATGCCGTCCACAAACCGGCGCAGCAATGCCCAGTTATACTCCGGCACATTGAGGATGGAGCCGTACTCCTTGGCATCGGTGAGGATGTCCAGCAAGCCTTCCAACTGCATTTTGGCGGTGTTCTTTTCCAAGTCCGAAAGGCCCGCCCCAAAAAATTTGAGGTGAGCCCGGTTGATGGGGTTGCTTTCCTGAATGGCGTAGACGTGGCAGGTGTTTTCGCCGTTGAGGATGCGGCGGTTGTACTGCCGTGCCTTCATCATCACGGCAAAGTAGGCAAGCTGATAGGCACGGTCGTCAATGTCCAGACCGTAGAGGTTGTGTTCCAGAATGCTCTTGGCGGCATCCCGCTCACTGTAACCCACGCTGGTGTAGATTTGCATCAGCACCTCAAAGGCATATACAAGGATATGCCCGGAACCCATGCAGGGGTCGATGAGGGTCAGGTCCTCCGGGTTCAGGGCGGCGTACTCTTTACGAATTTCTGCAAGCTTTGCCTGCACCTGCGGCTCCTGCGGGGCCTCGTCCAAATAATACTTCCAGTTTTTCCGCAGGTCGCTGTCCGGGTGACCCTCTACCCACAGGCGGCCAAGGCTGTTTTCCACCATGTAGCGGACGATCCAGTCCGGGGTGAACAACTGGGTCACCGCCGGGATCTCCTCTTTGGTGATCTTGCCGTTTTTGGCAAATGCCGCCGCCTTGGGCTCGGTGTTGTAGTACTGGTACAGCCAGCCGATGATCTCCACCTGACCGCCCTGCTCGATGTTGAAGTCCTTTTCCGGGATATCGTGGGTCAGCTTGTACACCACGCCCTCCTGATCCACCACCGAAAGGTTCAGCAGGACTTCGGTGTAATCGGTGGTCTTTTCAAACAGACCGGGCAGGATCTCATTCAGCGCATTGCACTGCTTGATGAACAAAAAGCAGAACAGCTCGTCCAGCTTGTTGTCCTGCTTCCACTGGATGATCCGGGCTTCTTCCTCGGCGGTAAAGGGCAGGTCGGCGTCAAAGGGGGTGGTGACCAGATCCGGCTCCACCTTGCCGCTCTCGGAGGAAAGCACCCGCAGGTGGGAGGGCAGATAGTCGTTGACCTCCATGAACCGCACCGCGATCAGGCGGTTGAACCATGTGTAGGCCACTTCCTCCATGATGTACTGGTAGGCAGTGGCGTAATCGGTGTCGGCCTCCTTCTCCCGGATGGCGCTCACAAGCTGCCGCCGTTGCTTGATGGCCTCGCCTGCCACCAGATAAGGCTCCGCTGCGCCAATATCGTAGAACTGGGCATCCAGCGTACTCTGGGGCAGGGGGTCTGCAATGCCCTTTTCGGTAATGCCCATCAGACCGGCACGGTAGCAGATATCTGCGATCAGCTTGTTCCGTGCCCAGATGGCAAAGTTTTTAATGGCTGTTTTGTTCATGGTTGGTTCTCCATTTATCAGAGTTTCGATGCAAGATAATAATAGTACATCACATTTTTTCCAGTAGCATCTTTTTTCTCTTTTACTTCAATTCGAGACTGGTTGTACATATTGGCAATTTTCAGAAATCCTGTTGCAAGCTCCTTCGATATCGTTGCTAGTCCAGCTACCAAGATCAGATTTCTCAGTACTTCAAAGACATTAAAAAGATCCGTAGATGTTGTAATTGCAGTTGTCAGTCCTGCCGCCGCATAGCCAGCTTTCTTTCGAATTTCCTCGTCTGCAAGGACTCTATTGCCGAGGTTTTTAAGAACACTTGTCTGCGTCATAACTTCATTGATTTCCTGAATTCGTGGAACAACCTCTGTGTTATAAAGTTGCAGACAATCGTATTGAAAATTGTCATCCCATGGCAACGATTCGATTTGACTTGAAAACCCATATATTGCTTTCCTAAAATTTGCAAGCGGAGTTTGATTTTCTTTTTTCAGGTCAATCAGTTCATCTACTGTTGCAGATTCCAATGTCGGCAGCGTCATTAAAATTTCCGAGGCAACTCCTGCATGACGGAGTACTTTATCATCCAATCGGCCTATGTCGAGCAACTTGGTTTGCACGACCGAATCAATTACACCACTACTCTGTTTATCAAAAAGTGGATATGCTGTTCCATTGTACATTGCATTCATTAGATTTGCAAAGTACCCACCAGTCAGTTCATTTACATCAAATTCTTTGAATCCATAGTCGTAAACTGACACAATATTTCGGTCAATCAAATTTTTGATTTTGCGGGATTCCGGCGTAGTCAATAGTTGATCCATGCCACTCTCAAGCTGTTCTTGCAACTGTTTTTCAAGTGTTTTAATCTTGTATTGTGCTAAAATTTCCTGTGTACTTCGCCGATTTTTCTTCTTTAGAGCTGGTGCGTAGAATCGAAGCTGTTGTTCTGCGTCCTCCAACTGTTTCATTATGGATGCACAGCCTTCAGGCTGGACGGATTGTAGAAACATTTTCAGTGCCGGAATCATACTATCCAAGTCCTTGGCTCCGAAAACATTTGCTGGAAGGTATTTGTACAAGGCGTACTCAACCATTCCAATCAATTCAATTTCATCTGCATATAATATAGAGCTTTTTATCAGCCTCAAATCTTCTTCCAAATTGAGTGAATTTGAAACCGTCCCGATTGTAAATTTCATCTTCGTCATTTGGTAGCCCTTCTCTATTTTACAGTTCCACGTTCACGATGGAATCATCCGCGATCTCTTTCAGCAGGTTTTCCCGCAGGGCATCCAGATATTTATCCACATCCTCTGTGCTTTCCAGCCGCCAGGACGCTGCCCGTGCCACCGTTTTGATAGAGAGATTCTTGGTGGTACGCACCTTGACGGCAGGCTGCTGGACCTTCGGCTGCGGCACGGTGACGGTCTCGCCACGCTTGCGGGCTTCCTCTGCCAGACGCTTCTGTTCTGCTTCTGCCTGTGCAAGTGCCTGCTGTGCCAAGCGGTTGTCCTCGTCTACCATCTCGTTCAGCAGACGGATCTTCAGCGCATCGGACTTATCCTGATAGCTGCGCAGCACCGACACATTGTTGCAGTGCACAGCACCGTCCAACAGCTCCTCGAACCGCTCCATGTAACCACTGTGCTTTGCGTCCTTGTAGGGCTTGTCGTTCAGAACCTCCAGCACACGGTTGCGGTCGTCCTTGATGGCTTTTACCACCGGTACCGACTGCTCCTCCAGAATCTCGTTGTACAGGGACATGAACTTTTCCCGCAGCTCCGGCAGCTTGGGGATCTCACGGTAGGGTGCTTTCATGCCCACGATGCTGCGCATCTGCCGGACAACATCTTCCAGTGCGGTGTTCACGATATAGGTCTTGCTGTCATCGTAAATGCCCAGCATATCCAGTGCACGGCGAAAAATCTGCTCCTGCTCGCTGTTGGGGCTGAAGAATTTCTGCACCGGCTCAAAATCCTCACCAAAATCCAGCAGCTCATCCTGCCCATCGCTGACTTCCTTGAAAAATTCCAGCGGAGCGTTGATCTGCAGCAGGTTGCTCATCAGCTTTTTGCCCTCGGCAAGGACCTGTTTGCCGGGATAGGCGTAAAGCTGATACCGGGGCTCCAGACGGTCGATGGAGGTGATGGTGCGCTCGCAGTAGCGCCGGAACTCGCTCATCATGGTGTCCTCGTCCTCTGCCGTGGGCAGCACGTTGAACAGCTCCTTCATAATGGTGCGGACAGCCTTTTTCTGCTTTTCCGGCACCCGGACACGGACTTCCATCAGCAGCTTGTCCACAAACTGCTTTTTGGTGATGTAGCCCACAAGCTCTTCCTCGGTGCGATTGTTGGCGTTCACACTTTCGCCGTTCACAGTAAAGGCAAGATCGCCCCGTTTGAACAGCCGCGCCACCAGCCACTGCACATCGTCCTCCACAAAGCCGTAGGGAGCTTTCATGAACCGATCCTTGATGGTTTTCATGGAGGTCTTCATGTGCATCCGGGAGTTGCCGCCGATAAATTGCAGCACATCGTCCAGTGCATGGACGTTTGCCTCAGAGCTATCCTCCAAGGTAAGGGAGAGCTGGTTGCTGCTGCGGAACAGCTTGCGGATATCGGTCTCGCCCATGGGGGCGGTAATGTAGGACAGCTTATGGTAGACCGTCTGCACCAGACGACCGATTGCCTCGTTGATGCGGCTGTTCACTTCTTTGCCGGAGGTACGCAGCACATCGCCGTTTACATAGATGGTAGAATCCTTCAGCGCCTCGGTCAGGTAGAGCTTGGCGTTGCTGTTGCGTTCCCGCATCTCCACCCGCTTTGCTTCCTTGATGGCCTCGTACTTTGCAAGCTGTACCGAGGTATTCTTACGCAGGAAGCGCTCGATCTTCAGGTAGGCGCGCATTTCGGTCAGGAAGGAGTCATCGTTGGGCAGTGCCACCAGCACTTCCTTGCCCTGCCCGGAGATCATCCGCAGGGTAGAGTCCTCCACACCACCCTCATACCACGGGGTCAGCACACGCAGCCCGATATCGTAGCTTTGATTTGCCTTGTAGGGGCGGTCATCCACCATCTGGTTGAACGGGAAGGTGTACCGTCCGCCGAATGCCGGATACTGGTACTTTTTGCTGGGGAAGATGTCCTCAAAGATCATCTCAGCGATCTTCGTGAGGACTTCCAGCATCTCCACGTTTTCTTTTTCAATCTCGTTGTTGATCTCCTGCTCCTCATCGGTCAGGAACACATAGACGCTGCCGTTTTTCTGGATCAGCATCTGACGCATCAGCACCTTCAGGGCTTCCTCCACCTCTGCTTTCAGGGCAAGGCGGTCATCGTCGATGTTGGAGATCATCAGGCTGGTGATGTTGTCCACATTGGCCTCGATCTCCACCACATATTTGATCAGGAACAGGGTCTTCAGCACGTTGATGGCAAAGACGTCTTTTTCCTTCTTTTCCGGGTTGATGTAGCTGTTATCATAGGCACGAATGATCACGCTGCTGTGGCTGTGGTCAAGGAAGTTTTCCAGTGCATCGTAGAATTTATGGAACGGCACGATGGCACCGGTTTCTTCGTCCATCAACTGCATGGCAGACTCTTTGAACAACGCCAGCATGGAGCGCTCGCCCTCGGACAGATGCTTACCGGATGCACCGTGGGTACGGATGCTGGTCAGCACACTTGCCAGAAGGTTGAACTGATAGGGCACAAAGGGGTACACCTCTGCAAAATCCTCCGCATTGGCATACAGCTTTTTCTCCACACCGTCGTTGAAAACAATGAGATTCTTGATGATGGTGCCCTTCTGGTCGTAGATCAGCCGCAGGCTCTGGGCTGCGGTGTCGGTCTTTTCCAGAATACGTTTTTTGATAACGGCATCCACGTTTGCAGAAGACAGAGACAGACGGGTATCAAAGCGACCCTGAATCTTGGAGAAATCGTTGCCCTTCACCTTGGTGATGGAGTCGATATCCTGCTGAGAGGTCACAATGACCCACGCCTTGCCCTGACATTCCTTTCCCAGTTCCTCGGTCACAGTCTGGAGGTTCAGCATCAGCTTGGAGTCATCGCCGATATACTGACCGATCTCATCCACCAAAAAGACAACATGATGGTTGCTGCCCTTCTTATCCAGATAAGCCTTCACACGCTTGGCAAAGTCTTCGATGCTGATCTGGTAGGGCTCCGTTGCCTTTTCGCACCAGTTGCGGGCGGCGGGCTCGCTCATAAAGCCCATTTCCACCAGAACCTCCACAACGGTGTCCTGAATAAAATCAAAGTCCTGCCGGGAATCCTCCCACGCATCGCCATAGGCATCCTCAAATTTTTTCTTGAACGTAGCAAGCTGGTCTGCCTCAGCAAGGTGGCGTTCCAAATCCGCAAGGTAGGGCATGGAGCCGCAGAACCCCTGCATTTCGTTGAACACCTTCAGGAACACGTTCACGATGGCATCCTTGTTCTCCTTGCTGTTGGATTCGCTTTTGGAGTCGATATTGAACAGGATCACATCCGTCGGCGTGTCTGCTGCCAGCTTCATATCTGCCAGAACCATCTGGTTTGTGATCTTTTTATCGTCGATAAAGAAATCCAGTGCGTGCTTGTCGCCCACCTGCTTGTTTTCCAGCAGATAGGACAGGATCTTCAGGAAGTGAGATTTACCGCTTCCAAAGAAGCCGGAGATCCATACGCCCATTTTCGGCGTGGTGCCCAGAACACCTTTTTTATAAGCCGCAAAAAAATCCGCAAAGTGCCGCTGCAGTTCACGGGTCACCACATACTCTTCCAGTTCCTGTGCAACATTGGTCTCTGCGCCCTGACCGACTACGATAACACCCTGAAGTTCACGGTCGATTTCCTTACGGAACATCTCCTTGATCTGCATAGCTACTGTATCCTCCCTTTATTTCACCAGCCGGAATACCCGGTAATAGTTATCGTCCTTAATCTCGTTGAACAAGATCAGTTCCTGTTCGTTGTAGGTGCCCGGAAAGAACATTACGACCGGGCAGCGGACAAATGCCTGATGCAGGTTGTTCAAAACCTTATGGGACCGCAAGATCGGATAGCACTTTCCGATACCCGTCAAAAACACGATGGCGTTCTCCGGCGTATGTTCCTTGATATACTGCACGATGAGGCTGTCGTTGTCATTGATCTTCATGGCGTTGGTAACCGCTTTGGTGATACGTTCCATTCCATTTTTCTTTTCAAAGTCATAGCACTTTTCCAAAAAGTTTTTCTTCGCCAGAAAATCTATGATAACATCGTAGAGATCAAATACCACCAGCTCAAAGTCATCATCCCCACGGGCATTTTTGCCTTTCATATACTCGATTCGATCACGAACTTCCAGCTCTTTTTCTGGTGGATAGTCGAAAACCCAGTAGTTCACCTCGTTGGCTCTGCCGGTTCCCTTGCGGAAGGACGTTTTCCGGATTGCCGCTTCCATCTCATCCAGCCGGTCGCTCAGGCATCCATTCACAGTTTCCATCTTATCTTACCCCCGTAAGCGCATTGACCATAATGGCATATCCATTGTCTTGCAGCCAGCGTTCCAGCGCAATGTCCAAAATCGGGCGCAGAATCTTGCGTGAGCTGCCCTTGTTTCCGTCCAGCATTCCTGCCTCGTAGAGCTGCGTTTTGTATGCCGCTCCCAGCCGATGCAGCGTGTAGTCCTGAAAGGCTGCTACTTTCTCGCTTTGCGCCTGCTTGTCCTTGAAGAATACCCGGATATCCGCATCAGTCAGTTCGTCCACTCCAAGGATCATCTTTTCCCGCACAACTTCGTACACAAAGTCAAAGAAAAGCGTATCGTGTGCAAGTGCTGCTACCAGCGCAAACATCTTCTGCGTTGCAATATCGCTGCTCAGGAAAACCGGGTAAAAGCTGGGGTCCAGCATCTTTATGCGCGCCGTAACGGTAGAGTAGATCATCTGTGCCCGTGCCTTTGTGGATGCGCTGTAAATATTCTCTTGCTCGTTCAGCAGTTTTATTTCCGAAAAGCTCTTGCCCTCTGCCAGCAACTGGACCGTTTTCCGAAACTCAATAAACCAGAATGAAAATTTCACTGCACCTGCACTATATGGTTTTCTGTTCATCTATATCTTCTCCATTTTCATTCTTCGATTTAATGTATTTTCCGCTCTTTACTCTAGCATCTTTTGGTTTTGGAGCATCTGCAGGAATGATCCACTGGTGCCCAACACGCTGTGCTCCTTCGATGCGGCCTTCTGTACACAAGGTCTGCACTCGTCTTGCACAAATGCCCCATTTTTCAGAGATTTGTTTAATTGATACGTATTCCATAGTAACCCTCAACATCGTTCATTCACGGATGGTGGCGGTCTATAACAAACCATTTTTATTTTACTCTAACAAACGAACGAAATCAATGCAAAGGTCTTACAAATCTTGGAATGGTTTTTGTATATCAAATACACTGTTCCCACTCGTTCAACAATAAGCGTGGAGTCTCTTTTCAAGGTTCCGCTCCTATTGTTCGAAATATAAATACTGTTATTTTCTTCCCGATAACGCTCATGTTTAACTAGAGCTAAAATTGGCTGAATACGGACTGAAAGGATGCATTGTTGTGGCAAACTGCGCAAGGCTGACATCATGCGAGTCGTCACCCTGATCTAAGTGGTAGAGAATCGCAAAGCATATCTCATACCCTCAATCATTGAATATTCTTTTACCGGGCGCTATAATAAAAGAAAACGGCAAGGAAGTGCATCTATGCTCTACCCCGGACTGTACGAACAGGTCATCAATAACGCGCTGAACAGCGAGCTTGCGAAGATCCCGGAAGCCCGCAAGTCCACTGCGCCCATCGACACGGCGGAGGCTGCCAAGGTGCTGGCGCAGTATCTGACCGACGTGGTGCAGAAGGGCCTTGAGAACGTGCAGGACAACGGCGGCGGCATCGAGGCGCAGATCCAGCTGGCAAACCAGATCGTAACCACCATCCAGAACACCACACAGGAAGTTGACTTTTCCGCGCTCAGTGTTGACCAGCGGGCAGAGCAGCTTCTTGCGCTTTTGCAGCAGAATGACCCGCGCCTTGCTACAGGAAAAAGCGCAAAAGACCTTGACCGCCCGGAGACCTCCATTGCACAAAGCTCCCTGTTTACCGGCGCTATCCATGAGCCGCAGATGTACACGGAGCTGAAAAAGGAGATCGTTTCCGCCGACCGCATCGATATGCTGGTCTCTTTTATCAAGTGGAGCGGCTTGCGCCTCATCATGGACGAGCTGCGGCAGTTTGTGCAAAGCGGCGGTGAATTGCGCATCATCACCACCTCTTATATGGGTGCAACGGACGTAAAAGCCATTGAGGAGCTGCGCACGCTGCCCAATACAAAGATCAAGGTCAGCTACGACACCAAGCGTACCCGCCTGCACGCAAAGACCTATGTATTTTACCGGAACACCGGTTTTACTACGGCGTATGTAGGCTCCTCCAACCTGTCCAATGCGGCAATTTCCAGCGGTCTGGAATGGAACGTCAAGGTGACCCGAAAGGACCTGCCGGAGACCATCGAAAAGATCGCAGCCACCTTTGAAAGCTATTGGAACTCCAATGAGTTCGAGTACTATGATGAAGGTCAGCGGGAGCGGCTGACCCGCGCCCTGAAAGCCGAAAAATACAGCGAGACCGACCACAGCGGAATCTATACACTGGATATTCTGCCCTATTCCTACCAACAGGAAATTCTGGACCGGCTGGATGCCGAGCGCACCGTTCGGGGGTATAATCGCAATTTGGTGGTGGCCGCTACCGGCACCGGCAAAACTGTGATCTCCGCACTGGATTACAAGCGGTTCTGCAAACAGCATCCGGGGCAGCCCTGCCGTCTGCTGTTTGTGGCACACCGAGAGGAGATTCTGAAGCAGAGCCTGTACACCTTCCGGGCGATACTGAAGGATGCCAATTTCGGCGAACTGTATGTAGGCAGCCACAAAGCCGACAGCATCGACCATCTGTTTGTTTCTATCCAGACCTTCAATTCTCAAGAGCTTGCCGCTAAAACGGCAGCGGATTTTTACGATTACATCGTTGTAGACGAGTTCCATCATGCAGCTGCACCCACTTATCAGAAGCTGCTGGAATATTATCAACCGAAGATCCTGCTGGGGCTGACCGCCACCCCGGAACGTATGGACGGCAAAAGCGTTCTGGACTATTTCGGTGGACGCATTGCCGCCGAGATCCGTCTGCCGGAGGCCATTGACCGGAAACTGCTCTGCCCCTTCCAATATTTCGGCGTCACCGACACCGCAGATCTGAGCAGCCTGAAATGGCGTACCGGTGGCTACGACAAAAACGAGCTGTCCAACCTGTACACCCTCAGCGGCATTGTGGCGGAGCGCCGCGCTGACCTTGTGGTGAACTCCATCCTGAAATATGTCACCGATATCGACGAGGTAAAGGGTTTGGGCTTCTGCGTTTCCATTGCTCATGCCCAATTTATGGCGCGCTACTTTAATACCCACGGCATCCCGTCTATGGCACTGACCGGCGATTCTCCTGACGAGGAGCGCAATGCCGCCAAACAGCGGCTGGTTTCCGGGGAGCTCCGATTCCTCTTTGTTGTGGACATTTACAACGAGGGCGTGGATATCCCCGAGGTGAACACGGTGCTGTTCCTGCGCCCTACCGAGTCGCTGACCGTGTTTTTGCAGCAGCTGGGGCGTGGTCTGCGTCTGGCAGAAAACAAGGATTGCCTGACCGTTTTGGATTTCATCGGGCAGGCCAACAAAAAGTATAATTTTGAGGAGAAATTCGCAGCACTGCTCTCCAACACCACCCGCAGCGTCAGTCGGGAGCTTAAAGAGGGCTTTGTCTCTGCACCCAAAGGCTGCTATATTCAGCTGGAAAAAATTGCCGCAAAGTATGTGCTGGATAATATCAGCGCCTCCTATGACCGCGCCTCCGGGCTTGTGGCGCGGGCGGCTGCCTTCACCGAGGATACCGGCCTGCCTTTGACACTCGGGAACTTCCTCGACTACTACCATCTTGACCCGCGTGCGATTTACAGCAAAAAGATCTGCTTCAGCAGGCTGTGCGTCCGCGCAGGGGCGGCATCCGATTTTGCAGAACCTTTGGAAGAGACCATGACCAAAGCCCTTGCACGCTTTGCGGTTATCGATTCCCGCAGGTGGATCCGTTTTTTGCTGGAGCTTCTGCCGGAATTGGACAACACCGACTTTGCAGCCCTGCCACCGGTAGAGCAGCGGATGCTGCAAATGTTTTATGTGACCCTTTGGGGTAAGACCGCAGAAAGCTGGGAGGATGAAGAAGTTCTCGATAACCTGTATGCTCTCTCAGACAGTCCCGTTTTGCTGGGGGAGCTGCAGGCACTTTTGCAGTATCAATATGACCGCATTGATTTTATCGACGAACCTGTGGATGTAGGCTTTGATTGTCCGCTGGACCTGCACTGCACCTATACCCGCGACCAGCTGCTAGTGGCACTGGACTTTTTGAAGCCTGCCACTGTCCGCGAGGGCGTGAAGTGGCTGCCGGAAAAGCAGCTGGACGTATTCTTTGTGACCATGAACAAAGCGGACAAGGATTACTCTCCCACCACCATGTACAAGGATTATTCCATTAACGAAAGCCTGTTCCACTGGCAGAGCCAGAGCACCACCGCCGAAAACTCTGCCACCGGGCAGCGCTACATCCATCACCGTGCAAAGGGAAGCCGGGTGCTGCTGTTCGTGCGCGAGTTCAAGGCAGATGCCCGTTTTGGCGGTGCAGGAGCGTATACCTATCTGGGCACGGTGAACTATGTGAAGCACGAGGGTTCCCGCCCCATGAATATCACATGGCGGCTGGACCGCCCGATCCCTGCAAAGTTCCTCAAAAAGACCAACAAATTGATCGTGGGGTAACATACTATGGACGATATGCTGGCTCGCACCATAATTGAAACTCTCGCAAAAGGTATTAATCCTTTAACCGGTTGGATTCTGTCTGAAAATGATAGTTGTGCTCAGGAAGAAATTCAAGAAGCATTAAAAATCGTATTGGAACATTGCTCCATTGAATCTACCGCTGAATATCTGAAGTCTCTTCCTCGAAACAAAAAGGCAGAGCGTTATTCTCGTGCTGGAACAGCATGGTCGCAAAAAGAAGAACGTGAATTATTGCGGCTCCACCAGCAGGGAAACAGCGTCAAACGAATTTCTTTGATTCTAAAACGTTCTACAGGAGCAATCGAATCCAAATTGAGAAAACTGGGTTGTCCACTCTATTATGAAAAATAATTCAGGAGATTTTCATGAAAATGATTCGCGTTGTTGCAGCTGTGATCTGCGACGATATTCAGACGAAACATAAAATTTATGCCACCGCCCGCGGCTACGGCGAGTATAAGGGCGGATGGGAATTCCCGGGCGGCAAAATCGAGCCAGGCGAAACCCCGCAGCAGGCGCTGAAACGAGAGATCCGGGAAGAGCTGGACACCGAGATCGCGGTAGGCGATTTGATTGGCACCATTGAATACGATTATCCCGCCTTCCACCTTTCCATGGACTGTTTCTGGTGCGAGGTGGTTTCCGGCGAACTAGTGCTGAAAGAAGCCGAGGCTGCACGCTGGCTGACTAAAAAGGAGCTTGATTCTGTTCCGTGGCTTCCGGCGGACCGGATCCTTTTAGAAAAGCTTTGCAGCTAACATCGTTGCTATCATGGAGACGGATTTGATAAAAAAGTTCCGGTGCAGGCTGCACCGGAACTTTTTTGCGTTTTTCGAAAAGTACTGTTTATGGTATGCAAAAAGTCGATAATAGAATATAACTTTTTTCAAAGCGGGGCTTGCTTCTCAAGGAATTGGTTATGATAAACAGTTTTTTGTTGAATGCCAACGCCACAAGTGATATAATTTTAACAAAATCCGTCCATCTTTTACGTTTGAATCACTACCAAAAATGAGGACTGTTTATAATGAACGAGATAAAAATCATAGGTAAGATCAATGAGCTTCTTTATACTGCCACAGATCTATGCTGTGGGTGGCTTAATAAAATGCTCCCCCGTATCTCTGATAACTGGTGGACCAACTGTGTTCTCGACAGCCTGAGCTTCAACCAGAATCAGCTGGCTCAGGAAAAAGGATACACAGAATTAAATCAGCTCGATCTGGCTGCGCTGCTTCGCGTCATCGACAAAAACTGGTATGCCATGAGAAATTTTGCATATCTTCCAACAAAAGACCGTGAAACAGTTCGTCGTATGATGCGCGTCCGGAATACATGGGCACACATTTCCGGTACATTGCCCTCATCAACAAGCATTCAGGAAGATCTTCAGGTCGTTGAGGCTTTTTTCTATTTCATTCAGGCTTCTCGCCAGCAGCTTGAAGCTGTTGAGGCGCTTTTGAATTCACTTGATGATCTTGATGCCTCAGAACTCTCCATAGAGGATGCTTCCTCTCTGCCGACTGACAGCAAAGGAACGATTCGTGAAAAGAGCAAAGTTCGCCTTACCAGCGATCCGAGTAAAATCGGAATGGTGTTTTCTGTTGAAACATTTGGTCCTACACATAAATACGAAGTATTTATAGACGGCGGGATCAATACATTTTATGATGGACAGATTCAGCTCATTGAGGATTCTTCCGAGGTCCAGTGGGAAAAAATCGAAGATTTCCGGAACAGCCTTACCGCTTACGAGATCAATAATCCCAGTACAAGCAATCTGTATTCTCTTAATTCCGCCAAAATCGACTTTGTCCCATATCAATTCCGCCCTGCTCTTAAGCTGATAAAATCGGATGAACCACGTATTTTGATTGCAGACAGCGTTGGTGTCGGTAAAACGATCGAAGCGGGACTTATCATCAAAGAGTTGGAAGCCCGCAACGAGTTGGAAAGCATCCTGATTATCTGCCCGAAGCCGCTTGTAACAGAGCGCAAGTGGGAAACAGAAATGAAGCGTTTTGATGAAGAATTTACCGCATTGGATGGCGATGCATTGCGCGAAACATTAAACGACTGTAATCGGGATGGAGAATGGCCACTAAGAAGCAAAAAAATCATTGTTCCTTATTCCATTCTGGACGATCGCACCTATAACGGTACAAAACAGCGTCTTGCAAGCAATATTGGTCTGAAAGATCTTGACCCAGCACCGCATTTCGATCTTGTGATTGTTGATGAAGCGCATCATATCCGAAACGGCAGTATGGAGAAAGATAAGGCATTTGCGTATAAATGCGTCAAATACTTCTGCGATCATGCTTCTGCGGTTGTTATGCTAACCGCAACACCACTTCAGACCAGCGACAATGATTTGTTTACGCTGCTGAATCTCCTTCGTCCGGATGTTGTAATTGATAAGGCGACATTCCGGGCTATGTCTGAGCCAAATGCGTATATCTCCAAGTGCTCAAGACTTATCCGTTCTGCAGCGCCACATTGGCAGGAAAACGCCAGCTCTGAGTTGATCGATCTTGCAAGCACGCGTTGGGGAGAAAATGTCGTCTCCAAAAATCCGCTGTATCAGGATATTCTGAAGCGGCTGGAGAAAAAAGAATTCACCCGCGAAGAACGTGTCCAACTGATTTCTGACGTAGAATCGCTTCACTCCTTTGGGACGATGCTGAACCGTACCCGCAGAAAAGATATTCAGGATTTCTGCGTTCGTCATACGAATACTTTTTCAACATCCTTTACAGAGCCGCAGAAAATGCTTTATCACGAGCTTCTGCGCTTTGAACAGATTGCACTTTCCATGCTGCACAATGTGTCCTCCGTGCCGTTTATGATGAGTACCATAAAACGTCAGGCAAGCAGTTGTATTTTCGGTCTTGCTCCGCACATCAAAGACATCCTGAACCAGCGTCTGGCGCAGCTGTGCGACGATCCTGAAGTTGATGTTGAATCGCTGAATCTGGATAATTCTTCTGTGGATGCACTGCGAAATATGTCGCAGAACGTTCTTGCTCTAGCAGAAAATCTGCCGGACGAAGACCCGAAATTTGACGCAATGCTGGATCTTGTACTGGAAAAACAACAGGAGCAAAACAACAAGATCCTGGTATTCAGTACGTTCCGGTACACCTTAGATTATGTAGAGCGAAAGCTTACCGGAGCGGGACTTCGTACCGCACAAATCAATGGCAGTATTAAAGACGAGGAGCGCGTTGTGTTGCGCGCCCGTTTTGAACTTCCTCGCGAAGATCCGGATGCTCTTGATATTCTGCTTTTTACTGAGGTCGGTGCAGAAGGTTTGGACTACCAGTTCTGTAACATGATGATTAACTACGATCTTCCTTGGAACCCTATGAAGATCGAACAGCGCATTGGTCGAATCGACCGTCGCGGCCAGCAGAGCGAGGTTGTAAATATCTGCAACCTTATAACAGAAGAAACTGTTGACGCCGAGATCTACTCCCGCTGCCTGTTGCGTATCGGCGTATTTGAACGCAGCGTGGGTGATTGCGAGGAGATTCTGGGCGACATTGGCAGCAAAATCGAAAAGATAGCTCTTGATTCCCGGCTGACGGATGAAGAGCGCAAACAAAAACTGGAAGATATCGCTGATAACGAAGTACGAAAAGCGCAGTATCTTACACAGTTAGAAGAAGAACAACGAGATCTGTTTGGTTTTGACCTGACGAATTATACCATTTCTCAGGAGATTCAGGACGCAGAGTCGCCCTGGTTGTCTGCTGAAAATATTTATTCGCTGGTCCAGCAGTACTTGACGGCACGTGTCGGAAAGGCCTGCATTTTCGGCGATGGTGAAATCAAGAATCTTCGTCTGTCTGCGGCCGCAAGAATGACGATCCGTGAAGACTACAAACGGATTGCCGGTCAGACTTCTGCGTTAAAACGGCACTGGGACAGTTATTTGAAAGGTACAAAGCCCAATCTTTCCATTACATTCAGTGCTGATGCGGCAAAGCTCTCTGCTGAAAAGAATGAGAATGTTACCCTGATTTCTGCTGTGCATCCGCTTGTCCGGCAGGCAGCAGAATTTTTTGCATCCAGAAAATGCGCTTATCTCTCCCTGCGGTATCAGTCGGATGAATTACCTGCCGGCACTTACCCGTTTGCTGTTTATGCATGGCAATATGTTGGCATTTCTCCCAAAATGAGGATCATCCAGGTCTGTGAGAACGAAACGATAGAAAGAGAGCTGACTGATATTTTCCAGAACGCATCTTCTGATGCCTCCGCTTCAGGTGATTTCTCAGTGCGCTGGAAAGCACTGGAGCAGAAGCAAATGCAGTATTGGACGGAAGCACGGAAGAAACAGATTCAGGATACACAGAGCATTGCAGATTATCGGATCGAGAGCCTGCAGAGCAGTCTCAACGTTCAGCAGCACGCTATCAATGAAAAAATAGCGGCAACAACAGATGCAAGCATTAAAACAATGAGAATTGCACAGTTAGAAGCCGCACAGGAATTGTGCGAAAAAAAGATTCAGAAAATTGAAGATGCCGTTAGGCAGACAGATCTGCATGTGAAACTTCTTGCAAACGGCATTGTTGAAGTGCGGAGGTAAAAATGACTTTTCAGGAGCTTAAAGAGGCATATCTTCATCTTGACTATGAAGACTTTACCAATAAGATACTGATAAATCTACAGGATGGCCTGAAAAACACTGCGGTCAGCGAATTGCAGACTCGTGAAGACCACGAGGATTATTTGCAGTTACTTAATAGTTTCCGTTCTTCTATTGCGGCAAACGACAGATTACATGGAAAAAACTTCATAAAGCAACTCACGTCTATGCTATCGACAGGTGAGGATGGTGTTTATGATAACAGTCTGCGTTATATTTTCGAGTTGATTCAGAATGTAGATGACTGTGATTATCAAGACCCTCTCAACGCCTCGTTACAGATCAAATTCAGTGAGAATAGCGGTCGAATCATTCTAAAATACAACGAAACAGGTTTTACACCGCTTAATATTTTTGCAGTTACCGGAATTGCGGAAGCAGCAAAAAATATTCAAGCTGGAAAAGTACAGATTGGTGAAAAAGGAATTGGCTTCAAATCCGTTTTTGGCGTGGCCCACCGCGTATGGATTCAAAGCGGAAAGTTTTCGTTTGCACTTGATAGAGATGCCTTCTGCGTGCCCATTCCGATTTATGATGAACGCTATGAAGAAATTGACGGTACAAAGCTGACATTATTTGCTGACCCAGCGGTTATTCGGGACACCTATCAGAAAATTGCCAGAATGTATGGCAGGCCAAATGCTGTCTTACAGAATAATCCTATTCTCTTTCTGAATAAGCTTACAAAGCTTCGCTTTTTCACCGATGAATTTGATTCGCTGGAATTTTATGTTTCCCAAAGAGAGTCCCTCGAAAAAAAAGAGGCGCACGATCTGCATGATCTTCACTTTGAAAAAGAGGTTGTTGTCAGCGCAGATATTGTTTCTAGGAAAGGATACAATTTAAACAATTCCATCCGATGCGTCCGCTATACGATGCCCATAAAATTCAATCGGCAGCAATGTGTTTCCCGCTATGGCGAGGAAACTGAGTTTGAAGAGCGGTTTCTGAATATGCAGCTTCTGTTTCCGGATCCGGAAGATCTGCCAAAGCTCAACAAACAGGGTGCATTTTACTCCTATCTGCCAACCGGGATGCGTTTGAGTGTTCCACTTGTCTGTCATGTTCCATTTAAACTGGATGCTTCGCGGGAGCATATTGATCCACAGGGAGAAAACAAGTGGTTTGTCCACTGCTGTAGTTCTCTGTCTGACTTTCTGAATCGCGCATATCAGCATTACTCCACTCGTTATGGCAGTAGTATTGCCTACTATGTACCTGCAAGGAATGAGCCTTTCTTTGTCCAGAATAATGAGAAGGCCCACGCTTTGAATCGTCAGGATCTTTCCGGTCAGAGCTTTGTTCATCAAAAGATTTTTCCATCTCTTCAGGGAAATTTTAAGTCTGCAGGAGAGCTTTGCTTTTTTGAGACAGAAATGCCTGTAGCTAAGCCGCTTCTGGCAGCAAGACTTCTGAATTCTCCACTTGAAGTTTTCCAATATCCCCTGGGCGAAAGCAAAGACTTCGGTATGAAGAAAATCGTTCGCGTTCGTGACATGCTCTTTTCACAAGCGTTCAATTTAAATGCTTCAACAGAAGAAATCTTCTGCTATCTGGAAGATCACCTTATGATGAAAGACAATGCTTGGCAGACGCTTGTTTCTACCCTTTCAGATGCGGTAATATCCGTTCCACAAGTGTGCACTCTGTTCCAGCATACAAACTGCATGGCAGCATTTCAGCGAAAAAGTACAAACCAGAAAAACCAAATCTTTCCTGCGGGACTTCGTGTTCAATTTAATCCACCTGATACTGCTAATATTTTGCATATTGATCCTTCCGGTGAAGAATTTGAACTGGAAAGTTTTCCATCCAGCTTACAGGAATACCTTAATAGAATTCAATTTCGCTGCATTATACTGAATCTAGAAACAACTGATTTTTTAATTGCCGATAATGTATTGATTCTATCAGGTGATGTTCTCGAGGCGCTTTCAGATCTGTGCAGTCATGCTCAGAAGCAAAGTTTCTTTGGACTGCAGCTGAAATACCGGCAAGTTTCTCGTACATTGAACGATGTCAACAATGAACTTCCGGATATTGAGTTTTTGAGTTTACTTCGGGGTCTTCGCGAATCCCAACGCGTTGCGCTCGGAAAAGAGCAATATCAAAACTATATCGATCTTTTAAAAAATGCAAGTACCAACTCCAATGATCGCTTTTTGAACGAGCTTCTTCAAAATGCAGATGACTGTCTTTACTCTGATCAAGTTATTCCAACATTTTCTCTTGATATCAAAGGTACATCCGTCACAACCCAATACAATGAGCAAGGCTTTACTAAATCTAACGTACGAGCTATCACCGCCATTGGTGAGTCAACCAAAAAGAAGCTTGCTGGTGAGTGTACTATCGGCGAAAAAGGCATTGGCTTTAAGTCTGTGTTCTCTATAGCTTCTGAGGTAGAAATTCACAGTGGTGATTTTCACTTTTTGCTTACCAAAGGTCACCCGACCGTTCCCAATATCATTCATGGTCGAGATTCCTCCGATACCGGAACCACGATGATCCTTCATTTGGAAAAAGAATTGCCTTCACAACTTCTTATGCCGTCCAATATTTTGCATCTGTGCTTGTGCCTTCGAAAACTAAAAGATATCAGAATTGGAAAAACTCATATTCGAATTGAAGATGAACCAAACCAGCGACTCATTTTTCTCAATGACATAAAATATGTTTATCGCATGGTCCGCTATCAATTTTGCGTCACAGATGAAAACCTTCTTTTAGAACGTGCTAATCATCAGCGCATCATTGACCGTGAGCAGAACATCGTTTTCTATCTTCCCACCAAAGATACGGAAGGTTGCATCTACAGTGGTCTTCCCACAACCGTCAAACTAAATATTCCGCTCTATATTGATGCGCCATTCGAGTTAACAACCTCTCGTGACGATATTTTGACAAGCAAGTGGAATACGTTAATCTGGCAGCAACTCTTCTTAGGTTACCGCAAGCTATTGGAAACAATTGCGCCGGATTTAAAGATACGTACTCTGCAGTACCTCGGCCTTGAATGGACCTCAAACAGATTTGCAGAAACCACCAGTTTCAAATTATTTGAAAGAAACGAATACAACCAAAAACTTCCTGAACCAGTTCTTTTTTTCTCTTCATCAAAGATTATCCCGACGTTATCTTCTGTTCATCCTCTGGTTTCTGCCAAAGATATTGTTGTCCTTTACCCTTTAGAAGCGTATGATCTCATTTCTAAAAGTGCATTTTTGAAACGGCCTCTACACCAGATTATTGATACAAGTCGAACCGTCAAGTATGATTCAAAGCTCAAAGCTCTCGGGTGCAAGGAAGCACCTGTAGAAGAAATTGCCTCGTTTCTACTGAGCCACGCTGCATTTCAAATGGATGATGACTTTGCAATTAAATTCTGGCATTATCTTTATGAGCAAAGAGCTTTTCTTTCAAAAAGCTTTCTCTCTTTAGTTCGGAATTCTGCGGTCACCCCTGTACTAGGAGATATTCCCGGCGAAATTCAATACGTAAGATTTGACGAGAAAAACATTTACACCGATCCAACAGCTGAAATTTCTCCAGCGCAGTATTACGTGTTGAGCGAGAAAATCATTTCCAGACGGGATATTGAAGAAATTTTCAAAGTATTTCAGATTTCTGTGAATCAAATGGATGAGCGCTACCGAGAATCACTGTTTTGCGAAAATTTGGAGAAACATTTACAATTCGATTCTCCATCTGCATTATACACTTATTTGCTCAAAGAGTATCGATCGAACAACGACTTCAAAAAGTGGGGCGAGAAAGTACTTTGTCAAGATAAAAACAAAGGCCTCATTCCACTTAAAAACGAACTCGGTGAAATCCGTATCGGGCAAATTTATCTATGCAATGAAGCAGAAAACTACTTTGCAGGCAGCATAGTACCTTCATGCCGCTGTTCAGGTGAGTGCAGCCGTTTTGCTCAATTTGTCAGAACCAAGGAACTTTGTGATGTCTACTTTGATGATTTGAAGATTACCGCTCGATTAACAGAGGATGATATCGAAAGTCTCCAAGACGATTATTTTAAACATGGGGCAAACATTCTCGAAAGCTGTGTGGAGCATCAATTGATTTCTAATGATCTAATGGAAAGATACCATCTCGGTGCACTTCGGAAACAAGAATATTTCATTGAACCCGATGAGTTTCCGAATGAGCCGATTCGCAATCTAAATGCTCTGCAGAACTCTATAAATAATGCCCCTCTTCAAAGAATCATCAAAGAGGAACGGACAAGAACCGTTGACTGCATACAGCAGGAGAACGGAACCACCGAGCTTTTCGATAAAAATTATGCTCGCCGGGAAATTTTGCGTCGCTATACGCCTCCCGGGAAACCCTACTGCATCTGCCAAATGTGCTTAACAGGGAAACCAGATAATTTGATGGAAGTCAACAATCTGCAAAGCAAACCAAAGTTCTACTGGCCTGAAATGCGGCTTGTTCTTTGCCTAGAATGCAGTAAAAAATTTGAAGCTCTTCGCAGTGGTACTATTTGGAGCCAGAAATTCGAACGAGCCATTTTGGCTACTAACGGTTCCATTCCGGGTCCTGTAAAAGTACCCATTGGGAATGACACTATCACTTTTACTCAAACACACCTTGTACAGATTCAGATGATTCTGAAGAAAAAAATCCTCTAAGTTGTCATACATTCCCGTAGTCAAAGACCAATCTGGCCTTTTGCAATTTGATTTTTTCACCCAGATATAATAATCATGATTCAAAGCCTCTGAGTCGAAAGACTCAGGGGCTTTTTTATGTCTGGAGGTGAGCATTTTGTTATTCCGCACCATCACTATCATTATTACCATCGTATTTTAAAGCGCAGCTGCGCAGAAAGGAGAAAGCATTATGAACTTTTGGTCCGAAATCGTCAAAGAGGTTGGCACCGTCCTGGTGGAAGTCCTCGTCCGCATCGCTGAAGAAATGGAAAACAACGATTGAGCAAAATACACTGAAAAGGAGATTTTACTATGCCCGCAAATGTTGAAACGATGTTCTCTGTCCGTGAGACCCCTTGGCACGGCCTTGGCCGGATCATCATGGATGCCCCTGCAAGCCGTGAAGCCTTGGAGCTGGCTGGTCTGGATTGGCAGGTGGAAAGCCGCAACATCTATTCTGGCACGGGTGCTATGATCCCCGGCTATCGCGCAAATGTCCGCAGCACTGATAATGCTGTTCTGGGTGTGGTATCCGACCGCTACCGCATTGTGCAGAACGAAGAAGCATTTCAGTTCACCGATGACCTGTTGGGTGAGGGCGTCACTTACGAAACTGCCGGTTCTTTGCAGGGCGGCAAGAAGGTCTGGATGCTGGCAAGGCTTCCGAGGAAATATCTTATCGCTGGAGATCAGGTAGTACCATATCTTGTAATCTTCAACAGTCATGACGGAAGTTCTGGTGTGAAAGTGGCCATGACTCCAATCCGTGTGGTCTGCCAGAATACTCTGAACCTTGCGCTGAATACAGCAAAGCGCAGCTGGACTGCACGCCACACCGAAAATGTTCTGCTCCGCGTGCAGGATGCCCGTGAAACCCTGCAGCTGGCCAGCAACTATATGATTGAACTCGGCAACCGTGGCGAAGAGCTGGCTCGCATCGATTTATCCGATCACAAGGTGCAGGAGTTCATCAATGAGTTTTTCCCGATTTCTGAGGACCTGTCCGATTGCCAGCGGAAGAATAATCTGCGCCTGCAGGAAGAGCTGAAGGCTCGCTACTACAACGCACCGGATCTGGAATGGGTTGGCAAGAACGGCTGGCGGTTCGTAAACGCTGTTTCCGACTTTGCCACCCACGCAGACCCTCTCCGCAAGACCAAAAACTACAAGGAAAATCTGTTCCTGCATACCGCAGAGGGCAACCCCATGATCGACAAGGCTTACAAGATGGTGCTGGCAGCAG
>OGKR01000698.1_pt1 | contig 32723 bp, 29 predicted proteins | sample 1572431 | NCBI WGS metagenome assembly OGKR01 (sample SAMEA2582079, study PRJEB24529) | metagenome | biome: Human gut stool | place: China | collected 2011 | reverse complement strand
ACCGCTTAGTGCTCTACACACTTGAAGCGGGGGATTGCTTATTCTGCGTTCAAACCATGCCAGAATATAGTACATCTTTGTTTAAATGCTATCACAATGTATCATCTTTAGCAACATAATATTCCGGGAGACTTCACAGAGCAGTGGATAATTACACCGTCAAAATTAAAATGCCCTCATTTTAATGAGATATCCATGTAGACAGGCACAGACCATGGAAGGATTTTTCTTAGGAAAATCAATACCTGTAAATGAAAAATTATCCGAGATATTTCTTCAACTGCATATAAGTTAGAAATCTGGTCGAGTTGTCCATAAGATTACGGAAATTTAATTATGAATTAAATAGTGTGATTATGCAAAAGAATAAAAAAATGTGGGTTTATTATAGTAGGCTAAATAACGGAAAAACAAAAAGTACAGGAAGTCACAGATAAGTTGGAGGAAGGATTAAAGAGGCTTTTTGAGAGCGAAAAGTACAAGACATATCTTTCTACTATAAGGCGCTTACCAAACAACCTGTCTATATCGCAGCACACCCCAAAGCAAAAATCCCATCAGGCAGATTTTATTAATATCAGCTGAATCCAAAAATTTGACTTTTGGGTTCACTGCACTGAATAACTCTGTCTGATGGGATTTTTATTATTTTGTACTGACTTCACTATCACGATAGAACAACAAGGCTTCTCCTCATCCCACAAATACCGTCACCCAATAGTAACCATAAGCAGAATTCGGACTATAGTAGCACACAACTGCTGCACTTGTATATTCAGCACTTAACATATTATTTCTATGACCTGTACTGTTATACCATCCGTCAGTTACATCGGCTGCCGTCATATACCCTGCTGCAATGTTCTCCCCGCATTTGCTGTATGAAACCTTGACTGCTGTAAAACAGCTTGAACCATCCGGTCTTGTATGTGAAAAAGATTGTGCGATTTCAGGACCGCGGACCATAACCTGCTGATAAAGCTCTTCATTCCATTCGAGCGGCTTAACCCCTGCCGCCTTACGATACTCATTCTGCAGCTCAAATGACTCAAGCGCCATCTTCTTGATAAAATCCGCTTCTGTGACCGTATTGTCATTATCTGAGTCATTCGATTCAAAAACTCTGTTTATATATTTTGACTGAGTACCATCCTAAGGGTATCGTGTGAAGATATAATCAAGCTGAATGTCCGAGAAATATAATGTACGCCCCCAATGAACGGACGAATTATAATTTCCTTCACATATTATGACTCTGTCACTGTATACATCAAGGACAACAACCGAATGTGAATTATTGTTAATCCTTAAAATATCACCTGTCTTAACCTTGCTTAAATCATATGTCTGATATACAGGCGCATCCTCGCCAAATGCCGCATCACTTGCCATGAAAGCAAACCCTGCGCATCCTCTTCCGGTGTATGCAGAATATCCAAGCTTATTTCTCCATGTATAAGAATAATTACTGTTATTGAGGCTGCGTCCTTCCGGATATTCCACCGCTAACGCAAGAAGCCTGTCATGCACGCTGTCTTCATTGAACGTATCATCCGTCGTATCATCCGGAACGTCCGTATTATTCTGACCGCTTTCAAGCACTCCTGTGGTTTCATTGAAGAAATATTCGACTCCATCAATGACATGTGAACCCTTGTACATGGTTCCGTATACGAGGTCAAAATAGTACTTTCCATCGCTGCTCCAGCCCTTAATCATATGACCGTCAGCGTCATAACGAACCCACTTTCCAATATTGCCATTATCATCGGCAAGGCTTTCCTGATATACGTCCTTGCTTACTGCCTTTTTGCCATTGTCAACATTATCGAGCCAATACCAGCCCTTGCTTTCAGGGTCGTAGATTTCTTTTCCTCTGTAGCCGGCATCATAGCAATATCCCTGTCGAATACCATCTTCATACCAGTAATAACCACCATCTATATATTTCCAGCCGGTATAGCCGCCTACGTTATCAACAACGACCCTTTCCAGCACGCCGGTTGATAAATTGAAATAGTATTCCGTACCGTCAATGGAAGCATATCCCCTGGCCATAGTGCCATATACTGTATCAAAATAATATGTACCATCAGCTGTAGAATCCCAGCCCTTAATCATGTGACCGCCGGCATCATATCTGACCCATTTTCCTGAACGTGTACCATCCTCATTCAGGACAGCTCCCCATTGTCCGGCTGTGCTCTCCTGATATACATCCTTGGATTTTGCAGGAGCTCCGCCCTGAACAGCATCAAGCCAATACCAGCCGCCTGTCGAAGGATCATATATCTCTTTTCCTCTGCCGTCCGTTCCCTGCTTTATGCCATCCTCATACCAGTATTGTGTTCCGTTCTCTTCTACCCATCCTGTGGTGCCTGCATATACCACATCAGGCGTTGCCGTAAAAAGCATCACTGAAGACATTAATACCGAAACAGCCGTTCCTAAAAATAATTTCAATCTACCTTTTACCATAAGTCTCTCCCTTCTACCGTATAAGTCAACGATATTCGTAATCCGCTTCGCTGCCTGCTCATATAAAATGCTGACTTAATTGTAGCATAATGTATCATTAACGGCAATCACAAAATCCCTACAACTGCCATGAGTTGTAGGGATTTTATTTACGTGTGTCTTGCGGCGCATGTACAAAAAGACCGCCCCTGTCTGGTAAAGGTGACGGTCTTTTTGACTTCATAAAATATCAGGCTGACCGCCTATCGATAGTGCTTCTTTTAAAGAATAATATTCTGTAACCGCTGTTGTGTCAAACATATCTTTAATTTTATCGGACCATTATTCCGTAAGTGCTCAATAAAATAAACTGTTTAAACAGATATTTTTAGATTAGACACCTAAATTTTACCACATTTGGATGCTATTTTTTATTCACTTGTCAGGTGAGATGTGATATTCAATTAAAATATAGGATTTATGGTGATTTCAGCCACTTTCACGACAAATTCGTAAATAATTTAGGTTTATTTAACAACCCGGGACGATATACTTCATTTTTTCATCTTGCATTGCTGCTCTTAATGCCCTATCAGAGGTAACAACAAACATTGGATTATCATCTGTTGAATTAATAATTGCAGTGGCTGCAATTATTGCATCCTGTGAACCAAATTTATACTTTGAAGCATGCATCATGAATCCTTCTGCACGTTCTAATATACTATTATCTATCTCTAAAACCTTAACTGACAGAACAGGACTTGTACCATCAAGCATTTCCCTTACTAATTTTCTCATAGCCATACACAATTTTTTATTCCATGGTTTGATCCCCTTATAATAATAACGATGTGTACATCTGTTTCCGGCTTCATCAAGCTGCCTATCACAGTTCTGCCATTGAGATTGTTCTCCCCGCCCATATTTTCCTATCACAGACAATATTTCCAATTCTGTTATTTTTGATATATAGCATTTTTCTTTTCGTATATCTTCATAATCATAACCGTCTTTTCTAACACCTTTTCCAGCCAAAAAACTTAACATTTCGAAAAAGGCATTAGTATCCAACAAGTATTGTTTCATAAGTATTTATCTTTCCTCCTCGAGCATATCAGCATTTGACAATATTGTTTTCATATCTTCCACAGAAAATGGCTCTAATTTCTCCTTAATCATATTCACAAGGTTTTTCAAGTCAGCATCCGAGCCCTTATTTACATACCCATCAATTCCTATATTAACTAAACTCTTTATATCAGCGAATTCAGTAAAATTAGTATAGACCATCACCATAATATATGGTCGTATTTTTCTAATTTCCCTTAGTACATCTTCTCCACTGAGCTTAGGCATTTTAAGATCCAGTAAAATCAAATCATATTCTATCTTTTTTACCAACTCTATACCCTTTATTCCATCTTCTGCAATATCCGCAGACATGCCATTAAGTTCCAATGCCTCTTTAACTGCCTGTGCTGTCATTTTTTCGTCTTCAATAATCAAAATTTTATTCATTTTTCCCTCACATTCTCTTCTTTAATATTTATTGTTATTATAAATCTTGCCCCATCCTGAAATTCTTTATCTAATATAATATCGCCATTAAACATCCTTACGATATTCCATATTATATATAATCCTAAACCCTCACCGCCGCCATTTTCATCCGACACATAATCCTTTGTTGTAAAAAACGGTTCAAATATTTTTCCCCTGTATTCCGGCTTAATACCTGTTCCGTTATCTTCAAATGTAATTATTGCTTTATCTGCTTTTTTATATACACTAACCAAGATAAAGCCATTCTCCCCCTTTTCCTTTATTGCATATATTGAATTTCCGATTAAATTATAAAATATCTGATCAAACTTAATATTATCCCCATATAAATAAAAGTCTGTATCAACATCTAATTTCCACTCTATATTTTCTTTACTCAGCCTTGTCGCAAACTCATTGAATATAGCTTTTATTTCTTCACCAACGCTAAAATTAACTGAACCATTTCTTTCAGATGTTACAGGTGAAAATCTTGCCAACATATTTTTAATTCTATGTGTCTGCCCTAATATATCATTCAGCAGAGACTCCAATTCTTCCCTTGTATCTAATCCCATATCCATTTTCATTTGATACAACTGAACTCCATAGCGAATATTGGTTATCGGCTGCCCTAACTCATGAGAAAACCCTTTCAGTAATTCGCTCATTGAAATAAGTTTCCTGCTATGTTCCAGCTCTGAAAATAACTCCTTGATAGCTGCCAGCAAAGCTTCTGTTGAATCTTTTTCCTGTTCTTTTCTATCTGCATTTACCTCACCAACATTTTTTATTTCCATTTGGTTCAAAGTTTTATTTATTTTGGAAGCTTCATTTAACATACCAAACTGTAAATAGAAATTATACAATGTTCGCATTATCGGAATACTATTTTTCCCACAATTTTCTATTTTCTTTAATGCTTGATTTCTATTTTCTATATCACCTGTTTTAGAATAGTAAAATACCAGTTCATAAAGTATATTAAACTGCTCCGCATTTTTAACATCAGCATGTGTCTCCAGATAATTTTCCGCATCAGTATAATCACCTATTTTTCTGCATATTCTAAATAGTGTTCTTACAGCCACCTGATCCTGATCATACCTTAACACTTTCACAATCAATTCCAATGCTTCTGGATATAAGTGCTCTTTTTCCATCAATGAAACTATATATTTATCTATTTTCATATTCTGGGCAGAATGCGGCAGCAATAATATTTTATAAAATAAAACATATTTTTTATAGCGCTTTTTTATACTCTGTATATATTTTCTTACACTTTCAAAATTCTTATCATTCTCAAACAAACTTATACGCTCTAACTTGACATATGGAGCAATAAGTTTACATATATTTACAGTAATATATGCATTTGAAATAAATTTATTATTTAAACATCTTTCTATTTGGCATATAAAATCTCCAATATTTTCCTGCGACTCAACATATAACTGAAAAAAAATTGCAAAATCTTTAAAAAATTGCTCATTATTACCTATTTTTTTTAAAAATTCAATATAAGAATCGCTTGCATTTTTAAAATCATTTTTCTCCACATATAAATCACCTAAAAACTTTTCAAATATATTTTCATTAGGATATTTTTCTCTTGCATTCAATGCATATTCTATAGCTTTATCCACCATTCCATTTTTCTGACTTTCTAAAATCAGTCTGGAATAATCATGTTTTGTAGTCACAATCACATCACCCCTCTTCATTTTATAAACACTGATATAGCATATATTCTATATAATTTTTCTGCTGCGTTTTCCTGCTCCACAAGCTCCGCCTGTTCCTCTGTCAATAAAAACTTCTCCATAACCTTTTTCTCTTATATTATATACCCGGAAATAAGGCGGCACAATCGCTTTTAATCATATGACGTTTAAATTACATATTCTTATAACCTTCCCACAAAGGTAAAAACATCTTCAAAATATCCTTTATTACAACTATATCATTAGTGATATGATGATTCAATACAGCACATGTTTATATTTATATTAATCAGCATTTATTATAACGTGGTATTGTCTGTGATAATTTGGCATATAATGGATTATTGATATAATAAAAGCCACTCTGTTATTAACCGCTTACCATACTTTTTGTGGTAGGCGAGTTATTTACCTATACGACTATGAGTCGTTTGCTCATTAACGGCAATCACAAAATCCCTACAACTGCAATAAGTTGTAGGGATTTTATTTACTTTTCCTCTTTTATACTTATATGAAAGGACATATTATTTAACTTTTCTTTTCCACCACAAATGAAACCGGATTTTTTATTGTACTATACTTATTAGCTTTAAACGATAAGCTTCTTGCTCATTACACAGTGTGGACAAATACTCATTGATATTATTACTCTCCAGCTTTTCATTTTCATCGGGAAGCTCATCTTCCGGAATATCCTCAAATCTGTATTTCCTTATATTGATTTCATCACCCGATTTGTCCAAAATATATACTTCATCAGGTGATTGCTTAAAAGCCTGCATTATGACATTGTCCCTATTTTATCTATCCCCATACATTTTCTGATAATAGTTCTGATATTCACCGCTTATAATTGTTTCCCACCACTCACGATTATCAAGATACCACTTAATAGTCTTTTTTATTCCATCCTCGAACTTAGTCTCTGGAAGCCATCCCAGTTCGTTATGAATCTTGCTAGGATCTATAGCATACCTCATATCGTGACCCTTTCTATCTCCAACATGGGTGATAAGGCTCTCCGGCTTTCCAAGCTCCTTACATATGAGTTTTACAATATCAATGTTTCTCTTTTCATTATGTCCACCTACATTGTACACTTCTCCAACACGACCATTATGTATTATGAGGTCAATAGCCTTACAATGATCCTCCACATATAACCAATCACGAACATTTAGTCCTTCTCCATACACAGGAAGCGGCTTATCTGCAAGAGCATTGGCAATCATAAGTGGAATAAGCTTTTCAGGAAAATGATACGGTCCATAATTATTAGAGCAACGGCTTATTGTGACAGGAAGTCCATATGTTCTGTGATAAGCAAGCACCAAAAGATCAGCTCCTGCCTTAGACGAACTGTATGGTGAACTAGTGTGAATTGGTGTCTCCTCCGTAAAAAATAAGTCAGGTCTATCCAATGGCAAATCACCATAAACTTCATCTGTACTTACCTGATGGTATCTTTTGATGCCGTACTTTCGGCATGCATCCATCATAACCGCAGTCCCTTTAATATTAGTGTCCAAAAACACTTCCGGATTCTCAATGGAACGATCAACATGCGATTCTGCCGCAAAATTTACAACAATATCCGGATGTTCTTCTTCAAATAATTTATACACTGCATCTCTGTCACATATATCTGTTTTACTAAAGCGAAAATTAGGATTGTCCATTACAGGCGCCAATGTTGATAGATTTCCCGCATACGTCAGCTTGTCCAAACATACTATTCTATAGTCAGGATACTTATTCAACATATGAAAAATAAAATTACTGCCAATAAAGCCGGCTCCACCAGTTACAAAAATATTCATGAAATTATTATCTCCTTAAAACATTTTAAATCTATGCAAAACATTTAATGCAAAACATCTATATATTTTCCATCCAGAACATCTTTTAAATACTGTCCATACTGATTTTTCTTTAATACCTCATAAACCTTTAACACATCTTCTCTGGATATCCAGCCATTTAAATAAGCAATTTCCTCAAGACAAGCAATCTTTCTGTGCTGGTGTGTCTCAACAGTTTTTACAAAGTTAGTAGCATCTACAAGGCTTTCATGCGTTCCCGTATCCAACCATGTAAATCCTTGTCCAAGAAGTTCTACATTAAGATTTCCCTTCTCAAGATATATTCTGTTTAAATCAGTTATTTCCAACTCGCCTCTGGCAGATGGTTTTAAATTCTTTGCATACTCGACAACATTGTTGTCATAAAAATATAACCCTGTTACGCAATAATTACTCTTCGGATGTGCAGGCTTCTCCTCAATAGTAACTGCCTTACCATTCTTATCAAATTCAACAATACCAAATCTTTCCGGATCGTCTACATAGTATCCGAATACAGTTGCACCATTTCCAATTTCAGCATTCTCTACTGCAGCCTTCAATCTCTTCTTAAGCCCATGTCCTGCAAAAATATTGTCCCCCAATACCATTGCCACAGTATCATTCCCAATAAAATCCTCACCAATAATGAACGCCTGTGCAAGCCCATCCGGCGATGGCTGAACAGCATATGTAAGATTAACACCGAACTGTTTTCCATCTCCAAGTAATTCTTCAAATCTTGGTGTATCCATAGGTGTTGATATGATAAGTATATCTCTAATGCCGGCATTCATAAGAACCGACATCGGATAATAAATCATAGGTTTGTCATAAATCGGCAACAACTGCTTTGATGTTACTCTTGTCAATGGATAAAGTCTTGTACCGGAACCACCAGCTAAAATTATACCTTTCATTCTCTGTTCTCCTTGGTTAATGTTGTAATATTTAATAGTACACAATTATAAATAAAGTAATAACAGACACATGATTTCAAAATACTTAACTATTCAAAAATTCTTTATATATTCCATGCTGATGTTATTTAAACTATATTATGTTATTACTCTATAACAACACACCCTATAATTGCTTTTCCAAACCATTCAGCCTTATTTATCTCTTCCTGAATCACAGAGTATTTCGATACTCCACTCTGCTCTACAAAAAGAACCGCCTCACAGTCTGAAAGCCCCTTAACCGCTTCCGCATTATTAAATATATCGCTTCCGGCTTTAACTTTTATATCTTTTAACATCGGAGAGATTTTTTCAGAAATATTCCTAATGACAGTATCGGAAATACTTCCTGTTATATATATACTAGAATATTTTTCTTTCATACCCATAATATTCTCAGCAATGAGCTGATAGTTATCGTTCAAGCTGTTATCACAGCATCTTCCCTCTATTCTGCTTATACGTTTATCAATTATGTTTTTATTTTTTCCTGATGCAATTTTACCAATTATTATCATTCCAAAACGATCACTTATCTCATTTCCGATATATATGCGGTCACCGATTACATATGCCATACAACCACATACATATACCATGAACACACCTGCTATCAGTCCAACGATTGAATATTTTATTGTTTTGAATACCACATTCGTATCATTACTCAGTGCATTCTCATCATTTTCAAGTTTGCGCAGATTATATGTAGCATCATCAATAATATTATCATTTACCGTTTTGGTCTGATTCAGTGACTGTAAAAGAGCATTTTGTTCTTTCTGCTTATCTATCAAGTCAAGATTTATATATGAATATGATGTATTATTTATCATACTCAGCGAATGCTCAGCAATATTTTTCGTTATATCCTCACCTATAGACGGCAGATATCCGACAACACATTCTAATATCTGCTGTGCTGTGTCAACATCACTATGGATAACTTTCACCGTTAGAATACGATTAGAAACATAAATTGACAGGATTTCCTTTAAATATCTGCTCTGGGTTCCAAATTCCTCAGCAACTTCGTTCATTATATAAGCATTTGTAAGAAGTGATACGTAACTTCTCGCTATCGTATCTGTAAAATCCATGTTCTGATAATCCATACCGGGAAGTATCTTGTAGTCGGTAGATATATAATATTCCGCCTCAGCACACTTAATGTCATATGGGTCAAGATTAATATATATAGATTTGTCAAGATACTCCTGCTGGTCAGATATCTTCTTATCAATTGTAATATTATCTAACTCAGCTTTATCCATAGAATTGGAATATTTTAACTTCCTGTCTCGTATCTCTACTACTTTATTCCAATTAGCATAATCATCGTTTGACACAGTAATGCTGGATATAATTGCATATATTCCTAATAGAACAGCAATAATCAAACCTGCAATAATCATAATCTTCCATTTTCTCAGACCTGCATAAAGCATAAACTTTAAATCTAATCTGTCTCTCTTTTCCTCGTTTTGCTCCATATTTTCCCAAAACTCCTTCCGAATTCTATTTTTTAAGTGTATATCAACATTCTCTAGTATGTCAATTTCTTTGCAATAAATTATTGGTTTTTCTAATATATTTTATTTTATTATACAAAAAATACAACATTGTAGGAAGCAACACTCCAACAATAGAATATGCTATCCATAAAACTTTGCTGTAACATTGTATAACAGGAAATGACGCAACAAAATATACCGGCAATCCACGCACAGAAATATAAGTAAATGTAATTATCTTAAATGCAAGAAAATGTAATGCCATAATCCACAATGCACTTCCATTGATAAGCAGTATTATATTTTTTACAGTATTACCTAACTTCAGTGAGACAGCGTATAACATAATCCATCAACAAACTGTAGCTATGACATAAAACACAATATTAACTATTTTTCCCTCTGAAATTGATATTGTTGCAATACTGGAAAAAATCAGCAATACTATAAAAGAAACTCCAAAACCATATATGGAATACACTTTTTTTAAATTTATTTCATACTTTCTCAATAAAATTCCAATCATATAAGCAATATAAGCGGCAAAAGTTGTCTTAAATCCCCTCAAAAATTGAAAATATCCTTCACTAACCAAACTAGCCAAAATACAATTAATAATAAATATAAGAACCCATATAGTATTTCTTCGCTTTGTCTTTTTAGCAATAAATGCAACTATACAGTGCAATATGTTTACAACAAATAAACACCTTATAAACCAAAATGCCCCTGCAAGTTGGACATGATTTCCGCTTAAAAAAAATATTGTTTTTATAAGTTCAACCATCGTATCCTTAACCCCAATGTAATCAATTAATTGTATCCCCCCGCTTAATTCTGAAACATTGCTATATATTCCGATTTTTACAAAAAAATTATTTAAAAAAATATAAACGGCATTAACCATTACATAAGGAATATACAATGAACAAATTTTCTTTTTTATATAATTACCAACATTTAAAATCGATGTAGCGTGAATTTCATTCCAACAGAAACCCGAAGCAACAAAAAATACAGCCATATGAAACAAATATATCCATTTTGTAATAGGAGAACCGCTATGTCCAACCACCATAAGTATAATACAAATACCTTTAATTACATCAATCTCTGTTATACGCATATTATTAATATTTGTTTTTTGAACCTTGTCCATCTTTACTTAGCCTCGCTCATATCCATGCATTTATTAACTGCATCATATAAATTCTGTGCACTGATATCCTGACCAAAATTACTATCACCAATAAGTATAGTTCTGCATCCTGCGGCATTTCCAGCTTTTATATCGTTTTCCCCATCACCAATCATCCAACTCCGGGTTAAATCTATATTAAAATCTCTTGCTGCCTTCAACAACATTCCCGGCTTAGGTTTCCTGCACTCACAGTCTATCTTTAATTCTTCCACTTCACCTTCATATCCTTTATGAGGATGATGAGGGCAATAATAGATTGCATCAAGATATGCACCTTCTTTTCCGAGCAATGTCTCCATCTTATTATGAATCTGATCCAGTTCACTAAACGATACTTCGCCTCTTGCAACCACTGGCTGATTAGTCACAACTATGGCTAAATAGCCCGACGAATTTATTTTTTTTATCGCATCAGTTACACCATCAATTAGTTCAAAATCCTCTATATCCGTCAAAAAACCTACATATTTATTGATAGTTCCATCCCTGTCAATAAATACTGCCCTTTGCTTATTTACAAGGTTCTTACCATGCACAGTTCCTTCTTTAAAATCTTTCTCCACCGCATAAAGACGCTCCGGTGTCCCCATGTCTTTAACATACTCAGGACTATCATAACAAAACATCTTTCCTGTTCCTGCAAGTGGTTTCAATAGCTGCCTATCAAGATCAACTTTAATCAGATTCCCGTTTTCGTCCACACTTCCTATACGTTCTTCATCTATTCCAAACATATCAAGAATTTTAGGATTTATAACATGGAGTCCTGCATTAACACGATTTTTATAATATAGAGGACGCACATCCTCTTTTGCAAGCCAATGTTTCACTGCACCATTCTCATCTGCAACTATCAGTCCACTGTCATACGGATGTGAATTAGGATGTGTGAACAAAGTAACTAACCCTCCACAATTTTTATGATATTCTACAAATCTATTAAAGTCAACATCAAAAATTGCATCAGCATTTAATAATAAAAAATCATCGGTAAGTTTTTTCTTTATTTTAAAAAGTGCTCCTGCATTTCCTAATGGTTGGTTCTCATTATAATATTCAATATGTACCCCAAATCGTGAACCATCCCCAAAATAGTCCATAATAATATTCCCAAGATGCGAGATTGTTATAATAATATCGGTAAATCCCTGTTTTTTAAGATTTCTTATCTCATGCTCTAAAACAGGCACACCATCAATTTTTATCATAGGTTTTGGAATATCTGATGCTACCGACTGAATTCTTGTTCCCTTTCCCCCTGCCATTATCACTACTTTCATAATTCTACCTACCTAATTTTTAATATTTATGTAAAACTTTTCTTATTACCGGGCTGACAAGATACTTATTTTTATAAATTAACAAAACTATACATGTTAAAGTTGCCACTACAATAATAGCAATATTATTTACACTCCACACAAAAAGAATGAGTGCTAAGCTTATTGCAAACAATGTTATAAATTCTTTCCAGTCCACGCTAAGCGTATAATATCTTTCTGTGTGCTTCAAACGTATTATAAATAAAAATAAATATGCTGCAAATGTTGAAAAACTTGCCGCCTGTAGCCCTATTACTCTTATCAATACAATATTAATGACAACATTTAATATTGCAGCAAATACCGTTGTAAACAAGCTTCTCTCAGTCTGTTTTGAAATCTGATACCCCAAGCCAAGAAAGCTGCATAATGCACTAAATATAGCCCCCAGATATAAGAACCCTGTATACATCCATGCACTTTTATAGTCTGAAGACACCAGAAGTTCTATAACCAACTTCGTAGCTGGTATCGCACATATTCCAAGTGTGAACAGTAACACATAATATTTTTTAAATATATTGCTGAAAAAACTATCTCTGTCAGGAGTATTATACTCTTTTATTGCTGCTTCCTGCCATGCAAGATAAAAAATACTTGTTAGGGTAGTCAGCACTGTCGGGAATTTTGTCGCCATTGAGTATATTCCATTGTATGATGTTCCTAAGAAATACAATATTATATATCTATCCGATGCATTCACTATCCACCAGCATATCGTGTTAGGCACAAGTGGCGCCGAATAACATAAAAGTTCTTTGAAAATTTTTTTATCAAACTTTTCTTTTATACTCTCACGAAGTTCCTTTTGAACAATGAAAAGCAATATTATACAAATATAATTCGCAACAACCTTAGATATAAGTAATGCTTTTACACCCTGTTTTAAAAACATCAAACCTATAATTTCATATACAAGCATTACCGCACTGTTTAATACCCCTGTAAATGCATACAGCTTGCTGCTGCCAAAACCGCGTATGGCATCCTGAAAAAAAGCGTAAAAAATAACAGAACATATATATAATGCAATCCACTCAGCATATTCAAAATTATAAAAAAATGAAATTATAAAAAAAACAAATTCAGTGAACAGTGTTGTTAAAACAAGGAACTTAACACCTGTCCCAACTGTTGCAAGTGAATTCTTATCTCTTCTTTCCGCTAAGAATCTATAAATGCCATCATTCATTTGAAAAATAACCAGCGGCTGTATCATAGCCACTGTAGTTATTATCAAATCATAATATCCCATTTCATCCGGCAGAATAAAATAAGAATATACTAACACCATAACATAAGACAGTACTTTAGCACCCAAGTTACCTACTGCATATATGCCTGTCTTTTTAACCAGTTCTTTTTCCCTACTCATGTTGTTTCACCCAAATTCTATCTATTCCGTTAGTGAATTATTTTCAATCATCCTGCTTTTTATTATTTCAATATATTTTTGTTTTACATGTTCTTTATGAATATTAAGATTTTGAGAATATTCCTTAATTTTATTATCTGATATATCTTTTATCATATTTATAACATCATCTACTGAAGTCCCAATATTAATTTTTTGAGCTAAAAATCCATCAGTTGTACTAGACCTACTATCATGATTTATCATAATACCAGGTATTCCTAATGACGCTGACATTCCAATTCCATGTACTCTTCCACCTATTACCAAATCAAAATTATTATATATGTCTATATAATCTTTAGCATCATATGAATAATATATTTCTAAATTAGGAAATTCCTCATGTGCCTGTTCAATCTCATCAATATAGTGACAAACAAGACCTACATTATATTGTTCCGTTATTTTCTTATATAAAACACATATATAATCATGTAGTTCTTTTGAAACATTATTACCTTGTAAAGTTTCATTTGTAGCATAAATCAGCCCGATTTTCTTTACATTTTCTACTACTCTAATATTTTTTGAAGCAAGCAAGGCTGGACAAGGCACATATATTCCGCCATAATCTTTAAGCAATTCCGCTGTAGCCAAATCCCTTGTTGTTATTACATTGGATTTACTTAAAACACTTTTTACTACAGGTTTGGACATTTCAAAAGATGTACTATCCCCTGCCCCTAATCCCAAAAATATTGTTGGAATATTGCTTCTCTCAATAGCTTCATACATAGAATTCAATCTACTACCATACCATTCTGGAGAACCTGCAAATAAAGCCATGTCTATGTTATTGGAATCCATATCATCTTTATATGAATTATCATATTGACCAATATTAAAGATGTTTTGTATAATTGCTTTTCCTCTAATATTTTTTTTATCCCAATTAATTGTTGCCTTTTTATATTTTGTTTTGTTGCGGTATCGTCCTCCAACCCTTATATCAGGATTTCTATTAAAAATTATAGGATTAATATTATCTCCATAAATTTCTTTTAGAATATTGAGACATCCGAGCATAATAAATTCATCTCCAGGATTCCATTGTCTGGTAGTTGATATTAATACATTTTTTCTCATATTTACTCCTATATAGTATATTAGTTCTCTTTTAAGCTTTTTATCATATTAGCATAGCTTTCAAAAGACGAGTTCAAATCAAAATATTTTTTTAATAACTTCTCTTGACCATCTGTTATATCAAAACAATCGTGCTTTAAAAGATTTCTTATAATCTTATTATAGTCCTCTGCAGTATCACAAAAATAATAACTTTCACCATCTACAGCAGGTATACCTTCAATACCAATACTATTAGTAAGTACCGGTATTCTCGCTGAAAGTGCTTCAATTATTTTTACTTTTATCCCAGCACCAGTAAGTAAGGGGGACACAAAACATAAGCTATTAGAAAAATATGGTGTTTCATCCTCGACAAATCCTGTAATAATTATTCTATCGTTTTTTCTTGATTTTAATATTTCTGGAGGACGATTTCCGGCAACAATAAACCTTATATCTGTATCTTCAAGTAGAGGCATAACATTATCAATAAACCAAATTGCTGCATCATAATTTTCAGCTCTATACATTGCTCCCCAAAATAATATATCATGATTTATCTTTTCGCGTTTGATGTTACGCATATCATGGTAATACGGAGTAAGCACATGTATTTTTTCTTCAGATATTCCATTATCAACCAGTAATTTTTTATCTTTATAACTCTGTGGCATTGCTATATCACACAATTTTAATGCCTCTATCTCACGTTCTTTCATATTTTCATACGCCAGCTTTGCACTGATTTTATCATTATCTGATGCTGCGTCATACTTTCTCTTATAACCCAAAAAACTTACATCATGCTCTGAGGCAACATATTTTGCATCTGGAAAAATAGCCTTGATTTTTTCTATTTCCAACACTATATTTGTCCATTCTAGAACAATAACATCCGGCATGTAACCAGATCTTTTTAATTTCATCGCTTCTTTTAGCATCTCTCTCTCAAGATAATATGATAATTCAGCGTCATGCTTTTTTACGATTTTTCCATATGTATCAACGATTACTCGTTTTACATTGGTAATAAAAGTTCCCCTGGTCAGAATACAATGACACTCATAGTTTTCCTTTTCTTCATCGATGTACTTTTTATCATCATACCTGCAGAAACCAATCATCTTAGTCTGAATACCTTTATCTTTACTTATATTTTTTACATAATAGTTAAATGTTTGTCCACCTGCATGACGTATCTGCTTATATGGCACAAATGATGATATATATAACAACTTTATCATAAACGCTCTCCTATATTTTCTGACTTTGCTTCCTTAATATTTTAGATACATTACATGGAATTAGTATACTTAATAATAAAACCATTGCCAATAAAAACAAATATAATATATTTGACATGTACTTAGCGGGTATTGCCATATGAATCACCTGTTTACTTAACATTATTATGACAGGATGAAGAAGATATATTGTCAACGATGAGGAATCCAATACACTTATCCATTTATTCTTGACCTCGTCACTACCTTCAAAAAAACAAAATATACAAAAGCAGGCGCTTCCCTCCATTATAAGCCTTATACACATTTTTATCAGTTTTAATATTAACAACATAGTATAATTCAAATCATTTTGAGTCAATTTAATTTCTATGGCACTATGAATAAAAAAGCTTATTATCCAAACAAACAATAATATTAAACTATAGTTTTTGCCTAAGCATAATTTATCCCGTTTTTTTTGAACTAAAATTCCAATATAAAACCATAATAAAAACTCCAGTGTCCTATTAATTTGAAATGGCATTTCCGGTAAAACATATCTAATTGTTGATAATATCAAGCATGTAACCAATACTATTAATTGTGTCTTTACCTTAGATGACATAAAATACTTTCTAAATAATATTACAATCAATGTAACTTCACTTAACATGACCAGATACCAGAGATAATTAATATCTTTTGACAAAATAACATCATTACATATAATATTGATAATATTAATCCCTGTATCATAGTATCCACATACTATTCGTGTTGGTATATATAATATAATTGCAACAATGAAATAAGGTACCATTAGTTTTTTAATTCTTTTTATGGTCCAACTTTTAAAGTTGGTGCTTTCCTTATATTTTAGTGCAAAGACAGCCCCAGACAAAAAGACGAATAATGTCATATGAAAGCTATATATAATTTTTTTTACAAACTCTAACACACCGGTAATATATAAATTATTAGCTGCTGAATAAAATGAGGTAGTACCATCTTTTAAAGGTAATTCCAATGTACAGTTATGTCCAATGACAACTAGTAAAGTAGCTAATATGCGAATCCTTTGATAACATCCATCCTTTTTTCTTACATCCATAAAATCCCTCCGGCTAAAAGTACAAATGTTATATTCAATGTAGCCAATATCCACATTATAATATTTCTTTTACACAGCCTCATTTCCCTAAGTGCTAAATCATAAAAATATACAATTCCATAAATATACATAAGCTTATGCCTAGGTTCAGATACCGAACTGTAGAAGATTTCATATAAAATCATCATATTTACAATATTTAGAAGCCAGAAATATAATTCACCTTTTTTGTTACCTTTTAACCCCTTAATAAAACCATACACCGCAAATGGATAAACCAAAATGTTCCAAATTGACAAGCCAAAATATATAAATGCACAATTTCCACCCACAATCTGCTGGTTAAACTCCGTACCGGACATCATATTTTTAACTTGTGATATTGGATTAGGATATAAAAACGCTTTAATTATCCTAAAAAAATTTATTTTGTAATTCACATTCCACAACATACCAAATCTATGTTTAGCTAATATTGCAAGCATACTTGTTGCGCCCAGAAAAACAACTGTTAATACAATACATCCCCTGATTGCCAACTTTTTTTTATTTAAACCATACCAAAGGAATATTGGTATTGTAAGTATTACAGTATAGCTTCTTAATAGTGTTGCAAATACAATATAAATAATGCACTTTAAAATTGAACTTTCTCCTTCTTTACATTCGTGCATAAGCAGAGACACAAAAAATACTATCCACATATCACGCATCAATATTGAACTTTGTTGCATTACTCCTGTATTTAAAGCTAAAATAATAAATAATATTTTCTTATTTTTTTTATTATCTGGCTCAAAAAATTCTGAGATATTATCGCAAGCAATTAAAGAAATAATAATTTGTATTAAATAAACCATTTGGAGTGAAAATCTAATAGAAATTATTGTAGGGGTAAACGCAATTAAACGTATAAAAACAGCATATAAAATATATCCAACATTAGATATTTTGGGTTCAAAACACCATTTTATATTTCCTAACTGACTCAAACTAACCCCATTACTTAATGCCTTTGCTGCCTCAAAATAATTTTGCAAATCAGCTCCAGGTATTCCATACTCCCAGCCCATAACATACTCTAAGTACCAGTTAAGCACCAAGGAAAATATAAATAAAACAACAAAAGAGCCAAGAATAGCTCTTTGTGTATCACCGTCCTTAGTTTGTATATATTTTAAAAATAAAATAAAAATTATTCCCGTGATTAACAGTCCCAAAACAATCCTCCTGTACATGCTCCAATATAGAAGAATAACCTATCCTCTAAAAACCAAAATAATCCCTCTGACCATTTTACAAATAAAAGCCGGCAGCCATCCAAAGTGGCGATACTCTTTTAAATATACATCCATACTTTTTAAAACTATTTTGGCTTTTTTTAAATTCTTTTTTCCATGCTCTTTTCCCACTGTCATAGACTCAAGATGTACAATATCGGCATCTGCACAGTAATAAAAATATGCGCCAACCTTCGTTAAACGCTCTGCAAGTATCTCCTCTTCACAATACAGAAAAGTACTTTCATCCATACAATCGACCATTCTCATATAACTGTTTTTTAGTAACATACAACAGCCATATACTCTGTATACACGTCCCGATTGATTTTTCATTTCTGCTCTTTTTTTCTTTTCAGATACAATGCCTAATGTCATGCTCCATACAGTAGGGCGCTCAACATAAGGCGCTGTCACATAACCATCTATATCCTCAATTCTCGGTCCGACACATGCGATATATTCATCACTTTCTGCACATTCAACAAGTTTCTTAAGAATATCTTTATCAACGATTTTTACATCATTATTGAGTATCCAGCTATACTCATATCCATGCTCTATGGCATATCTTATTCCTATATTATTGCCTGCAGCATATCCACCATTATTTTTACTGGAAACAAGGGTGTAATTTAATATATCGGCTTTTGTCTCCAGCTCCTGTTCAGAATTATTAGGTGAGCAATTATCAACTACAAGTATATCATAGTTATTATAATTCAATTCTTTAAGCTGTTCTGCAAGATTAATTGTAAGCTCATATGTTTTATAATTAAGTATCACAATTAGTACTTTAGGATTTTTAACATCAACCACAATAAAATTAATCCTTTCCGAAAAATCTGTCCTCCAACATAAGACACCAGCAATGATATATAGGCAAATGTAATTCCTGAATCATATATGTTTCTGTTTCGGGAACCTTTACCGCTGCATCAGCAACCATCGCAAGCTCACCTCCGTTAGCTCCTGTAAGACCTATAACTTTTATCCCGGATGCTCTTGCAACAACGGTCGCATTCATTATATTTTTACTGTTTCCGGATGTCGAAATTCCCAAAAACACATCACCTTTGCGTCCAAATCCAAATAACTGCTGTGCAAACACACCATAACCATCAACATCATTAATGTATGCCGTCGAAAGTGCTTCATGTGCCACTAAAGGAATTGCCATAAGAGAACATTCAAGATTTTTTGCTAATTCTCTTCCACGCTCTGAATCAATCTCCATAAGTCTTTGTGCATACTCATCACTTACGGGACGTTGAATTTTAAAACGCTTCATCAACTCACCCGCAATATGCTCCGAATCCGCTGCTGAACCGCCATTTCCGGCAATAAGAAGCTTTCCTCCATTTTCATAGCACTCCTCCATTATGAGATATGCATCAATTATTGACTGCCTAGCCCCCTCAAGCTTCGGATAACGTTCAATTAATGTATTTATATGCTTATATAAGCGTTCTTCCAATTCTCTCATTTTAAATCTCCATTCTTTGGTTCATAGCTCTCCGGTGTATAATGGATAACTCTCGTTCCACCTGTTTCAAATTCAAACGGTATATATAACAAATCCTGCATAGCATTTCGCACTGATTTCTGATATTCCGGCTGCACATAAAATACCAAAAAGCCACCACCACCTGCACCAAGTAATTTTCCACCAAGAGCCCCGGCTTCCAATCCCTTAGCATAAAGTCCATCTATACTATCTGTTGACACTGCTGCTCCGGTCTGTCTCTTCAAACGCCATGTATGATCTAAAAGACGTCCGAAATCATCTAAATCAGATTCCTTGTCCGTTAAAACATGTTCTGCATCATCAACCAGACTTAACATTTCTTTAAGTTGAGCGGTCTTGTCTTCTTTTCCTACTGCATTTGCCTTCTGAACATCGGAAGAGAACCTGGTAAACCCGGTAAAAAACATCATTAAATTACTGTTAAGCTGTCTTTTTCTGTCCGGTGCAATAATAAGTGGCAGTACCTCATATCCGTCAGAATTAAAATTAATGCGGTTGAATCCACCAAATGACGCTGCAATCTGATCCTGCCAGCCACCTGCTTCTTTACACATTACACGTTCCAAATAGATTGCTTCATCTGCCAGTCTCTTTTTATCAGCGTATTTTCCCTTCAGTGCATAAAATGCGTTCAGCATCCCAACCGCAAAAGAACTGCTCGTCCCAAGACCGGACCTTGCCGGGAGGTCGGCCTCATATGTAAGCCTTATTTCATGCATATCCAGCATTTTCATCGCATTTCTAATCGCCGGATGTTCAATATCATCAACATTACTCACTCGTTCTGTTACAGAATATGTTAATTCTGTATTATAGTCAAAAAAACGCGGAAGATGACGTACATTAACATAACAATACTTATCAAATGTTGTAGATAAAACGGCTCCTCCATACTCATTAAAAAAATCCTGCATGTCTGTTCCGCCACCAAAAAAAGACATTCTAAATGGTGTTTTCGTAATAATCATTTTCTTCTCCGTAAAATTTATTTATTAACACTAAACCTAATTAACCCGAATTTTCATCATATAATCTTCAAACTTACCTATAACTCTGCAAGGCACACCTGCTGCGACCGAACCATCAGGTATATCCTTATTAACCAGACTGCCTGCCCCAATAATTACATTATTCCCAATCTTCACATCATACAATAGAGTAGAATTAGCCCCGATAAATACATTATCACCAATTGCAATTTCTCCCCTGCGCCCTGCATACTTATGCTCTTTGTCCATATACTCAAACATAAAACATGTTATATCATGATTCACAAAGGTAACACCACTTGCAACATGTACATTGTCACCCAATGAAATAAGCTCTGGTTCTGTTCCATAGTTCCACGGTTGAAGGTAACAATGCTCTCCCTGGGATTTAAAATACTTTTTGCTTCTCAAATATTCAGCTTTTTTGTATCCTCCTCCCATCAGAATAAGTTTCGCCAGCATAAAATATCTATTTAATCTTCCCATCGTCCTACACCATATATTTCCGCCAGTATTCAAGCATTGAATGTATTGTCTGTGACATTGGTATCTCCTGATGCCAGCCTGTGTCATGAGTTATTTTTGTGATATCCCCAACAATAATCTTTTCATCGGTTGGTCTGAGCAGGCTTGGATCAACTTCCAGCTCAAATTTAACACCCATGTCCTTCTCAATCATATCTATAACATCACATATCTCATAGACATACCTGCTAGAAATATTATACACCTCTCCTGCTACACCCTTATCTGCCAGCATATAAAGACCATGTACCAGGTCATCCTGATCCATTATCGCTCTCTTGGTGTGTATATTTCCTACTCTCAGCTTATATGTGCCTGCACGCTCACACTCAATCGCCCGCTTCGTAAAATCTGATGTTACATCATTGACTTTTCGCGTGCCAGTCGTATTAAATATACGCGCACGGATACATCGTATATGGTCATTCATAAAATACTGATATGATATTAAATCCTGTCCCACCTTACTCACTCCATATGGGTGTAAAGGTTTAAGTTCAGCATTTTCTTTAACCTTGCAATCTCCATCAAGCTCATTTAAAGTCTGTCCATACTCAGCACTGCTACATGCAACCACAACTATCGGATCATAGCTTTCATCAAAATACTTTCTAACTTTTTTTATCGCTTCATATACTGCTATTGTTCCATTAATATTAATCTCCATTGTCTCATAAGGTTTTTCCCATGAAACAGTAGGATAACTCTGAGCTGCAAGATGAAATATCCTATCCGGTCTAAAATCAATAATTATACGCTCTACATTTTCAGGATATCTGACATCTGTTTCTACAAGTTGTATATCAGGATTAATTGTCTTAATATCTACCGTAGGTTTGTAATAACTTCCAATAACCTGTTCTCCATTATCATGCAGAAATTCAACCATATGGGAGCCAACCATACCACCTGCACCTGTAACATAATTTTTCATTTTAATAACACCTCATTTATAATTTTTGTAAATTTTTCTGCACACTTTACCGATGAATATCTTTCGTATGCGTATTTATATACATTTCGCAAACGCAATCTGTGGTCTTCCAAACTTTTCAGCATCCAATACAACTCCCGATTTTGATGCACTTTTATACGGCAAAATAACAAAATCGCATTGATGAAAATAATATCTCATCTGTTCATCCGTAACATATTCTGTTACCAGATTTACATTTTGTTTTCCCTTAATGTCTTCGACAATACCTTCAACCGTTTTATCAACACGCCCTACAATATCAAACTGTACCTCTGGACATATTTTTTATACCCCTCACCATCATAAAATATCTGCTTAATTTCCCCATTATTCATCCATAAGCTTTTTAAATCTTGCAACTGCATTACTTACACCATACTTTTTCAATCCATATTCATAAGAATATTTACATACTTGCAAAAATTCATCATTTGATAAGTTTAATAGTTCCCTAATTTTCTGTGCAAATAACGCATTATTCTTGTACTCAATTAAATAACCAGTTTTTCCATCCTTAATTTGCTCTGGAATTGCCCCCACAGAAAAGCCGACAACTGGTCGGCTGTATTTATACGCATCAATTATAATTCCTGACTGTGACGCCGAATTATATGGTACTATTACAACATCGGCATCTTCAAACGCCCGCTTCATCTGTGCATCAGTTACATAATCTGTATTCATTTTAACATTAGAAAGTTGATTCAAATTATCAATTATATCTTGCACCTGTATATCCACTCTGCCAATTACTTCAAATTGAATATCTGGACACATTTTAGCAATTTCTAAAAGATTATCTGCCCCTTTATATGGATTTATTCTACCAAAAAATAAAACCTTCTTACCATATTTGGGTTCAGTAAATCCAGGATATCTTCGCCATAATTCCACATATTTAACTCTATTGGCAGCTATCCCATACCTTTTAGTCATCTCTGAAACATAAAGTTTATTTCTCAAAACTATAATATCAGTTATTTTTACAAGCATACGATTCATTAAATCCACCATCTTTACCTGCTTGTCACCCTCATGAGGTATAACTTCATGAATAACATGATACGTGCGTGCTTTTCCAGACATCATGATTATTGGCAAATTCCATATATGAAGACTCTCGAAGTATATAACATCGAATTTTTGTTTTCTTATTCTCTTTATTATAGAAAACAATAATTTTAAATCAAATGTCTTTTTAGTAATTCCTGGTCTTTTAGGACAATCAACAAACCATGTTTTATCTGATTTTTTTACACTTACTTTAGGCGTGTTTATTGTCAATAAATATACATTATATATATCTATTAACTGTTCATACATTCCATATAATGTGTCCTGGTGGTCAGCATTGTCCGAAAATGTAACTAAAAGTATTTTTTTCAAACCTTCATCCATAATTTATTTATCTCCTGTATACTCCTGTGTACTAGCCACCTCATGCTCAACACCACTTCCTTCCATTGCCGTGGTTGTCCCTTCTGCAATTCCTTCTGTGCTCTCCGGCATAAACAAGATTTTTATGGTGGCAAACATTATTTTTAAATCAGCAAGTACACTTGGACTCGCAATATACATCAAATCCATCTGCAACTTATCATAAGGTGTTGTATTGTACTTTCCGTATACCTGAGCATACCCTGTCAGCCCTGCTTTTGCCTGAAGTCTTAATTCAAACTCTGGAAGTTCTTTAACATACTGTTCCGCAATCTCTGGGCGTTCTGGTCTTGGTCCGACTATCGACATGTCACCAAAGAGGATATTAAAAAGCTGAGGAAGTTCGTCAATCCTTACCTTTCTTATAACTTTTCCTATAGGAGTAATTCTATCATCTTTATCTCCGGATGAAAGCCTTGCAACACCATCCTTCTCTGCATCAACCCTCATACTGCGAAACTTTAATACCATGAATTTTTTTCCATCTTTCGTAAGTCTGCACTGTTTATACAATACAGGTCCTTTATCCGTAACCTTGATAATTATTGCTGTAATAAGCATAACCGGGCTCAGTATTATTATTGCTATAAGCGATAATATTATATCCGCCATTCTTTTTATAAAAAGAAATTCAGGGTTTGGATTGTATCGTCCAACTCTCAACATAGGCAAATGCAGCATATGCATTTTCTTTGCCCCGCTCATAATTACATCCCCGATGCGTGGAATAACATATACATTTATATCATTCATTACACAATACTTAAGTATTATATTTCTGTCATGGCTGTGTATACCACTCAGAAACACCGTTTCCACACCATCTAGGATACTCAGATCGGTTATGCAGGAATTAGATTTTACTTCATACATAACATTAAATTTGTTATCCATGCCGTACTCACCTAACAAGCGCTCCATTCCTTCTCTGGCATCATATATTATAGCTGATTTCTGCGGTTTATTTGTTTTAAAATACCACGAATGTGCAGCTACAGACCAGATTATACTCATTATCACCTGTGCTATTAACACTAAAAGCATTGGAACAGCATTAGGTAAATGCTTCATCAATAGCCATGTAACAACATACATAATTCCATCAGAAATAATTGCTGCAAGCATCTGACTATAAACCATTTCTGATATCCTATTTATTGAAACCAGAAATCCATCAAAAATTTTTCCGTATGAAAAATATATAATGGCAAACAAGGCCACTATCAACCAATTCCCCTTTGCATAATATGGTGAAGCTGTACGATTACAATAATATATATACCAACTCAATGCAAATGGCAATACCATAACTATCAAATTCAAAATTTTTACAATGCGCAAGCTTATATTATGTTCTATCTCTTTCATGTTTTTTCTCCATCATCTTTTCTTTATAAATCTGTAAAACTTATTCTATTATTATTCTCTATTCTCTCCAAAGTTCTTCATATTGTGTATTATAATATACTTTGGCTGTTCTCTGCCCTGATGAATCATATATATATTGAATTATAGCAAATCCAGACGTTGTCAGCGTTAATTCTCCTGCAATATTATAAAATCTTCTTTCAGCAAGTTTACCTTGACTGTTGTATTGCCTTTCTTCAGCCGCATACTCCTGATTGTTCAGCACAACCTCATCCTCCTTATCAGTATAAATCATCCGTGTTAATTGTCCACTATTGTTATACTCATATGTTACTCCCGCATATCCATCCTTGATAACTGTCAAATTACCTGTTGTGTCATAATAACATTCTTGTACTACTAACTGTTTTTCATTGATAATTTTTTCTTTTGTAGAATATCCCTGCTCACAGATTGTCCCATTTTTATTCCCATCAAGACATGTTATATCAACAATTCTATAATTATCATTGTATTTATATCTGTAACCATAAACCCCTTTCTCAATTTCCACAGGTTCATCATCGGAGTTATAGAACATCTCACATTCTTTATTTCCATTAGAATCATAATCATATGTAATTATTGCATACCCACGTAATGATAGATAAGGTTTCCAATCTATATCAAGAGATATTTTCTTTTCAATCTTTCCATCTTTTAAATACACATACTTATATCCATAACATCCATATATGTCCTGTGTCGCATTTCCATATATATCATAAAAACTCTCTATTTCTACTCTGTAGTCTTTATTATATTCATACCTTACCGTTACATACCCCTCAGCATTGACTGATGGAATCCCCTGCGCATCAAGATAAGTCAAGCTCACAAGTTCTTCCTTATCATTGTACTCTCTTTTAACCCTTTCATATCCGCTAACCTGATAGATGTAATAGTTTGGTGACTTGTACCATGCTCTATAACCATTCTCATTAAATCTGCCAATAACATCTTCCCTATTATGTACGACTATAAAGTCAGCCCCATCCATTCCCGCAGCCCTCATTATATAATTAGCATCAGGTGTATCACTATCCAGCTGCCTGGCAAGTTCGGAATCATCATCTCTCCCCGTAATCATATGTATCGAGGCATCATATTGCCGTATATATGATGTGAGCGAATTTGGAGCCGCTATTGTCACATCATTGATTTTTTCAAACGCCTCACTTATTATCTTGACATCATCGGGGATTTTTTCAATATTCTCTGCTTTTTCAAACCAATCCTGGGAATATACATAACTGCCACCTATAAATATAACCGCAATTATACAGCACACGGCAAGCAGCTTCATCAATGAACTGAATCTGGATATCAGCAATACCAGAGCGTATGCGATGACGACAATTATCTGTATCATCGAAAAGAGTCTGCAGTAGTACGCTATACTTGTTCCCCATATTTTTTCCGCAGCTATTATGGCAATGGGATTCAACAGACCAACTATGACAATTATAGAATACACCGAATATACCAATTTCTTCCATCTGCTTCTGGAACGGCACAATATAACCAGCAGCCCCATATAAAACAGTCCTTGATATGCGTATGTTCCCCACAACACCTGTAATACTTTTTTCAGGAATTCCATACCAGACATTCTTTCACCTCAAGACCAGATACATTATCATATAAAGTAACGGCAGTGCACTCCCCCATGCCAGATACAACACATTTTTATATTTTTTATAAACAAACAACGTCAGCAGAATACCAACTATTGCTGTAATTATAACCATTGTTCCGGCTCCTACCAGTGACATCGCACTTGCAGCGACTGACAGCATGGCTATCCTAATTCCGTTACGCGTACTGTAATCTTCCCCAAATATCTGAGGCAATACAGTGAACAGGTACGGCGTAAGCAGTATGGCAAGTATAGCCTTCCCCTGCCATACAGGTCCTAACAGCCTGAATGTCATGGAATAATGCGAATAGTACCCGAACACATACAGCACTTCGACCAGCAACAGAAAAATCAGCCTGTTGTCCCTCTTCTTTAAGATGGTCAATGACATAAGATAATATGTTGCATAAGCCATCAGAATAATCTGCACTGGCATTACCGTATGTGCAATCGCTGCAACATTCACTGTTGTAACCTTTGACAGATATGCGATAAAGATTATCGAAGACTGCAATGCCCTCTGCCTGTCTAAAGGCTGAGCAATTCCGCTTGTTACATTTGTCAGATACATGCCATTATCGTATTTTGCCGCATTAGCATACACAATGTACGTCGCGTCATCGTATGACATATACGTTGTACTATAAAATACAGCATAGTATAACTGTACTACCAGAAACCCGGCTGCTAATACAATATAAATCCATTCAGCCTTCTGTAAATTAAAGTCCGGATGACTGTACGCCACCATCTTGAACTTTATTTTTAATATACCAAGGAATAGTACGATAAAGGTAATAGCAATGGTGATTATTGTATATAAAACACAAAGCAGGTTAAAGCTTGCTTTCATGAAACACATAGGAACGCACATAAGCTGAAAAATGGCATTCATCTCAAAATAGCCCAATATATATGCGTTCACAATATCTTTTATGGCGATGCTCCTTTTGTTTATATTCCATATGCTCCCTATACATACCGGAAAAACAATCACAAAAATAATCGTCAATAGTATTTTAAGCATAAAACCTACCTCGTTTTTGTATCTCTACATATTTTATACTATTTTAATAATAAATACAATAATGTTTTGCTCTACTTTATATTCTTATCCATAATCCAAAGCCTTTACATAGAAAATTGCCAGGTCCAGATGTACCCGGCAACTACAAATCACTTTACATTATCAACATCCGACCTATTACAATCCTTTACAATATAATGCGGTCTTTTCTTTACCTCCATGTACATCTTAGCTATATACTGGCCCATAATACCCATGCAAAACAGCTGGATTCCTCCTATAAATGTTATAACGCACACAGTTGATGCCCAGCCATCAACCGGGTCACCAAAAATCGTTTTCCTGATTATTATAAAAACAACTGCAATAAATGAAACAATCGTCATAAATATTCCAAACCATGAGGCAATACTTAACGGAGCCTGTGAGAAATTAATAACTCCATCTATAGCATACTTAAACAGCTTCCAAAAATTCCATTTTGTCTCTCCTGCAATACGATTTACATTTTCATAAGGAAGCCAATATGTCTTAAAACCAATCCATCCAAATATTCCCTTAGAAAATCTATTATATTCACACATTGATATTATTGCAGCAACCATCTCGCGTTTCATCAATCTGAAATCACGTGCTCCATCGACAATATCTGCATCTGAAATTTTATTAATTATCTTATAAAATCTTCTCGCAAACCAGCTTCTTATAGGCGGTTCGCCATCCCGATTGATACGTCTTGTAGCAACGCTGTCGTAATCCTGGTTTTCAAGGATATCAAGCATCTTTGGAAGCAAATCCGGCGGATCCTGCATATCCGCATCCATGACTGCTACATAATCTCCATGTGCATTACAGAAACCGGCGTACATAGCTGATTCTTTGCCAAAATTACGGGAAAATCCAATGTATGTAACATGACTGTCCTTCTGTGACAAATCTTTTAATATTGATAATGTTCTGTCCTTTGAACCATCATCAATAAATAACAGTTCATAACCATAATTAATGCTATTCATAACATTAGATACTGCATCATAAAACAGTGGTAACGCCTCTTCCTCATTATAACATGGTACAATCAAAGATACTTTTTTCATCTGCTTTGCTTCTCCTTATCTCAATGCACATCATAGACATTCCAGTTTAACGTAACATCCTGAGGAATATTATAATACTCTTTCAGCCATACAACCATAAATGAAAAACTATCATTGTATGGGACAATATATGGGTAACCTTCCTCCCTCATCCTATACAGGTCAATGCTGTTTACCTCATTACCCGACTGTATCTGTGCTGATTTTTCTCTTAAAATTGAATCATTAATGTCATTAACCTCTGCATTTGCATAGTATCCTTTTGTTGTTAGCATTACATTATTAATCGCAAATACAACAACAAAAATCATAATCATTCCCCATATTCCGCTAATAACATGATCCCCGCATGCTCCACACATGTCAGCCGCAACAATCAATATAATAAAGAAAAATGGCAGAAAGCACCTTTCAGGAATAACCGGGGATACAATCATCATTCCTGCCGAGCATATTGCCGCACCCAAAAAACATAGCTTATCGAAATCTTTCTTTTTTATATACCACACAACTGCATTTACAATAAAATTTATGGCAAATAATGTTAGTGAAATATATTTCAGTAGTCCATTACTGTTATTTAAAAATGCTGTAAAGGCTAATGCAGCCAATAAAATATTTAAAATACCTGCTCCCATTGCTGTTTTTGTATTTAGCACATTCAGCTTATGCAATTCAAATATTACAACCAGCAATGCAGCTAACATTAGTAATACAAAAACCCAGTTTTGTTTTCCAAGATTGACATCTATAATTCTCTTGAAATTATATCCAAATCGCTGTGGCAAGGACATAGAATAGAAATCTGTATATATCGATATTCCTGATCTCACATAATTTCCCGGTGCAGCAAGCTCAAATACTGCACCGCCAACTGACATTATTGCCGGTAATATGTTTTTAAGATTAACCTTCTTCTTATTTAAGAACAGAAAAATAATGTACAATACTTCATATACCACAGCAGCCACTGCAACCTGCTCATATGAACCTGCTGCCCAGAACAATAACACACCAATCAGTATGCTCTGCCAGCTTTTCAAACCGCACTGCCATTTCCTCTGAAGCCATATTCCCAAAATAAAAGGAAATAAAGGCCACACATATGAAATACTTGCCGAATACCAGAACAGTCCGATTATTATGGCATCTTTTCCGATTGTCCCATACGCAATGGCAATCACCACCGCCTTAATTATATTGCTTTTATATTCATTTTTAGTTCTAATAAGCTTCCATGAAATAAAACCTACCCCTGCTATTACCGCCGCCTGAATCAATCTTGTAAACCATACCCCTATTTTAAATGAAATTATTTCACAAAACAGTGCAAGAACCCTTCCGCCCCATTCAAAATAATGCCACCTAAGATACCTAATGATATCCATAAAAGAGTATGAGGTTCCTCCCGAACCTCCCATATAATTGTATGTCAGGCTTGCATACCCATAGTCATCAAAATACATATACACATATTGATGCTGCCATAATAACAATATAAAATATATCGTAAAAATCACATACGGTATAATGGCATATATTTTTTTATTTTTATTCATATTGCTTATTAATCTCTCCGTTTTTTAGTCGCTCTTAAACATCAGAAATTATTCCATCTGTCCATATCCTTGATAAAGCTCAATGTCTTGTTAGAGCAATAGTCATCTTCCACGCTGTACACATCCGCCATTTCATAGGTCATAAAACGTCCATGCAGGAATAACTCATGCATTCGCATAATAATATCATCAACATCCCCGAAGTTATTGTCAAGCATGGATACCATTCCACCGAATTGATGGCAGAAATCCAGAATACCCTTCTGAAGCTCAAGTACCTCCGGCTTAATATACTCTTCTTTCTTATGAACAAATTCCACACCGTCACCTGACAGCTCACACTTTACGAGCTGTCCGTAAGGTGCCTGAAGAGCCGCCTCAAGGAATAACTGTGTATGATCTATAACTGCTATTTTCTTATAATTCTTATCATATACAGCACCCACCTTGCAGCCTATCTTATCCGGCTTGGTGGAGAATGTTGCAAGATAATATCCTGAAATCTTTGTGTCAAGCAGCTTACTTAAGAAGTACTGGATTGTTCCTGAATATCCTACATCCAATACCATGAACTTATTCCATTCATCATCAGTTGCAATACTTTGAATATATTGGAGGTATGCTTTTCTCTCCTGTTCAAACTGTGCATACATCTCCTCTTTATATGGTTCTAACAGCTTCATCACACCGTCAATCAGACCCGTCTCACGCGGTGACAGGTCAATACGCCTGTCCTCCACGCCTTCCGGCAATTCAAATCCCAATCTTGATCTTACCAGATTAGACAATGCACCGCCATAATTCTGTCCTATGACTTCCTTTATATCTTGCTCTGTCTTAGAAGCCGCTACCGTAACGCATCTTCTTGAGGCTTCAAAATAGTAATTTCTTTTCTCAGGCACTCCTGTAACTGCATGATATTCTTTATATAATTTCTGTAGTATATAACCCTCTCTTGCAAGGAAAAGCAATATCTGATCATCAGCAGCTATCTCATCAATATTCTTGATATAATTGGTAAATATCGGTCCGAAGCAGGTATATCCCATAGTCCATGCATCTGTCATCTGAATACAGCCTGATGAAGCGTCAAAATTCCAAGGTGAATTATACAATGCCCCATTGATAAGCATACCTAACACTATGGAATCTTCTGCTCTTAAATCCGAATTCATCAAATCCTTCAATGTCTGATAACTGCTGTCAAATTTAAATGCATCAAGTGGATTGAACACCCAGAAAGACTCTATATGTCTGTCAACAACTGTCTGCCAGTCCGAACGAGGATTGTCCCCTATATGTACCAATGAGCTGCCATATATGCGCCCAATCTCATCCCATACGGTATTGCAGTCTTTTCTCATGCCGTTCTCACATGACACGTACATTTCTGTCCATCCGTCATAGCCGCATTTTCTTAACATTCTTTCTATGAGCTCTTTTGTAAGGTACATATCGCTGACAAGAATAATTTTCTTATTGCTCTGTTTTAGTGCATTGAATACTTCAAGCACATCCCTTCTAGGTATACACAGTTCATACTCAAGATCAATTTCCATCTGCTTGAAATTTTCAGCCTGTTCAAGGCTTATATCCATAACATCCGGCAGCATTTTGTATATGTCATGAATATTGGTATACCAGCCCTTTTCCCTGAATGCCAGTGCCTCTGCCTGTTTTCTTAAGCTCAGGAAATCACATTCGATTTTATATGTCTCTTTAAGCTTTTTCTTCATAATCGTAAACACATCATCAGGTCTTAAAACCATTCTGGTTATAAGCGTGTCAAAAATATCAAAGCTTATTACATCGAATTGCATAAGGTGCTGAAGCACACCTTGTTTTTTATTATTAAAATGCGGTCT
>OGKR01000670.1_pt1 | contig 33554 bp, 25 predicted proteins | sample 1572431 | NCBI WGS metagenome assembly OGKR01 (sample SAMEA2582079, study PRJEB24529) | metagenome | biome: Human gut stool | place: China | collected 2011 | reverse complement strand
TTGGCTATATCCAAGCCTTTTCAGGCCCGATGATTTCTAAACGGGACAGCAGTGAAAATGAAAACAACTTTCCATCAATAGCAATAAACACTCTAGAAGTGCCCTCCTCTTTATCCTTCAAAATATTATATTTAAAGAACTTTTGTAGGTTTGAGTCACTTAATAATGTTACCAATTTCTCTTTCCATTTATCGCCCACATTTGCTTTTGACGCATTATTATATAACGACAAGTAAAACAAACCTACTAGATGCTTCAGTATGGATGCAGAATCTGTGGGATTTAATTCATAAAAGGACATCGCTAAAGTTTGATTTCCATCCAAGCTTTGGGAATTTGCTATAGATTGGCAGCCAGATTCATTGCCATTGATCTTTGGTCCCTTTATAGACGTATTGATTATGTTCTGTAAATGTTGAATTACATTTAGAATATCATCGTTTATGAGCAAGGTATCACAAAGAGATGATAACTTAAACAGTTTTGCTCTATATGAGTTTATCTCTTTCTGAGACAATCCATCGTTAATCTTGCTTTCTATTTCGCTTTTTAAGGATTCAATTTCTTTCGCTAAAATGTCTGATTTCGCTTGTGTCTTGCGCTCCTCTAGCATATTATCGTAATCAATAAACAACTGCTCTAGCTTATCATCCTTTCTAAAATACTCAATTTTATCGTTATGATAGCTTTGTATTTCATTAGATGACAATGTAGAAATCTCTTGCAATGCTTTTTCAATATACTTTTCTGCAAATAGTTTCTTTGATAACTGATATTGATTTATTGCTGCTTGATAATGTGCTAGACACATTTCTTCAGCTCTGATATGAGTGATGTTTTTAGATGTCACAGAGAAAGATAAAACGTTAAAACTACCAGTGAAAAGAACACATTGTCCATTTTTTACTTCAATAACATTCTTTTTATGAAATGCAGGAAGTTCCACATGGAAGAATTGTTTAACATATTTGGATTCTAAAGATTTAAGGGCCTTTTGAGATTGATCTCCCACCATTTTATCTTTGTAGCTGTCAAGTCCTCCATCAGGAGCTGAGTAAGAGATAAACACCTTGCCTCCTTGTTTAAGATAGTTCTTAATCAATGGAAGACGGTTACGTATGAAAGCACTATCTCCCACCCAAGGGCTAGACAACCAAATTTCATCAGGTTTGTCTGTTTGGAAAATACTATGCAATTCTGACTCAAATGCAATAGAGTCGTACAAAGCCCGTTTATGAAGTCTTTCTGATAGGTCATCTGGGTTTATTTCTTCTTTTCCTTTATTCTCTTCACCTACTGCAGCTTGCTTATCTTCTTGTTCTATAAGTTTCTTCTCTGCAGAAATAATATTTTTAATATCTTCCTTAACCAAAGGATCCGACTTCGCGAGTTCTAAGTCATCATATATAGCAAGGTCTTCACTCTCACTGGCAGTTTGCAGCATTTGTGAAAACAATGCCTGCTTTAAATCTACATCCTCCTCAATTAATTGAGATAATGGATGTAAAACAGCCTGTATCGTATCATCATAAACAATTGTCCTTACATGTTTCGTTCTGATACTCTGAACAAAACATACTGTTAAATCGTACTTATAAAAATTATGATTTTGTGGCGTAGCTTCCTGAAGAATAAATCTTTCTTTTGAACTCTGCATATTAGATGCTTGGATCTCCGAAAGTTTTTTGATTTCCTCAAAAGAAAGAGGCAATAACGATTCGTTCTCTTTGAAAAAATCAGATTCGTCAACAAGCTGAATATCGTCAGCAGAAACACAATCTCGCAATCCGGTAAAAGAATGATTTTTATTCAAATACCAAAGTTCAAAATCTGAACTAAAAGATTTCATTCTCTCACCATGAGACGCAAATTCTTTACCTTGTTCCGTTATAAAATATGCAGACTCGTCACCTCGCACAAGGTTGTATCGAATCATAGTGTCGATGGCACTACGAATCATTTTTTGTTCAGCAATGTCATGTTCAATATCCAATCCCAATATTTTACCAATATTGGAAAGGGATGTTTGACCATCTATACTGATTATGCCAACAACTGCCTTTTCGAATGCAGAAATCTTCTCAGGTTTGTTAGTTATGCCTTTATACGACTGAGCAATGAACTTTATTGTATATGGAATATATCCGATAATAAGCTCGGATATAGCCTTGTTATTTTCAATGACTCGATTGAGGCGCTGATCTAACGTCTCTTCAATCATTTCATTTTTATCAACACCTTTCTTTTGAGGTTTAGACTTTATTTTTTTTATCTTTGGGTTGAAATTTTTGTTTCGCCCCTTGTTATATGTATTTTGTTTCATCTTACCAAGTCTTGAAGTTGTTTAATGTCAAAATGCTCCATCTCGTCAATTGATCTTTGATAGTGAGCATTCTGTCTAAAGAACTGTTTGTTTCCGACCACGATTAACAGTCTTCTTGCACGGGAGAAACCTACGTTAATACGCCTTATATCTTCTGCGAATCCATAGCGATGCTCTTTATTGCTTCTCACCGTTGAAATTATAATTATGTTACGTTCCATTCCTTGGAATTTGTCGACAACATTAATTCGTAATGGAAGTGATTTGTCTATTTTTCCATCCTTATACATTTCTTTAATCTTGCCGTATTGAGCTCCATAGAACGTTATAATACCAATCTCCTTGTCTTCAGGTTTCTCTTGTGAATCCATAAACTTTTGGAATCCGTCTGCCTTCTGTAAAGCCTTAATAACAGTCCTAATAGCATTTAGTTCACCATTATTTACGTAAGAAGTAGAACCACTTGGTTGGCTTTCAGGCGTATCTACATCAACCCAGATTGCATGTGTCTGGGGGTCAATGAATCCTGGAAGGGTAAGACCGTGATATCGACTTCCTCTTGCATTATATTCTTCATTATCCATATCTTCATCTGCAAGACCGCACTTCAATCCTTCTTCAAGTTCTTCACTGTAGAAATGACTTATCGTATTCATTATCTGCTTATGCATACGGTATTGGGTATCAAGGGTAGCAACTATTGAAGGCTTTAGTTTAAATGCAGACCTAAACAATAATTCAAATTGCGACTCTTGGAAGTTTTCTATGGTTTCCGCCAACACCTTCTGATTAGCTTTCTTCAATGATAATACAATGTTGTCTTCATTCATCATTGGAGGCAGCTGCTTGTGATCACCTATGATTATAATTTTCTTTCCCCAAACCATAGGTACAGACATCTCCAATGGTGTAGCTTTACTTGCCTCATCCATTATTACAACGTCAAAAGCATTCTCATTGTTACCAAACAATAGTGCATATATTTCCTGTAGTTGCTTTGAACCACAGATACTACATGTAGCAGCTACAAGGTTTACATTACTCTTATAGGCTTCGTAGAATTGTTCTCTCGTGTTTCGGTCACGAACAATAAGATCTTTCTTCCATTGATCTATAACGGACGCATACTTCTCATCTTCTGTCATGTCTCGAAGAATTGAGTCTATCCAAATATTTACTCCATTGTCTTCATTTTCAGCGTTTGTTTTTTTACACCAATCTTCCATGAAGTTAAGCATGTACCTTTTAGCTTCTATTCCAACTTCTTTTTCTGTTGAAGCATTTTGAATTCGAACAGGTCTAATACCTCTACGTCCCTGCAATCGTTCAAGTGCGTTGTCAACGGCAAGATTTGTTTGGGATGTCAGAAGAATCTTCGAATCAGGTTTCTTAAGAATTTGTTGCCATATAATCTCAGCAATGACAGTTGTTTTACCAGTGCCAGGAGGACCTTGAATAATGGCTATATCAGGAGCAGAGACAGCTTTTGCTACTGCCTCTAATTGTTTCTCATTAAGATAATTCTCTATCTTAGTTTCTGTTATTCGTTTCTTTACCTCTTCAAGATCTTCGTCAAACTCACCTGCATACCTGGGGTCAAATAAGAAATCACATAACCTTGGATTGGCAGGAGCGGGAATTCTTTTTGTTTTAGAACGAGGATAGAATTGGTTAGGATTGGTAATACGCAACATAGAATCGCTCAATCTTCTTAACTCAGAAGATTTGCCAACCATTGGGAATTGCAAGTAGTCACCGACATGAATAAATTTCGCAACTTGCCCTTTGGCATTGCGATCTTCCATGTAATCTATAAAATCTGAACTGATTTCTAACTTTATACTATTGAGTTTCCTGCCAATACATCTGCCTAATGTTAAAGCATTTCTTAGCATTTGAGACCTATTCCTTTTCAATTCATTGATTTCGTCGTAATCCTGATATTCTTCCTCATATGCCATATCTATAGCTTCGCTAATAGCATCATATTCATTCGCCTTAATAAGATTAACATCTTCATTTACATAACCATTTCTAAGATTCTTTTCAAATTTTATATTGAGTTGGTGATCAAACTCAAAAGATAATATGGTTTTACCTTCATCATTAGTCTCAAATTCATTAGTAAGCAAAGATGGATATAAACTTATACAAGAGTTTATAGCATTATGGAAAGAGCTTAACTCATCCATATCTGTATATTCTATGGTATAATTAAGAATTTTACATGTCTCATCGTTTTCAAATGAGGCAGTAAAAGACGGAGTTATCTCTGTGATTTTCTCCACTATTTCTTTATATACTTTTTTGCAATAATTAACATCTTCACTCAAGAGCTTGATGACAACAGAAGGATGATATTCCTGTTCTTGAATGCTAAGAGATTCACCACAACATTGACGAACCTCAGAAAATAATTCAACATAATTATCGTAATCAGTTGGATAGAACTCAACTAATCCTGATGCAGCTTTGATTTTGATCTGCTTTTTTGAAACAAAATGTAGCTGCATATCACGCAGCAAACCTTTATTTGGAATCACAAAACAACCATAATCATATTCTTTTCTTATGAAAGTCTTATTGTCATAAGCAGCAATGACCTTCTGATGCATCTCATACGCAGTATTGAAAAAAGAATAAAAATCATTTGTACTGAAAATATAAGAGGTACCATTTACAGAAAGGCCCTCAATTTGTACATCTGGCCTGAATTCTGTTGGAGTAAAAATTGCTCTACACGCTGCAATTCTTATACTTTGGAGTGCAGGTTCATTTAAATTTAGATAAGTTTTACCTTGGGTCTTGATGAGTAGTTGACCACTAACAGAATCCAATACATCAATTACACCTGCCATTTTCTTTATAGCAGACGTAATAGAAGAAATATCCTGATTACTCTTAAAAGAAGTAGTGATAACCGTTTGACGCTCCGTTGTTAAAGTTTCTGGATATTTTGATTGCACTAATTTTTCAAGATATAACGCTTCGCTATCATCCTTAAAGGTATAAACACCTTCAGCATAATCAAATTTTGCATCAAAATCTTTTAAAGATAAATTTATATCTTCCAACAGTTCGTCAAGATTATCAGATGACTGAAGTGTTAGACTACCAGAAATAACATGCTTTACATCTTCAGCTAACTTATAGCAGTTATCAGCTGCAGCACTTGACAATTCATCCAATATTTCTTCAGTTATATCAACATATCCTGCAAAAGATATTTCGCCCTTCTTGTTTGTTACAAATTCAATATTAGGATTGCGGTATTTTGTTGATGGAACACCTTTAATAGCAGAAACTAATCTTTGTTGCAGAGTAGGTGCCTTAACCTTTAAACTCAATGTACTATAAGTTCGGTTATTAAAATGTTCCTTTTCTATAGTACCTACTTCTTCAACAATAAACAATTCTTTTTTGTCTGTATTTAGAGCTCTTTCACCATCAATATAAGCTTTCCACATTCTTCGAGATTGCTCTCTGTTAATTTCTCGTATTGGTTCTTTTAAAGATGTTAGGCTCGTGCAGAAATCCTTTATCTCGCGATAGGATGTCATAAGGTCATTACGATCAAGGAAATCCATGAGGTTGTGGTTAATGTATTCTTCTGCCATGAATTTTAGATTCATGCTTTTGTATTCAGAAGGATCCGTAGGCACAACAATCTCTTCATCTGAGATGTAACTTAAGGAAAATTCAGTTAAATTTTGTCTTGCTGTCACATAAATGGACAACCTCAATTCTTCAATAATGAATTGATACTTTCGAAAATCTTTTTTATCCTTTCCCTTATATACGATTTTACATTCATGAACGCCAAGAATGCTATCAAAGATTTCTTTTGCTGTCTGAGTAATAGAATTTATATAGTTTTTGCTATACTCAAAGGCTTGTTGAGAATACACAATAATACATGGCGTTGACTCCAATACCTCTGTAAAAAGTTCCTCTGTGAACGTTCTATCTAATTCTGCCATGTCTATTTATTTTAGATAAACTATGCTTATATTTCGATCGTACATATTTAATTGCGCTCGAACAATACTATTGTCCTCAATCATAATAACTAAACCATAATTTGCAAATGATGCTGCTTCCATAGGAGCTCCGATTGCTAAAGCATTTTCGTCATAACCATAACCTCTGAATTCTATAATGTTCTCTTGCTTATTTACGATTTTCATTCGTTTTGGGGACATTTGAATATTGTTCTGCCAATATGGATGCACGCCATCCATATTGTACATTGTTACAGTGTATCCTTCGGCACCTTCAATATTCTTTTCAATTGTTATTCTACGATGACAATTGTAGTTATGCCCAGAGACATCTTGCCCATTTTGGAAACGGACATGGTCTGATGAATCGAAAACAATTTTCCCACTAGGAGGATTATTGTCACCTTTTATTATGCTGGATAAAAAATCTAATTCCATTAGCTAATATTTTTATTTATGTATTGTTAATCATTGATTATCTTTATAGCATCTTTGGGTATATAAGCGGTTGCGACCAAATAGCCCTCAAATAACTCCACGACAACTCTTTGCTGCCCAGCAATCCTTGCAACTCTACCATGAATATCCTTAAACTTTCCCTCAGTTATAACAACATTATCGCCCAGTTTATATTGTATATTTGGGGACGTTATAGGGATAATATTGGGATTCTTGATGACGGTAAGACGGATGAAGTTGTTCATGGCTTCATCCGGAATTGTGAGCGGTGGATTGCAATTAGGATTGTCTTGACGATGGATTGTGTGGTCAAAGTAGTAGCTGAGTAAAACTCTGCTTTCATTTGTCACAACCTTATTGTCGTGAATCATGTTTTCTACTTGTTCTGCTGTAGCATGAACAAAGAGAAATGAGGGGAGAAGAGGCTCTGTTATGATTCGTTTCTTACCTTGTTTCCTTACCTCTTTATATCGTAAAGGAACATAACATTCGAGTCCATTAGCTTCTACCAATGCTTTTGCCTTGATAATACGCCCATACGAAACACGCAGAACAAACCATTGCTTGTTTTCAAATGGCACATTCTCTACCGACACCCCACCTTTGTTCTTTGAGATGGAGGGCGTACAAGAGGTAAGTCTTGCACTTGGACACGATGAACCTGTGTCGGTAGGTTGCCCATTATACAATGAAGCATTAGCCGTTAAAGGCTGTTTGATTTTATCTTCCAATGTTATATCCAGAGGTTAGATGAAAAACCGAATGACTTTTCTTTTTAAGAATTGTCAAATATTGACCACAAAGGTAAGAAAAAAGATTGAGATTAAAGACTTTTAGAGTAGAAATCTTTGTGTTTAGGTTGGTTTTTAACATTTGAGAATACTTGACGAATTTCCTCTGATAGACGATCACAAGAAACAAGTACATATATAAAATAGGTGTAATAGGACTATATTTTATCCCCCAAAACAATATTTTGTTATTGAAAATACATAATGGGAGCATAAATATCTATATTTAGCTTGTTTTGACTTGCTTTTAAGCCTTAAATTATCATCCATATTTGTACCATAACATTTTTAAAGTGTTGACTATCAAAGCACTTTATTTTCGAGGAGGTTAAGTAATCTCTCTCATCATAGAGAAGTTATTAGATTAGCATAAAGATCAAAGGCGTGTAAGGCTCTGAAAATGAGTTTTACACGCCTTTTTTCGTGTCTTTATATTTTTTTATATATCTGCTTATGGATTAATCGCAGAAAAATATGTATATTTGCAGGTTATGAAGGGGCGGAAGTTCCTGCAAGAGAAGAAAAAGACAAGTTCTAGTAAAAGAAGGAAAGGAAACGGGATATGGCAAAGAGAAGACCGCAGGTAGCACTGGTTTATGATTTTGACGGGACATTATCTCCCGGCAACATGCAGGAGTTCGGATTCATCCAGGCAACCGGAAAGACAAAAGAGGAATTCTGGGATAAAAACCGGAAGCTTGCCGTGGGCAAGGATGCCAACGGCATTCTCACCTATATGTATATGATGCTGGATGAAGCGAAGAAGAATCATATCTCGCTCACCCGCGAATCCTTTCAGAGCTTCGGCAGGAATGTAGAGCTCTTCCGTGGCGTAAGGCAATGGTTCTCGTTCATCAACGAATATGGTGCAAGCATCGGTCTCGATATCAAGCACTACATCAACTCCTCGGGATTGAAGGAGATGATAGAGGGCACCCCCATCGCTCAGGAATTCGAGAACATCTATGCCTGCTCGTTTCTCTATAATGAGGATGGCATCGCCTACTGGCCAGCCGTAGCCGTGGATTATACCACGAAGACGCAGTTTCTCTTCAAGATCAACAAGGGCATCCGTCAGGTGAGCGACAACAGCAGGGTGAACCAGTATATTCCCGATAGCAAGCGCCCTATCCCTTTTCCGCGAATGATTTATTTCGGGGATGGAGAAACCGATGTGCCCTGCATGAAGATGGTGAAGGAGCACGGCGGCCATTCCATTGCCGTATATGATACGCCCCAGAAGGAGGCCATGGCTTGCCAGCTGGTAAAGGAGGGACGAGTGAACTTCATGTGCACGGCAAACTACAGCAAGGGAAGCGTGATGAACATCATCGTGAAGCGAATACTGGATAAGATCAAGGCGGATTTCGAATTCGACAGATTGATAGAGGTAAACCAGAAGAAGGCGTGGAAGTAGAGACGGAAATATAGGTGAAACACTGAAACGCTGAAACGCAGGAAAGAAAAAGAAAGAAATATAATATTAATAAATAATTAATGGGAAGAAACAAATACTCAGCAGGAGAAATCAAGGAAATCGGTAAGTTGCTGCGCCTGAAGAATGCCGGCAACCGTTTGCAACAGAAATTGATACGCCACGACCTTCGTGTGGATTATGAATTCAACATCTCTGACTTCAATGAGCCGGGCAAGGCTTTCGGCGAGGAGGAACTGCAGGATGCCATCAAGCGTGGCGCCATCCAGATTCTCGACGATGCCACCATCGAAGCCATGAAGGCGAAACGTGCAAGAGACAAGGCACGCGATGAGGCAGAGAAGCAGAAGGATGCCATCGCCAGCGGTGAGCAAACCGACTGGCAGGAGGCAATGAAGCAGTGGAACGAATGGGAAAGTTCTAAAGAAAAATAAATGTTAGAATCGAATTCCGAAGGAGATTCCGAGATAATGAATTCCGAAAGAAATTCCGAGGATTTATTGAATTATAAATAAGATAGAAACAAAAAAGAAATATGGCTAAAGTATTGATCAAGACTTCAGAGGGCGACATCAAGGTGCGCCTCTACGACGAGACTCCTCAACATCGTGACAACTTCCTGAAGTTGGCAAAGGAGGGATATTTCGATGGCACACTCTTTCACCGTGTCATCAAGGATTTCATGATCCAGGGCGGCGACCCTGACAGCAAGGGCGCTCCAAAGGGCAAGATGCTGGGCACGGGCGGACCTGATTACACCATCCCTGCCGAGTTTGTTTATCCACAGCTCTTCCACAAGCGTGGTGCCTTGAGCGCTGCCCGTCTGGGCGACGAGGTGAACCCTGAGCGTGAGAGCAGCGGCAGCCAATTCTATATCGTCTGGGGTAAGACCTACAAGCAGAACGAGCTGAAGCAGATGGAGAAGCAGATGGGCATGCAGATGGAGCAGAACATCTTCAACCAGCTTGCCAAGGAGCACCATGATGAAATCATGAACTTCCGCCGCAACCGCGACCGTGAGGGCTTGATGAAGCTGCAGGATGAGCTGGTGGATGAAACCAAGAAGCGCTGCAGGGAGCAGGGTTACCCTAAGTTTACCGAGGAGCAGCAGAAGGCTTACACCGAGGTGGGCGGAACCCCATTCCTCGACAACCAGTACACCGTTTTCGGCGAAGTAGAGGAAGGCCTTGACGTAGTAGAGAAGATTCAGAACTGCGAGACACTTCGTGGCGACCGTCCGAAAGAGGATATCTCTATGGAGATCTCTATCATAGAGGAATAAAACAATAAATATGAGGGTGCGCCATAGACTTATGAAACACCCTCATATTTATTAAGTATCAACAACTATTCATTCGTATTAAATAAAAAACAAACAAATCAAAATGAAAAAGATTCATGGAAAAATGATGAAGGGCATCACGGTCAGGAGCCTGATGATGCTCATGGCGCTGGCAGGTTCTAGCTACTGCCATGCCCTGCAAGCCACTCCTGCAAAGGCACAAGAGGCCATACAGCAAGCCACCATCGTGGTAAGCAATCCAACTTCCACCCCCCGCACGGAACTCATCTCTCTCAACATGAGCGAGGTGAAGGCGAAGCTGGGCAATGCCACCCCAAAGAAGGGCGAGACTTATATCGTGAAGAACAAGCGCGGACAGCAGATTGGCTCGCAGATTACCCACGATGGTCTTCTGCTCATAGATGCCAGCGTGCGCCCTCACGGCTCTGCCACTTACTACGTGAGCATCGGCAAGCCTTATCAGCAGAAGGTTTATGCCACCGGCGCTCTCTATAAGATAAGAAAAGATGATATCGCATGGGAGAACGACCGATGCGCCTACCGCGTATATGGCCCTGCCCTTCAGAAGACCGGCGAGCGCTCCTTCGGCACCGACATCTGGGTGAAGAACACTCCTGATACCGTGGTTTACGAGCGATACGTAAAGGATATGAACGGAAATATCAAGGGCGATAAGATGGATGCCAAGGTGAGAGCCTTGCAGAAGCAGGAGAAGGTAGAGAAGAATACAGCAAAGGCAGCTGCTCTTGCCAAGCAAATCAAGGCTCTTCAGGCAGAATCACGAGAGACGGACATCCTCACCTCCTTCCATCTCGACCATGGCAACGGATTGGATCCTTATCGTGTGGGCGCTACCCTGGGATTGGGTGCACCAAGCCTGATGGTGGGCAAGAACCAGGTGCTGCCTTACTGCTACAAGGATTACAGGATATTGGATAACGGTCCGCTCCGCTTCACCGTAGAACTGACTTACAACCCATCTACCGTAGGCGATATGAAGAACGTGGTGGAGCACCGCATCATCTCGCTCGACAAGGGCAGCAACTTCAACAAGATGACCGTATGGTATGACGGCTTGACCACTCCTACCGATTTCGCCACCGGTTTCCCAATCCACGAGGAGGATACGGAGACGAAGACCTTCGCCAAGGACTACGTAAGCTATGCCGACCCTACGGATAACATCGAGGTGAACAATTCGCAGGTATATGTGGGCGTACTCTTCCCAGAAGGCATCGACCACACCTACTACCAGCTTTTCGATAAGAAGCACGATGGTGCCACCGGTCATGCCCTCGGCTTGAAGCGTGGCTTGAAGAACGGGGAGAAGTACAGCTATTACTTCGGTGCTGCATGGAGCAAATATGATGTAAGGAGCTATGCCGAATGGCAGATCCGCATCAAGGATTACCTGGATGCATTGAAGAATCCTCTCCAGGTTGAGATAAAATAGAAACTTCGAATACTACTATTTTATCTCACTAGGAAATATTAGTTTCTTCACTGTGTAAATGTTTGTAATCCACGAAGAAAGTTATGTTCCGCAGTGCTGAACTTAAGTTCAACACTGTGGAATACAAGTTCAGCACTGCTGAACATAAGTTCAACACTGCTGAATATAGTTTTTAATTAAGAATACAAGAAATACTCATTCTTCTAAAAATCTTAAATCTTATAGTGCAATCAATCTTACTTCGTCATCTCGAAGCCCATGCGCACGCCATCGTAGTTATCCACAATGCTGCTCACGGCACTCATCGTAGTGCTGCCGGTAAGATTCAGCTTGCTCAGGGTCTTGACCAGCGTGAGCAGCTTCTTCTGCTCGAAGAGAAGGCTGATGCCATTGGTGGTGCGGGTGGCAAAACCCGAAGCACTTAGCAGCAAGCCCTTCAGCTGGATGGCATGCGTCTTCTCATCGAAGGTATAGGTGCCGTTCCATGCCTTGCCGTCAATCTTGGCTGCAAAGGTGCCATCGGTCTTGAAGGTAAAGTAGGTATTGCTCTTGCTGAAGCCGAACTTATTGTAGTACTTGGTCAGATCCTCCTCAATCTTGTTGGCTGCAATCTCGCCGCCAGCCTTTGCCAGCAGGTTCTCTGAGGTGAAGGCGCAACCCGGCTTGCTGTACTTCCAGGTATGGGCACAGAGATCTGCCTGCGAGAAGGTGGCAGAACCTATCACATTGTTCAGAATGCCACTGATGATGCTGCTGCCGGTAGAGCTGCTGCTGGTAGTAGTTTTCTTCTTCGATGTCTTCTTCGATGTCTTTTTAGTTGTTTTCTTCACAGGCATCAACTCTGAAAGTGAAGCCTCCTGAACAGCTTCATTCATTGCGCATACATTGCTGCCGGAAGTGCTGGCAAGCACCAGGGCAGCCATAAAAAATACCTTTTTCATTTTTTACTTTCTATTTATTATAATTGTAACTCTCGTTTCAAAAAATGCTTTTTTCATCATTATTTGTTATTTTCTTAGACGAAAGAGGCATCAAAAGGTTCAAAATATCGTTCAGAAAAGACATAAATGTTTCATTTTTTTGACATACATCAAAAAAGAACGATTATTAGCATAAATTTCTCAAAAAGTATCCCCGAATATGACAGGAAAACCCTATCTTTGCACCGTTAACAAATCACAATAGGTTATGAATGATTTAATTAAGGTCAACACAATGAGTGAGAATATGGCATTGAACAAGTGCCAGGAGATTCTCAACGATCGCCGTGAGGCTCTTGCTTCAAAGGCAAAGAAGAATGACTAAGGGTAACTTTCGCAAGAGAGTGCTCTTGAGAAAATTTACGTAAGAGAGAAAGGAAATTACGTAAAAAGATTATTTTCAGAATGACTCTTTGGTACTACAAAGAGAAAAGGCAAAAAGTCCCGTTGGCGAGTAAAATCGTTCAACGGGACTTTTTGGATTTCTATGCTGATCGGAATGATATCCCAGCGGGGGGATATTATTCCTGGCTCTTCTCAGCCTTCATGATTACCTCGACATGGTTGCCGCTCTTCATGAGTACATTCTTGAGGAAGTCGGAAACCTGTTCGCCACGGAGGTTCTTCACAAACTCCTTATAGCCGGTATAGTTATCGAAACCGATACCTGTATAGTTGGCAATAACGCCAAGCCAGTAGGCATTGTTCTTCTCATCCACACCTGCCTGCTTCAGGAGAATCTCCTTCACCTTCTGCAAGTCGGCAGCATCTACCTGCTTCTCTACCTCTTCCACACCCTTGAAGAAATAGGTGATGGCGGTATCAGCCTTCTCCGGATTCAAGCCGGCATTGGCGGTGATGCTGATGGCTGCCTTGTCGTCGAAATCGCGGAGCATGCCGAAGGTGGCTCCTGCATGGTAAGCTGCACTCAACTGCTCACGGATGGTGCGCAGATACTGCATCTCCAGCAGTCGGGAGGTTACATCTGCCAGTACCATATTCTGCATAGAGAATGGCAACTTGGTGCTCCATATCTCTGATGCCTGGGTTTGAGGATTAGACATCGCCTTGGTAAAGTTGTTCTTCACCTCGCCCTTGGCGTATGGAATCTCCTTGTTCTTCAGCTTGAAGCCATTGTTTGGCAAGCTGGCGATATACTGCTCAATGAGCGGGAGGAGGGTCTTCTCATCGTAGTTGCCCACGAAGTAGAAGGTGAAGTCCTTGGCATTGCCGTAATACTCCTTGGCAAGCGCCATCAGGCGATCGTAGTTGATGGCGTTGATCTCATCAGAAGATGGAATGCGGCCAATCTTGCTGCCCAGGTAAAGGGTGCTCTGCAATGAATCCTGATATACCATGTTAGGATTGTTGCTCTGGTTGGCAAGAACAGTGGCAAAGGTATTCTGAAGATTCTTGAACGACTTCTCATCCTTGCTCAATGCTGTCATCTTGAGATAGATGAGCTGCATCAGGGTCTCAATGTCCTTAGGAGTAGAATTACCCGAGAGGCCATGGCTGTAAGGCTTGATGGAGAAGCCTACACCTGCCTGCTTGCCTGCGAGCGCCTTTTCAAGCTCGGTGCTTGAGAAATCGCCCAAACCGCTGGCACCCCAAGCCTCGCTCATCAGCATGATGCTAGGGTAATCGCTCTTCTCGAGAGCTGAGTAACCCACCTTGGCATTGGCAGAGAAGAGAATCTCATTATCCTTGAAATCGGTCTTCTTCAATACCACCTTGGCACCGTTGGAAAGGGTAAGCTGCTTGTAACCCAGCTGCTTGTTCTCTACGGTCTTCTTGATCTTGCCCGGCTTAGGCAACTGAGCCATCAATGGCTCCTGCTTCACGTTGTCCACATATGCCTCCAGCTTCTCTGAGCGCACCTGCTTCACGATATCGGCAAGCTCCTGCTCGGTAGGATAAACGGCACCCTCTGCCTCGCGCATCAGCACCATCGATACCAGGTTGGTATCGCTCTGGCAAACCAGCTGCTTGGCATAGGCATTGATGGCCTCCAATGGCAGCTGAGGTACTAGCATCTTGTAGAACTGACTCTCGTCCTCTACCGATGGGATTGGCTCGTTGGAGATGAAGTTATCCACATACTGGGTGGTAAACTGCTCGTTCTTCATCTTATCCTTGTTGGCAAGCGTCTTATCTACCTGGCTCAGGAACTCCTCCTTGGCACGCTGATACTCAGTGGCGGTGAATCCGAAGTCGTGCATGCGCTTTGCCTCGCGCAATACGGCAGCATAAGCCTCCTTTACCTTACCTGGCTTTGCCACACCGATAAGACTGAAGGCACCCTTGGTAGAAGAGAGCAGGAAGTCGCCGTCGTCGGCACCTGCCTGAAGGAATGGGCAGTCAGCTTCCTGGGCAATCTCGGCATAGCGTGCACCCAGCATAGAGGTAACCACATTGTCCATGTATCCCTTCATGAGATAGCTCATGTCGCCCTTCATCGCATTAGGGATGGCAGGATGCTTCATAAAGATATTGAAGATATCATACTGCTGCTCCTTGTCCTTGTCGATTACGTAGATGGCGGTATCATTATCGGCAACTTCCACCGGCTCAATCTTGGCGGCATTGGCAGGCACCTTGATGCCCGAGAAGAGCTCCTTGATCTTGTTCTCGATATGGTTGACATCTACATCACCCACGATGATGATTGCCTGATTGTCAGGGCGATACCACTTGCGGTAGTAAGCACGCAGGGTTTCCGGCTTGCAGCCGTCGATGACGCTCATCAATCCGATAGGGAAACGGTAGCCATACTTGTTGTTCTGATAAAGCTTTGGCAAAGAGCGCTCTATCATGCGCTGCTGACCCACGATGCGCATACGGTACTCATTGTGTACCACGTCGCGCTCGTCATTGATGGCTTCCTCGGTAAGAGAGATACCGTTGCTCCAATCCTTGAGGATGAGCATGCATGAATCTACGGCTGTAGGGCGGGTAGTAGGTACATCGGTGAAGTAATATACGGTTTTCTCTACGCTGGTATAGGCATTGAGATTTCTACCATACTCCACGCCGATGCTCTGCAGGTAATCCTGGAGAGAGTTACCCTTGAAGTGATCGGTACCGTTGAAGGCGAGGTGCTCGAGGAGGTGAGCCAAACCGCGCTGATCATCGTTCTCATTGATAGAACCCACTTTCTGGGCAATGTAGAAGCTGGCTACATGCTCAGGATAACTGTTGTGACGAATGTAGTAAGTCAATCCATTGTCGAGATGACCAATCTTCACATTCTTATCCACAGGAATGGCTGGCATCTGTGCCATCGCACTTCCCACGGATAAACACAGCAGAAACGCTGCAAAAATCTTTCTTAGTTTCATCTGCTATTGATTTATAAAATTTCTTGTTTCAAATATTCCGCTTGCAAAATTACACAAAATAAAAAAGATTTGCAAGCATTTGGGAGATTATCTTCCCCCATACCTGCAAATCTTAACATAAAACTAACATTGGAAGCTCTTCATCCACGAACCCCGGTAAAGGCGGATGAGGAAGAGCGTGCCTCTGAGGGTAAGCTCCGTAGCCATCGCAATCCAGACACCCTCCAAGCCATAGCTCTTGGAAAGGGCGTAAGCCAGGGTGAGGCGCACCAGCCACATGGTACCCAGATTGATGGCGGCAGGCTTCCGGGTATCGCCCGCTCCCACGCAGACACAATAGGTTACGATGCTCGCTGCAAAGAAAGGCTCGGCAAAGGCCTCGATGCGAAGGCAGGTGGTACCCAGCTCGCGGATGCTCTCCACCGGCGAGAGCACACCTATCATCTCGGGGGCAAAGACATACATCACCACTCCCATCAATGCCATCACGAACATGCCCAATCCCACCGTCATATAGGCGAAATTGCGGCAGAGATCGGTACGCCCGGCACCATGCGTCTGCCCCACCAGGGTGGTGGCGGCATCACCGATACCATAACCCGGCATATAGCAGAGGCTCTCGGCGGTGATGGCAAACGAGTGGGCAGCAATAGCGATATTGCCCAATGGTGCCACAATCATGGTGCTCACGATCTGCGCACCACTCATCAGGACATTCTGTATGGCTATCGGGATGCTGATCTTGCAGGCATGGTGCAGGTATTCCTTCACCCACCGGAAAGGTTCCTTGTCCTGACGCAGATTGAGTATCCGGTTACGGCATGCCGTGAGGTAGAGATTGGGCAGCGAGATGCAGATATAGGCAAGCGCCGTGCCGCAGGCAGCTCCCACTACGCCCATCTTCATGACGTAGATGAAGAGGTAATTGAACACCACATCGCAGATGCATATCAGCACCGCCATCACACTCGGGGTATGCATGTTGCCTGCCGACTTGAGCATCATCTCGGAGATATGATACAGGAATACGAAGGGCAACGCCAAACCGTATATCAGAAAATACCGTGAGGAATTGCCCGCAATATCAGCACCGCCACCCAGCCAATAAGGCAGATGGGAATGCACTCCTACACATGCCAGGGTAACACAAAGACTGAACGCCAAACCGCATATCAGGGCATGGCGGAATACCTGACGAGCCTTCACGAAATCGTTGGCTCCGATGAAATGAGCCACCTGCACCGAGAAACCGGTAGCTGCCGCACTGAGCAAACTACCAATGAGCCAGTTGGTTGACTCGATAAGTCCGATGCTTGCCGAAGCCTCAGCACCCAGATGTCCCACCATGGATGCATCGATGAAGAACATCATCACGGTGGAAATCTGTGCCAGCATGGATGGAATACTCAACCCCACAATGAGATTGAGTTTCTCGCTGCGAGCCATCGCCCTACCCTCGCGTATCGACTCCATCAGATAATCTGTCTTATTCTTGAATAACATATTTTTCTCTTATTAATTGCGTTAACGAAAAAAATGGCGACTCCCGGAAGGAATCGCCACCTTTATTTAATTACATGAATTTCGTACCTTTGTTTTTCCCAAAACTTAACTTCCGCAGAGCGGAACAGTACTGTTTTTTGTCGTCACTGAATAAACAATCTTATTCTTACCTTAACTAACACCTGTCGTCCTTGAATAAACAATCTTTTCTAACTACCTTAACTAAAACCAATAAACCAATGAACAACAATCTTAACTTTACCTAACAACTAAACCTAATAAAATCTATTACCTAACTAAAAACCTAAAACTTATTTTTTCTGATGCAAAGGTACAACTATTTTCTGAAACTGCAATACTTTTAGCCGAAAAAATGCAGAAAACTAACATTTTTTTAATATAGACAGCATTTTGTGTGCGAACACGAACACTTGTTAACACATCAAAAAGGTATGTTAACACAAAGCGTTCCTAAGAATGCCATCAGATGGCAATCCTAGGAACGCTTCTATTCTATCACCTATATATAATAAGGTGTAAATCCCCCAAAAATTCTACTCTGTAATCCATTCTCCCTTGAGTGCCTGGGCAGCAGCTCTGGAACCCGGTATTACCTGACCCGGACGATAGTAGCTGTCGAGCACTATCTCGAAGCGAAGCATGGAATAGGCAGGGATTACGCTACTCGAACTCTGGGTAGAACCATAAGCCAGCTGATATGGGATATACACCAGCCAATGATCGCCGATGTGCATATTGAGCACGGCTGTGGTAAAACCATCTATCCAGCCACTTGCCAAATTGGTTGTAACCTGAGCTGTGGCCTTGTCGTAGGTACCCTCGAAGGTCTTATCGAATACATAACCTGCAGGATAAGTATCAGTGCCCAGCAATCTGCCAAGATAGCTCACCTTCACAGAATCGGTGTACATAGGGCATCCGCTGCCCTTGCCCTTATCCAAGACATGAACTACGATGTAATCAGCATCCTTGTAAGTCAAAGGCACAGCATTACCATTAGCATCCTTGTTAGGTATCTGGTTTTGCAGCGACCATTTGAGTAGTACCTTCCATTCATCGCTGCCGTTGGCTTTCTGCTGACGGGCATAAGCCAAAGTATCTTCAAAAGCCTGCTCGTTGCGCTCCTGCCAGTTGGCATACTCATCTACGGTGTTATCATCCTCGCTGCATGATGACAGGGCGAACACTGCCATCATGAGCAAGAAGAGATATTTAGAAATTCTTAATTTCATTACCAAGTTTCTTTAATACACTGGTGATACTTACGCGCTCCTCGATGATGCTGCGGAGGTCAGAGATAGCTACACGCTCCTGCTCCATGGTATCACGATAACGCAGCGTTACCTTGTGGTCGTTTGGTGTCTCGTGGTCAACGGTGATACAGAATGGAGTACCGATGGCATCCTGGCGGCGATAACGCTTACCGATGGAATCCTTAGGATCGCCATAGTGGGTATTGAAGTGGAACTTCAACTCATCTACGATTTCATGAGCCAACTCTGGCAAACCAAACTTCTTATCCAATGGGAATACGGCACACTTCACTGGAGCCAATGCCTCTGGCAGGCGCAATACCACACGTGTCTCACCATTCTCAAGCTTCTCCTCGCAGTAAGAGTGGCACATCACGCTGAGGAACATACGGTCAACACCGATAGAGGTCTCTACATCGTAAGGCACATAGCTCTCGTTCTTCTCAGGATCGAAGTACTTGATAGAGCGGCCGCTGTACTTCTCGTGCTGAGAAAGGTCGAAATTGGTACGGCTGTGGATACCCTCTACCTCCTTGAAGCCGAATGGCATCTTGAACTCGATGTCGGTAGCAGCATTAGCATAGTGAGCCAGCTTCTCGTGGTCGTGGTAACGGTAGTTCTCGTTGCCCATGCCCAGTGCCTCATGCCAAGCAAGGCGAACCTTCTTCCAATACTCAAACCACTTCATCTCTGTACCTGGCTGGCAGAAGAACTGCATCTCCATCTGCTCGAACTCACGCATACGGAATACGAACTGGCGGGCAACTACCTCGTTGCGGAATGCCTTACCAATCTGGCAGATACCGAATGGCAACTTCATACGGCCGGTCTTCTGTACGCTCAGATAATCTACGAAGATACCCTGAGCTGTCTCAGGACGGAGATAAACCTTGCTTGTAGCATCGCTGGCAGCACCCATCTGGGTAGAGAACATCAGGTTGAACTGGCGGACGTCTGTCCAGTTCTTGGTACCGCTGATAGGGCAGACGATACCCTCATCCTCGATAATCTGCTTCAGCATCTCCAGGTTAGGACCCTGCATTGCCTCAGTATAGCGGGCATGGAGATCATCAAACTTCTTCTGGTTCTCCAGTACACGAGGGTTGGTTGCACGGAACTGAGCCTCATCGAAGCTGTCGCCGAAGCGCTTCTGAGCCTTGGCAATCTCCTTGGCAATCTTCTCCTCATACTTAGCCATGTGATCCTCGATGAGCACATCGGCACGATAACGCTTCTTGGAATCACGGTTATCGATCAATGGGTCGTTGAAGGCATCCACATGTCCTGATGCCTTCCATACGGTAGGATGCATGAAGATAGCTGCATCGAGACCTACAATGTTCTCGTGCAACAATACCATACTCTGCCACCAGTACTGCTTGATATTATTCTTGAGCTCAACACCATTCTGACCATAGTCGTAAACGGCAGCCAAGCCATCATAAATTTCACTACTAGGGAACACAAAGCCATATTCCTTGCAATGGCTTACAATTTTCTTAAAAACATCTTCCTGTGCCATGATTAAATCTTATTTTTTTCAAATTTTCGGCAAAGATACTCTTTTTTCTCGAAAAATTGTTGTATTTTTGCCATAAATTAATAAAATAAGTATTAAAAGCTATATATGAGCGACGAAATTAAAGATAAAAACGAGATAAATGAGGAAAATACGCCTCAGGAACACTCCGACTACAAGCCGGTGAACCGTTTTGATGCTTCTGCCGTACATCACCTCAGCGGAATGTATCAGAACTGGTTCCTCGACTATGCTTCGTATGTCATCCTGGAGCGTGCCGTGCCTCATATCGAAGACGGATTGAAACCCGTACAGCGACGCATCCTCCACTCCATGAAGCGCATGGATGACGGAAGATACAACAAGGTGGCTAACATCGTGGGACATACGATGCAGTTCCACCCTCACGGTGATGCATCCATCGGAGATGCACTCGTGCAGATGGGACAGAAAGACCTGCTCATCGACACACAGGGTAACTGGGGTAACATACTCACCGGCGACCGTGCTGCCGCTCCCCGATACATCGAGGCACGACTCTCGAAATTTGCCCTGGATGTGGTATTCAACCCTAAAACCACCGACTGGCAACTCTCCTACGATGGCAGAAACAAGGAACCTATCACCCTGCCAGCCAAATTCCCGCTGCTCCTGGCACAAGGTGCCGAGGGTATCGCCGTGGGTTTGAGCAGCAAGGTACTGCCGCATAACTTCAACGACCTCTGCGATGCTGCCATCCACTACCTCAAGGGAGAACCCTTCCAGCTCTATCCGGATTTCCCTACAGGAGGCGCCATCGACGTAAGCAAATACAACGACGGACAGCGAGGAGGCGTACTGAAGGTAAGAGCCAAGATAGACAAGCTCGACAACAAGACACTCGTAATCAGCGAGATACCATTCAGCAAAACCACCGGAAGCCTCATCGACTCCATCACCAAGGCGGTGGAAAAGGGAAAGATCAAGGCAAGAAAGGTGGATGATGTCACATCAGCCAACGTGGAAATCCTCGTGCATCTGGCACCAGGCACTTCTTCGGACAAGACGATGGATGCCCTCTATGCCTTCAGCGACTGCGAAATCAACATATCGCCTAACTGCTGCGTCATCGAGGACAACAAGCCGAAGTTCCTCACCGTGAGCGATGTGCTCAGACATAGCGTTGACCGCACTATGGGATTACTCCGACGCGAACTGATGATCCGAAAGGGCGAGCTGGAAGAGCAGCTCTTCTTCTCCTCGCTCGAACGCATCTTCATAGAGGAGCGCATCTACAAGGAGCGCAAGTTCGAGCAGAGCAAGAGTCAGGACGAGGTAGTGGCATTCATCTACTCCAAGCTGGAGCCGTTCAAGGATCAGATCTTCACCGCCAATATCGACGGCAAGGGAAACGTGGAATACTCCTTCCACCGGGACATCACACGCGACGACATCCTCAAGCTCCTGGAAATCAAGATGCAGCGAATCCTGAAATATAATAAGGATAAGGCGGATGACCTCCTGCTGAAGATCAAGGCAGAACTGGCTGAAATAGAAAACGACCTCGCTCACATGACCGATGTCACCATCAACTGGTTTGAGTATCTCAAGGGCAAGTACGGAAAGATGCATCCTAGAAAAACCGAAATCAGAAACTTCGATACCATCGAGGTGACCAAGGTGGTGGAAGCCAACCAGAAACTCTACATCAACCGACAGGAAGGTTTCGTGGGTACAGGCTTGAAGAAGGATGAATTCGTGTGCAACTGCTCTGACCTCGACGACATCATCATCTTCTACAAGGATGGAAAATTCAAGGTAACCAAGGTTGCCGACAAGATATTCGTGGGTAAGAACATCCTCCACGTACAGGTGTTCAAAAAGAACGACAAGCGAACCATCTACAACTGCGTATATCGTGACGGCAAGCAGGGTGACTACTTCATCAAGCGATTCAACGTAACCGCCATGACACGCGACAAGCTCTACGATATCACCCAGGGCACACCGGGAAGCCGCATCATCTACTTCACCGCCAACCCTAACGGCGAGGCGGAAATCATCAAGGTGACGATGGAACCGGATCTGAGCAAGAAACGCCAGAGCATCTTCCTGGAGAAAGATTTCTCTGAAATCCTCATCAAGGGACGTGCTGCCAAGGGCAACCTGCTCACCAAGCGAACCATCCGCCGCATCGGATTGAAGAGCCACGGACACAGTACCCTGGGAGGAAGAAAGGTATGGTTCGACCCGGATGTAAACCGCATCAACTATGATGAGAACGGCAGATTCCTGGGAGAATTCAACGATGATGACTCTATCCTGGTAGTACTCGACAACGGCGAATTCTACATCACCAACTTCGATGTGAACAACCATTACGAGGACAACATCCTGAGATTGGAGAAATGGGACGAGCACAAGATATGGACAGCCATTCTCTATGATGCCGACAATGAGGGATATCCATACATCAAGCGATTTACGATGGATGCCACCAAGCGCCACCAGAATTGTCTGGGAGAGAATCCGAACAGCAAGCTGATCCTGCTCACCGATACCCCATTCCCTCGCCTCAAGGTTACCTATGGGGGTGTGGATGCCATCCGACCTGCCGAAGAAATCGATGCAGAGCAATTCATCGCCCAGAAGAGTTTCAAGGCAAAGGGTAAGCGCCTGACGACATGGAAGCTGGAAAGCATCGAGGAATTAGAGCCGACAAGATTCCCGGAACCACCAGCAGAAGAAGATTCTGATGCAGAAGATACAACCGGCGATTCTGAAGGCGCAGGTAAGAATGCTGAAGCTGCAGAAAACCTCGATCCTGATGCAGGAAAAAGCGAGCAGCAGGTAATAGATGAACTGACCGGTCAAACCAATCTCTTCTCAGAAAAAGATTTCGAAGAAGATCAGAAAGACAAAGATTGGTTATCAAGACAATAAAAGAATTCGAAAAGTTTTCGATATATATTTTTTAGGAGGGTGTACTTGGATACACCCTCCTTTTTCTCTATAGATGATTATATGCGTCGCATTGCTGTATATTTTTACTTTTTATACCCCTTCAGTTTCTCCAGGCAATAAGCCTTGAAATCATTCCAGTGGTAATAAGGCTCCACATCGCTCTTGATAGGAAGCGTAGCTTCATCCTCGCAGAGCAATACCTTCACCAACACATCATTCGCCTTGTTGCGATAGAATACAAACTGAAGGTTGGTAGCCATCGGAGTAATCTTATAATCAAACCATTGAGAAGAAATCCTCTCAGGATCTCTGATCTCCTCGCCATATCCATTCAGATCCAGGAGGCAAGTAAGCGGAGTAACCATCGTATCATGACCATATCTCAAGGTAGCACCCGGATGCGGAAGAGCTATGCAGCTATCAGCCTTCTCGATGATATCCATCAGAAGATTACGCTGGGAATATGGCTGAACATTGCCTGTATAAGGAGAATTGCCATACGCCATCTGCCACCAGATATTGGTACTTAACCAATTCTGATACAACTCCTCCTCGGTAAAGAGGTCGTAGAGCGAAACCTTGCCTCTCAACTCAGTACCCTGGATAGAGCTAGCCATCTCATAAAGCTTTCTGTTCAAGTCGCTCTGGTTGATATTCTGCTTCACCCAAGCCGGGTCGTTGAAAAGCTCCTTCATCACGCGGCTGTAGTTAACGTGCTTCTGGGCAAACTCCTGCTGCACCACTTTGATGCCCACGCTATTTTTCAAGCTATCCAGATATCTATCTCCCTGGTTCATATAATACATATCATGCTCGCTGGCATCGTGGAAGATATGAAGCTTAGGATTCATGCGAAGCATCTGATGCAAACCGTTCTCCATAGAGAGGATGCAGCGGATCACCACCGTGCTTCGTGCCTCGATATTCGTATTACCGGCAAAGATCTCTGGAAATCTTTCCATCATTCGCCTGGTAATACCCTGATGCTGGAGAGCTCCCAGCGGAGTTAACTCGCCATCACGTCCCTTCGCCTCTTCACGAATCAGCTTTACCTTAGCCAGTGTTTCCTCACCCTTGGCTGTCAACTTACCTTCCTGTTTCGCCTTCAGCAGGGAGAAATAAGGAACATCATACGCCTGCTTGCCAATCATAAAGCGGGAGCCATGACGGCCATAATGGCTCAGATAGAAAGGCTTATAGCCCTTAGGCGCAGGAGTCAACTGCTTCTGAGGTCCACGATAAGCCACATAGTTACTACCCGAAAGCGTAATGTCTCGCTTGAAATCCTCCAGAGGACTCTGAGCAGACAATGGCATCGCAAAAACAAGAGATGCCAACAATAATAGATTCTTTGTATTCATTGTTACTATAATTTTATTGTATAATTCATTTTTTTCATCATGATTATTTTCAGTTTGCCTGCAAAAGTACCATTATTTCTCGTAAAAAACAAACAAACCCGCTTTTTTCTGCTCATTTCTTCTTTTTATTCGAATATTTATTGTATCTTTGCACTCACAAATGCGCTTGTGGCGAAATTGGTAGACGCGCTAGACTTAGGATCTAGTGGTTCAGGCCGTGTAGGTTCGAGTCCTATCAGGCGCACCGAAGAAAATCCTAACTGCTTGATAATAAGCAGTTAGGATTTTTTCTTTCTAGAAATCAGGAAGTTATCATCAACCTACTTACTCATAGATATTGGAAGAAACAGTCGTCACATAACCACGTTTTTTGATTTAAATCAACAAATTCCCATATTTTACAAGAAAACCAGATAAACTATTCTTGTTTTTCGCATATTTCCTATACCTTTGCCCACGGAATTCCAATAAAAGAAAAGAAATAAAGTATTAATTTCGGTTTAAAAGATTAATTATGAAGAAGATTATGTTGAGCCTCGCTATGGCTCTCGTTTCTGTTTGTGCAAGCGCACAGGTTTACATCGGTGGTACTGCTGGTATCTCTAGCAACAAGATCGGTGATGGTGACAGCAAGACTGCTTACAAGCTCATCCCTGAGATTGGTTATCAGTTCAACAACAAGTGGGATGCCGGTATCGAGGTAGGTATCCAGAAGGGCGAAGTTTGCAAGATTTCTCCTGTTGGCGATGCTACTACCTTCACTATTGCTCCTTACGTACGCTATGCAGCAGTAGAGAGCAAGGTAGTTGATCTCTTCTTCGAGGGTACTATCGGTTATGGCAGTGTAAGCAAGGGCGGTGGCGACTTCTACGAGGTAGGCATCAAGCCAGGTTTGGCTGTTAAGCTTACAAAGCATGTTGAATTCATCTCAAAGATTGGCTTCCTCGGTTACAGAGGTTATTCTCCAGAAGAGGGCAAGAGCTCATCTACATTCGGAGTTGACGTAGATGCTAGCAACATTTCTTTTGGTGCTATCTACAAGTTCTAATCTTAGAAAAGCTCATTTACTCATTGTAAATATATCAAGGGCGCAAGCTTTTTCCGCAACAGGAATAGCTTGCGCCCTGTTTTTATGTGAAATCTCAATTTACATGAAACCTCAATAAAGGGCAACTTATATGAAAACCTCAATATAGAGCAACCTTGATAACTCCATCTTTTCTATTCTCAAACACATCGTAAGCTTCCTCTATTCTAGATAACGGAAAACGATGGGTAATAAGAGGAGTGGTATCTATCTTGCCCTGTGCTATCAAGCTCAGGATTTCCTCACAATCACAGCCATCTACTCCACCCGTCTTGAAAATGAGATTCTTGCCATACATATCAGGAAGCGGAAGCATCTGGGGCTTATCATACATAGCTACAATAGTAACGATGGCATTAGGACGGGCACACTTCCATGCCAACTGGAAGGTATCCGAACCACCAGCTACTTCCATCACCACATCGGCTCCACCATGCAAACTCTGCTCCTTGACGAAGGTTTCGCAATCTTCCGGTTCTACCACAAGAACCTGCGGATAATGTTCCTGGATAAATGCTCTCCTGGCTTCTGATTTCTCGCAAACGATGATTTTTCCAGGATTCTTCAGTAAGGTGCAGAGCAAACAGCAAACTCCCGTAGGACCTGCTCCGATAATGAGAACCGTATCTTCTTCCTTTATTTCCGAGATTCGGGTTGCCCAGAATCCAGTGGCAAGAATATCGCCAACAAAGAGTGCCTGCTCATCGCTCACCGTATCAGGAATCTTATTCAATCCGGTAGTGGCATACGGAACTCTGACGTATTCCGTCTGGCCGCCATCTATCCTGCACCCCAACGCCCAGCCACCGTGAGGAGAAGTACAGTTGTTTACGTATCCATGCTGGCAGTAGAAGCATTCGCCACAATAAGTCTCCACATTCACCGTTACTCTATCGCCCGGCTTCACATGGGTAACCTGCTCGCCTACTTCTTCTACAACACCCACCATCTCATGCCCCACGGTAATACCAGGTACAGCACGAGGCACTGAACCATGCTTGATATGCAGATCGCTGGTACAGATACTGCTCATTGTTACTCTCACTATAGCATCCTTGGCATCCTTGATGGTAGGTTTCGCTTTCTCTACAAAAGCGAATTCTCCTTTTTTAATATATGTAAATGCTTTCATCGTCTCTAGTTTATTAATGTTTTATCGAAAATGCAAATATACAAAAAAATATTCATAGCATCATACGTTATGCCAACTTTTTATGCTTTGTTAAAATTAGAGTTTTTTTAACGAGAAAATACTGAAAATTCACAGAATATATATATCTTTGCAGTATTATTATAACATCATATCACAAAAAAACATTCTATATGAATAATTACAAGAATATCAAGGCAAAGGTTCTGCGCATTGATGAAGAAGAACATAAGTTCGTCATCGAAGTAGAAAACAGAATTTACAAGGTAGGACAGATTGACTTCCAAAGGAGGCAACCCGCCCCTAAGACACTTGACTGTCTGATGATTACAACCCATCTAGGCAAGGTTTTCATTTCCCAGAACATAGAACACCTCATGAGAAAACATTATAAGGAAAATGATGAGGTGGATTTCAAGATCAAGATGACATTAGGTGATTTCTATCACCTGGAAGACGAATACGGCTTCACGGCAATGTTGAAAAGAGATACCATCATCAATGCAGCGCTCACTCCTAGAGTAAGATGCAGAGTGATGAAGTTCCGCCAGAAATACATGGAGGTACAACTCGTAGAAGTATTGGGCGCCGATAAGTCAGAGTTTTCACTTTCAGATAAAGATTTTCGTGAAATCATAGGTGATGAAAACTGGAATACTCCTGAGTTCAGAAATCTGATGCTCGGAGATACGCCTTCTGACATCTTCGACCTGGAGTGCCACCGATGGATAGCTGGCATCTCCAATCATCTCAGCCAAGATGAATTACAGACATTACTCCTGCAGATTCATTCCCAATGCATCGAAACGCTACAGGGAGAGTATCTCCTGCCCCGATGCAAGGAAGCCGAACGCATGCTGCTCGAACAGCGATTTACCGATATCATCGAACTGATATCTTACTACATTCAAGCCATCAGAATATTAAGAGAGGGAAAGGCCGAGCATACCATCAGCCAGATTCTTTCCACTCTATCCACTTGTGCCTATATCTACCATCCACGCAAGCAGTTCTGTATCATGCAATGCATCTTCATGCTCGACTTTTCGATTATGGAGAAACTCATCACATCTATCCTGACCACCCTTCGCAGCCAGCAGGTATATCTTTGGAACAGAAAACCCTTTCAGATGCAATGGCTCAAACTGTTACAAAGCTATGTAGAGAATATCTATCACCAGACAGACAGACTCTCCAGCGATGCAACAACCAAGGAAACCATGATTCAGGTTTTGACCATCGAGTTGATACTGGGACGTCATGCATCGCATAAGATTTACGATAACTCATTGAATCAGGCATTGCTCTATCGCTTGGTTTCGCTGATGAATGTAAGCGACCCAAACAAGACTCTCCAGAAAGCATTCCTTTCTCTCTTCACCCCGACAGAATTCAATGCAGCCCTTCCTTTCAACAGCGATGACGCATTCGTCCTCGCCAATATGCTCTGCTCCCAACAGGACAATGAAACCGTGGAGAGTTTTGAACCTGCCAAATATGAGAATGAAACAACTCTTCTCACCGTCAACGAGCAAGCTATCACCATACAGCCAAAGGATTTGGATAAAGAGAATGTATATATGCCTCTCTCTTCACGTATGGGATTATGGCATGGACTTTCCATCCGCCTGGACGAAAAACCACCGGTAAAACTACGTGGAAAAGTAGGTACTACCATCGAGCACTATAAGGAACTGTGGGAATACATCAACCACTCTCTATTCTCCCAAAAGCGTAAGTCCTCAAAAAAGCAAAATAGAAAACTATATATAGATGATGAAACAACCATCATCGTAACCAAACAGTTGGCAGGACAGCTCTTATTTGAATGCAAAGTAGTAGAAGAAGGTTGTGAGGGAGTGGGAACATTAGACGTATTAAACGATGTTGTACCTTTCTTCCCAGGCGACATCAACACCCAGTCGTTTGAATATCAAGGGATGCCCCTCTTGTTGCATGCCTACGTAAAAGAAGTCAATAATGATGGAAGTTATGTCTTTGCCATGCGTGATATGATCAGCGAATACGCAGACGACGTACGAGTAAACGATCTGTTTTATAACTCTCGCCTCACCTGTCTGCTCTTCAATCAGGTATCCGACGTACCTCGTGTTCCTGCCGTAAGCAGCGAAGGCTTTTCAGTTTCCGTATGTCCTGCCCCTGGCATGACTCTCGATGATTTGAAAAAAGGTATGGTGATAGAAGTTGATAACATTACGGAAGGAACCAATGGTTATCTCAACGGCACCTTCCTGCGGGAATCACCGGAAAGCCGATTCAGTCTTGCCGATGCTTTCCATCAGCTGATGCTGGGGTATGCAGCACATGAGGTTTACAATCCAAAGAATGAAAAGGATGAATTGGCTAATGCGATGCCTATAGAGAAAGTATATGTATCGGAAATGATGAGCATCATAGATGCAAAAGCCACCCTAGAAGAAGACAAGATCAAGGCATACAACTATCTCAACTTCTGCCGACTTCTTGCCATCATGCTCGACAGCAAGGAGAGAACCAGTTATTACGATAGTCGACTTACGCTCCTGGAGGTACTCAACGATTTTGCGACATTAGATAAGGTAGATATCAACAAGATTGAACACATCGCCGAAAAGGAACCGGAATTGTTTGAACGCAATGCCATCCTTCGCCACGACTTTATGCAATTGCGTATCATCGGTTGTCTGGATAGCGAGGAACACTACGAAGACCTGTATCGTTGGAGCTGTCTTACAGAAGATCCTCACCTGCAGCAACTGGCATCGCTCGTGCTCTCGCATAACTTCGTGAAGAAATCGGGACTTCTCACCCAAGCCGGTGATATCCTCGACAAGATTCGCGCTCTTCTGAAACTCCACAAGTCATCTTCCAACAAGAAGAACTATGGCAAGGAAGATTTCCATACCGAGTTCAAGACATCCATCATCTATCCGGAAAACTCTATGCGAGTGGATGTGCAGGCACAAACCGTCAAGATTATGCAGGAAATATGTGCCTTCCTCAATGCCGAGGGCGGCCATCTCTATCTGGGCGTATCGGATATTGGCTATGAAATGGGATTGGAAGAGGACTTGAAGAACCCGCTCTTCAAAGGCTCCAGAGATAAGTATGAGGTATATGTCAACAATCAGATTATCTATTATCTCGGTCAGGAAGGAGCACATTATATACATACTCACTTCGATACGGATATCAGCAATGCGGTACTCATCATCGACATCGAGCCATGCCCTACACCTAAAGCCGTAGGCAATGTATATTACGAACGCATGGGTACATCTGCGCGCAAGGTAAACGAAACCTATAAGGACAAGTTCCTTGCCATCAGAAAACAATGGGCAGAAGAGCACATTCCGCATGCAGTGGTTACGCAGGAAGAAATGCCGACTGCGTTAGAAAACACTCTAGCCATCAAGGAGCCAAAAAACTCCACCAAGCATGTAGAATCTGCTCCTATCACCGACCACATCCAAACCTCACGTCTGCGCAACAATGCATTGCACGATTACGAGGAAGGCTACCGCCCTATCACGGCTGTCATCTGTCTGATGGACACGGACGAATACAAGATACTGGATGAAGACGATTGGCAGGATTATCGTCTGAAACTGGCTGTTCATGAAGACGAAGAAGAAGGATGGCTCATTCTTGTCTATGAAAGCGGAAAGGTATGCAAGGTTTCGATGGCAGAGCTCTTGCAGAGAGAACGGGGCAGAGCATTCAAGCGTTACGCTGGTGAAAAACTCATCTTTGCGTCCGTTGCCTCAGACAAGGACTCTGTATGTGTGGGATTCATTGACGGCAAGACCAATCATTACGTCAGATTTGATGATGTTGACAGATTCGAACACGGCAAGATGCAGGCAGAAGGTACCCTTCCTATGGATGTACCGAATGCCGGCGTTCATTATGTAGAAGTAATTGCGCAGGATCAAGTCCCTGTCAACAGAAACATCGGCAGAAAGACCATCGGATGCATCCTGAAAACCGTAGAGGGAAGAAGATGCATGGCAGTTCTTCCCGACTGTAATTTGAAATAAACAGGTTACAACATCATTTTTTCCAGTTGCTCCTGTGCCTTTCTCATATCCTGCTCAAAACTTACATGGTCGAGAAGGAAACCATCTCTTCCATCAGCAAGCAGCTGATAAAGCTGTGGATTCATGCCATCCACATACTGGCTGATAGCATATTCGATATCATCACGCTGCGTGGGATTGGTAGAAAACTCATAGACACGAAGCTTCTGATGAATAAAGCAATAAGCCGACTCTATACAGTCTTGAGAGATACTGGATAGAGAGCAACTGTCTTGATTAGTACTGTCTCCAAAATGGGTGAAACCCTCTTTACCGAGGGTTTCACCTTTATTTATATTTTCACCTTTGTTTATATATTGATTCATATCCATTATTTTACTCCCTTCATTGACAAGGCAATGCGCTTACGCTTCAAATCCACTTCTGTCACTCTTACCATCACATGCTCATGGAGCTTCACCACTTCACTAGGGTCACTGATGTAGCGGTTTGACATCTGTGAAACGTGAACCAATCCATCATTGTGAACACCTATATCTACAAAGGCGCCAAATTTGGTGATATTGGTTACGATGCCAGGCACTACCATACCCTCCTGCAGATCCTCAATGGTCTTGATGCTTGCATCAAACTCAAATTTTTCAACCTCTCCACGAGGATCCAAACCAGGTTTGTCAAGCTCAGCCATAATATCCATCAAAGTAGGCATACCCACCTCAGCAGTGACATATTTCTTAATATCTATTTTCTTCTGCAAATCCTTATCTTCCACCAGCTGCTTCACGGTGACTCCCTGATCTTTCGCCATCTGCTCAACCAAGGCATAACGCTCAGGATGCACGGCACTGTTATCCAAAGGATTTCTAGCTCCAGGAATACGGAGGAAGCCGGCACACTGCTCGAAGGCAGAAGGACCCAGACGTGGCACCTTTTTCAACTGGGCACGCGAAGCGAAGGCTCCATTCTCCTTACGGTATTCCACAATATTCTTGGCAAGAGTAGGACCGAGACCACTCACGTAGGTCAGGAGATGCTGGGATGCAGTATTCAGGTTTACACCCACCGAGTTCACGCAACTCATCACCACATTATCCAAGCTCTTCTTAAGCTGTGTTTGATCCACATCATGCTGATACTGTCCCACACCGATGCTCTTAGGATCTATCTTCACCAGTTCGGCAAGCGGATCCATCAGTCGGCGACCAATACTTACAGCACCACGCACGGTTACATCCTCATCCGGGAATTCATCTCTGGCAATCTTGGAAGCAGAATAGATAGAAGCACCATCTTCACTTACTACATAGATATCCACAGGGTGTGGATAACTTATTTCGTGCAACCAGTCACTCGTCTCGCGACTTGCCGTACCATTACCCACAGCCATCGCCTCTACCTGATACATCTTCACCATGCGCAGGATAGCAGAAGTAGCCTCATTTTTCTTATTACGAGGAGGATGAGGATAAACGATTTCATGATGAATCAGATTACCTTGTGCATCCAGACAACAAGTCTTGCAACCGTTGGCAAAACCAGGATCAACCGCCATCACACGCTTCTGACCTAAAGGAGCAGCGAGCAAGAGCTGGCGCAGGTTCTCAGCAAAAACCACAATTGCCTCTTCATCCGCCTTCTGCTTACTGAGAGCAGCAAATTCGGTTTCAATACTAGGTTTCAAAAGACGCTTAAAGGCATCATCCACCGCTTCACCTACCAATGTCTGGCACTCACCAAATCCATGCACATAATGACGTTTCAGCTTACTCTGGCATTGTTCATCATCTGCAGAGATACTGATACGGAGGAATCCGGCAGCCTCACCACGGCGCATAGCCAACAGTCGATGAGAAGAACATTTCTTCAAAGGCTCAGAGAAATCGAAGTAATCAGAAAAGCGCTGAGCTTCCTCCTCATCCTTTTTCTTAGCAACCACCTTAGAGGTGATGATAGCACCACGACGGAACTCGCCACGAATCTGGTTTCTGCTTTCCTCGCTCTCGCTCACCATTTCGGCAATGATATCCTTAGCACCCTGCAGGGCAGCATCAGCATCCTTCACCTTGATGCCTACAAACTTCTTAGCAGCCTGCAGCGGGTTGCGTTCACGCTGGAAGAGGAGCACCTGTGCCAAAGGTTCCAAGCCTGCCTCACGGGCAATCTGTGCACGGGTTCTGCGCTTAGGCTTGAAAGGAAGATAGATATCCTCCAATTCTGTGGCATCCCAACAGTTTTCGATACGCTCTTTAAGAGCATCCGTCAGTTTACCTTGCTCATCAATAGTCTTCAGGATGGTTTCTTTTCGTTTCGCCATTTCCTTCAACTTCTCGTTAGCCTGAGCGATAGCCTCGATATTCACCTCATCCATATTTCCCGTTTTCTCCTTACGGTAACGGGAAATAAAAGGAATGGTGCATCCTTCTTCAAGAAGCTCCAATGTATTCTCGACAGCCTGCTCACGTAATTTGAGTTGGGCTGCAATAATCTTTGTAAATTGATTCATAATTAATTTCTATTTTTGTGAATGCAAAGATACAAAAAAGCCTCAGAAATCTTTCGAAATCTGAGGCTTTGATAAAAGAAGGCGGCTA
>OGKR01000666.1_pt1 | contig 33722 bp, 35 predicted proteins | sample 1572431 | NCBI WGS metagenome assembly OGKR01 (sample SAMEA2582079, study PRJEB24529) | metagenome | biome: Human gut stool | place: China | collected 2011 | reverse complement strand
GCCAATTAATTTTACGGGGACGCTTTTTGAAACGTCGAGAAGGTTTGATTGTACGTGTTGCTTGTAGCCGTGATGGCTGGGGCGAAATAGCACCTTTACCTGGGTTTAGCGAAGAAACCATCGAACAAGCGCAAGAGCAAGCCATTGAATGGCTGACGAATTGGTGTCATGCAAGCTGCGAAGCGCCAAGAGTTCCACTTGACGGTTGTTATCCTTCTGTGGCTTTCGGTATTAGCACGGCGATGGATGAGATGAAACGTTATTTAAATGAGGAAGGAAACTATCATATTGCACCGTTGTGCTATGGCGATCCTGATGAGTTATATGCAGAACTTAATCAAATGCCAGGTGATAAAGTGGCCAAAATCAAAGTCGGTATGTATGAAGCGAATCGTGATGGTTTGATTACGGATATGTTTCTTGAAGCCATTCCTGATTTGCAATTACGTCTAGATGCGAATCGTCAATGGACATTAGAAAAAGCCTTAAAATTTGCGGAGAAAGTAAAACCGCAACATCGATCTCGCATTCAATTTTTGGAAGAACCTTGTAAAACACGTGAAGAGAGCCGCCAGTTTGCAGCTCAAACAGGCATAAATATTGCTTGGGATGAAAGTGTGCGTGAGCCTGACTTCCTTTTAGAAAAAGAACCGCACTTAGGTGCCATTGTAATTAAACCAACACTGGTTGGTTCACTACAAGATTGTCAAAAGTTGATTGCTCAAGCGCATAGTTTAGGCATAAAAGCAGTGATCAGTTCGAGTATTGAAAGTAGTCTTGGATTGACACAACTCGCTCGTATTGCTGCGCAATATACTCCCAATGTGACGCCTGGACTGGATACATTGAATTTAATGCAACATCAGGTATTACGTGCGTGGCCAGGTTCAGATTTGCCGTTAATTGATTTGAATTCAGAATTTATTACCAAAATCGTCTAGAGATACGACCACCATTACACAAAAAATCGCTATAATTCGCACAAGTTAAAGGATGTGAAAATGTCAAAAAAATTCAATATTTTGCTGTTAAATGGCCCGAACTTGAATATGTTGGGCACAAGGGAACCCAAACATTATGGTTCGCTTTCATTATCTGCCATTGAAGAAAATGTGGTCAAACTTGCTGCGCAGCATGATGTGAATTTAGAGTGCTTTCAAGCAAATAGCGAAGAAAAGTTAATTGATAAAATTCATCAAAGTTTTCAGAAAGTGGATTTTATTTTAATTAACCCAGCAGCTTATACGCATACCAGTGTTGCATTGCGCGATGCGTTGCTAGCGGTATCAATTCCTTTTGTTGAAATTCATTTATCCAATGTTCATAAGCGCGAGCCATTCCGTCATCATTCTTACTTTAGTGATGTGGCTGAAGGCGTGATTTGTGGCTTAGGTGCAAAAGGCTATGAGTTTGCGCTTCAATTTGCGTTAGATTTTTTAAATAAAAAAGCATAAAATTTCACAAAATTTACAGATTTTCGCAGAAATTTATCGCAAAGTTCATGATTTTGCGGTAATCTTGCCGACACAAAAACAGGTTTCAAAATGACCGCACTTTGGGAATCCATTCTGAAAGTGCGGTTAACAATTCATTATTATTTTTAGGAAGAACGTATGGACATTCGTAAAATCAAAAAACTGATTGAATTAGTAGAAGAATCGGGCATCACTGAATTAGAAGTGCAAGAAGAAGAAGGTACAGTACGTATTAGTCGTGCAGCACCAGCTGTTGCACCTGCTGCAATTCAATATGCAGCAGCGCCTGTCGCACCTGTTGCGGCTCCGGCAGCTGCGCCAGCACCTGCAGCGGCTGCACCTGCGGAAGCTCCAGCAGCTGAAGTATCAGGACACCAAGTGCGTTCACCAATGGTAGGTACATTCTATCGTAGCCCAAGCCCTGAAGCGAAAGCTTTCGTGGAAGTGGGACAAACTGTCAAAGTAGGCGATGCACTTTGTATCGTTGAAGCAATGAAAATGATGAACCGTATCGAATCAGATAAAGCTGGTGTGGTTAAAGCAATCTTAGTAAATGATGGTGAAGCGGTTGAATTTGACCAACCATTAATCGTTATCGAATAATCCTTATCAATCTGAAATGGCGAGCTTTCTCGCCATTTTTTCACCCAAGTGGAAATTGTTATGTTAGAAAAAGTTGTGATTGCTAACCGTGGTGAAATTGCACTGCGTATTTTGCGTGCCTGTAAAGAATTAGGCATTAAAACCGTAGCGGTTCACTCTACCGCTGATCGTGATTTAAAACACGTATTACTTGCAGATGAAACAGTTTGTATCGGACCTGCGCCATCTGTAAAAAGTTATTTAAACATTCCAGCTATCATTGCTGCGGCAGAAGTAACTGGTGCGGATGCTATCCACCCAGGTTATGGTTTCCTTTCTGAAAATGCCGATTTTGCAGAGCAAGTTGAGCGTTCTGGTTTTATTTTTATTGGTCCAACAGCAGACGTCATTCGTTTGATGGGGGATAAAGTTTCTGCGATTAAAGCAATGAAAAAAGCGGGCGTGCCTTGTGTACCGGGTTCAGATGGTCCAGTAGGTAGCGATATCGCAAAAAATAAAGAAATTGCAAAACGTATTGGCTATCCAATTATTATCAAGGCATCTGGCGGCGGCGGCGGTCGTGGTATGCGCGTGGTACGTAGCGAAGATGCACTTGAAGAATCCATTGCGATGACAAAAGCAGAGGCAAAAGCAGCGTTCAACAATGATATGGTTTATATGGAAAAATATTTAGAAAATCCACGCCATATTGAAATTCAAGTTTTAGCGGATACACACGGTAATGCAATCTATCTTGCAGAGCGTGATTGTTCAATGCAGCGTCGTCACCAAAAAGTGGTGGAAGAAGCACCCGCACCAGGTATTACCGAAGAAGTTCGTCGTGATATCGGTTCTCGTTGTGCGAAGGCTTGTGTTGAAATTGGCTATCGCGGTGCAGGTACATTTGAATTCTTATATGAAAATGGTGAGTTCTATTTCATCGAAATGAATACTCGTATTCAAGTAGAACACCCAGTAACAGAAATGATTACCGGTGTGGATTTGGTGAAAGAACAATTGCGTATTGCGGCTGGTTTACCACTTTCTTACAAACAAGAAGACATTAAAGTGAAAGGTCATGCAATTGAATGTCGTATCAATGCAGAAGATCCAAAAACATTCTTACCATCTCCAGGTAAAGTGGCACACTTACACTCACCAGGTGGCTTAGGTGTTCGTTGGGATTCACATGTGTATGGTGGCTATACCGTTCCACCTCACTACGATTCTATGATCGCAAAATTAATCACATACGGTGATACTCGTGATGTAGCTATTCGTCGTATGCAAAATGCATTATCTGAAACGATCATTGACGGCATTAAAACAAATATCCCGCTTCATGAACTCATTCTTGAAGATGAAAACTTCCAAAAAGGTGGTGCAAACATCCACTATTTAGAGAAGAAATTAGGGATGTATGATTAATTTATAAATTATTAAGGTAAAGACAAATATTGTCTTTACCTTATTTTTTTATATAGGTTATATATATAATAATATTAAATTTATGATAAGATAAAAATCACATAAATTTATGTTATGTCTATCTATTAATTGTGTTTAGTTAACAACCTAAGAGGTAAATTATGAAAAATACTATTTTAAAGTTTGGTTTAACAGCTTTAGCTGCATTAACTTTAGCTGCTTGTGGAAGTAGTGGCAGTGGTGATGCAGGAAGTAGTAGTCAAGCACCAACAAAAGATAAACAAGCAGCACAAACAACTCAGTCTGCTAAAAAACAGAAGAATTTAGGTGGTTCAGCATCAACATCTTCAAATAATAAGACAGGTGGTGCAATAGTTATTGATTCAGATAATAAGGGAAATGTTACAGCTAAAACTGTAGCGCTTACTTCAGCAAATTTATATAAAATTAATGTTGATGGAAAAGATATTCCTATTGGTTTTGGTCCTGGTATTAGTGCGAGAGGCTGGACACAGGCCACAGCTAAAACGATTAATGGTATGAAATTAAATGGTAAATTAGAAGTTTGCTGTGGTTCTTATAGCAATGTTCGTTTTGGAGCAATTGAGAGCCAAGATCCAAGTCAAGATGATATCTTGTTTTATAACGGATATCCAACAACTTCAATGCCATCATCAGGCGTCGCCTCCTATAGAGGGGATAGCATTATTTCAGCTGATACGGATAAATTACCAGATGAAGATTATTTAAAAGGTTCATCGAGCTTTACTGCTGATTTTGGTAATAAGAAATTAACGGGTACCTTAAGCACGCATAACAAAGATGTAGTTAAGATTGATGCTAATATTTCTGGAAATGGTTTTTCAGGTACAGCTAAATCAGAGTTGTTAAATTCTCAGGGTAAGGCTGAAGGTAAATTCTATGGTGAGAATGCAAAAGAATTAGGCGGTTCAGCAAAAGCTAATGATAATTCTTGGGGTGCTGCATTTGCTGCTAAAAAGTAATTATCACAGTATTTAGAAAAATACCTAACTTTATACATTCATTTTAAAAGCAAAACGACTAAAAATGGTTCTAATATTCATTGTTTAGATGAAAAATTAGGGATGTATGATTAAAATGGAACGGCTAGCATAATTAGGTTGGCCGTTTCATTATTCATAATTAATTTTATGTCTATCAATTATAATTTTTATTTGAAAATCTATTTTAAACCCCTTTATAATCCGGGCTTATTTTTTACTAAGGAAAAACAATGAAATTTAATCTCTCTAAATTAAGTTTAGCAATTCTTGCAACTGTAACGTTAGTTGCCTGTGGAAGTGGCGGTGGTAGCAATACTCAACCAGTTAACCAAGCAAAACCAACAGAGCAAGTAAAACCAGCTGAGTCAGTAAAACCAGCTGAGTCAGTAAAACCAGCTGAGTCAGTAAAACCAGCTGAGCCAGTAAAACCAGCTGAGCCAGTAAAACCAGCTGAGCCAGTAAAACCAGCTGGACAACCAAAAACTGAAGAACAAGTCTCGCTTAAACGAGTGGGGTTTGAGGTTAATAAAGAAGATAAAACAGTGACGGTCATTGAAAGACAAATACATGATGACAATAACGTTAATCTTGTTAATGTTGAAGGTCAAGAAATTGAAATTATTCCATCAGGGTATTACGAACGTCTAGTCATTGGAACTAATGAGAAAGAAGTACTACAGGAAGATTCTCCTGAATTGCGTTCTATCAGTGGCAAAAACTATAAAAATATTCGTTGGGGTAAATTTACGGAGCCTACTTTAGGTTCTGATTATTATGTCGCATTTGGTGTAAATCCAACGACAGAAATGCCACAATTAGGTACTGCAAATTATATTGGAAATGGTATGCATGTAGAGAAGCGGGCTGATTACTTAGATTCTAACTTATCATTCGTAAAACTAACGGCTAATTTCGCAGATAAAACATTAAATGGAACAATTTCTTTAGCCAAAACAGGTTATAAGGACGTTCTTGTATCAAATGGGATTGCAGGGGGAGCTCTTTCTCCTAATGTACATTTTGATGATGTTTCCTTATCTGCCAAAATTCAAGGCAATCAATTTAGTGGAACAAATAACCAAGGTGTTCAGGTAGAAGGTGGTTTCTACGGAAAAGATGCTGATGAAGTAGCTGGAACTTATCAAGGAAATGATAAATTTGGTGTTTTTGGTGCTAGAAAAAATTAGAAAATTTTTGTAAATTTTGAAGCAAGCCTTTGGCTTGCTTTATTTTTCTTTATAGGAATAAAAAATGACTTCACAATCTAAACTTGTTTTATTTTTAATCTCCTCATTGTTGCTTAGTTCATTCTCTTTTGCAGTAGAGAAGTCTCCTCAACCTCGGGATCTTGAACGGTTTGATGATCAGCTTCAGCTTGCAAAACCGGATTTATCTACTCAAAAGCCACAAATTTCAGAAAAACGTAACGATAAACATACACTTTCTATGACGAAAGAAGAGTTGGCAAAACATCCTGATTTGATCGTACGTGGATTGATTCCTGCAGTGTTGCAAAATAACGGTGAAGCCGTTCAACTATTATTGCCGTTGTATCAAAATTTGCCTAAACAAGATCCATTTTTACTTGAGTGGGCAAAGGCGATTAATGCTCGCGAAGAGGGGCGTTTTTCGGAAGCGGTAACTCGTTATCGTACGCTATTTTCTCAAAATTCGACCATCCTGCCGTTACGTTATCAGTTAGCACAAGCACTCTTTTTAAACAATGATAATGAGGCGGCCAAAGATCAATTCCAAAAACTGAGAGCTGAACAAGTTTCACCCGAGTCTATCGTCATGATCGACCAATATCTTTCGGCACTTAACCGCAGAGATCAGTGGAAGTTTCAAGGTGGTCTGAGTTTCTTAAACGAAAGTAATATTAACAATGCACCAAAACCTGGCACTCGCATTGGAAATTGGAATGCCTGGGAGCGGGAAAGTGCAACAGGTTTTTCTTATTTTGCAGAAGCAGAGAAAAAATGGTCATTACCTCATAATTATTTCACTAAATTTTCCATCGAGGGAAGTGGGAAATATTACTGGGATAATAAAAAATATAATGAATTTAATGGTAGAGCCGGTGAGGGATTAGGTTATCAAACGGCACGTTTTGAGATTTCATTGACGCCATTTACCGAAAGACGATGGTATGCAGGCGGTTCCTCGGGGAGCGATTCAATGAAGCAGTATTCGAAAAATTCCGGTGCTCGTTTAGATTTAACCTATTGGCTGAATGAAAAGTGGCAAATTTCAACCGCAGTTGAATATGGTGAACAGCGTTATAACACTCGTAAACATTTGAATGGCAATAACTATCTTTGGTCGAATACGTTATCTTATTTCCCTAAGAGTGGTCAATTCTGGTTCGTAGGCGCTGATTATAATCGTGAAAATACACGAGATAAAGATAATGCTTATCAACGTAAAAACCTCCGTTTAGGTTGGGGGCAAGAATGGGGATGGGGTATTTCAACCCGAATTTCTCTTGCGTATGCACGTAGAACTTATAAAGGTGCGGATTTATTTAATATTCGTCAAAAAAATAATGAATACCAATCGGCTGTAACATTATGGCATCGAGATCTTTACTTCTGGGGAATCACGCCTAAAATTACGTGGTCTTATCAACGAGTTTCAAGTAATCACCCATTTTATAGCTACGACAAAAATCGTATTTTCCTTGAAATGGGTAAAACATTCTAATGGGAGTTCATAATGGATTTATCACAGCGGTATAAACAAGCAGCCAAGGAGGCGCGCTGGGCATTAGGGTTAGCCATTCTTTATGTGATTGGGTGGTGTGTTTGTGCTTATTTACCCAAAGACTCTCCTGGACCGATAGGTTTTCCGTTGTGGTTTGAATTATCCTGCATTTATTTACCTATTTTGTTTGTAGTCATTGGGTATTGGATTGTCAAAATTGTCTTTTTAGATATCCCGCTAGATGTTGAGTCAAAGGAGAATAAATAATGAATTTAGGTATTATTCTCCCCTTAGTCATCTACTTAGTCTTCATCTTTGGCGCGGCATTATTTGCTTATGTAAAACGAAGTAAAGGTGATTTCCTTACGGAATATTATGTAGGAAACCGCTCCATGACGGGCTTTGTCCTGGCGATGACAACGGCTTCCACTTATGCTAGTGCCAGTTCTTTTGTTGGTGGACCAGGGGCAGCGTATAAATATGGGCTAGGTTGGGTATTACTCGCCATGATCCAAGTGCCGGCTGTTTGGTTAGCCTTAGGTGCATTAGGTAAAAAGTTTGCCTTACTTTCTCGCGAAACTAATGCGCTTACTATTAATGATTTATTTCTCTATCGTTATAAAAATAAATATCTCGTTTGGATTTCCAGTCTAGCATTGCTGCTTGCCTTCTTTGCTGCTATGGTTGTGCAATTTATTGGTGGGGCAAGATTGCTCGAAACCACGATAGGGATTCCTTATACTCACGCCTTGCTTATTTTTGCCTTAACAGTCGGCATTTATACGTTTATTGGTGGTTTCCGGGCCGTCGTGTTAACCGATACGATTCAAGGTACAGTAATGATTTTTGGCACAATCGTGCTATTAGTGGGCGTTATTTACCATCTCGGTGGTGTAGAAAGTGCGGTCAATAAATTAACTGAAATTGATCCGAGCTTAGTAAGCCCTTACGGCCCAAATGAGATGCTGGATTTCCAATTTATGGCATCGTTTTGGATCCTAGTCTGTTTCGGTGTGGTTGGTTTACCACATACAGCCGTGCGTTGCATGGCTTTCAAAGACAGTAAAGCCTTACATCGAGGCATGCTCATTGGTACGATTGTCCTTTCAGTCATTATGTTAGGGATGCATTTGGCGGGTGCTTTAGGACGTGCCGTTGTGCCAGATTTGACGGTATCAGACAAAGTCATTCCAACCTTAATGTTGGAAGTACTTCCACCTATTGTTGCAGGGATTTTCTTAGCCGCACCGATGTCGGCGATTATGTCCACAGTTGATGCACAACTCATTCAATCCTCCTCAATTTTTGTGAAAGACTTATATCTTGCAAGCAAACCTGAAGCAGCGAAGAATGAAAAACGAATTAGCCGTATTTCATCAGCCATCACACTTGTTTTATCGGCGTTGTTAATTCTCGCGGCACTGAATCCACCGGATATGATTATTTGGTTGAATCTATTTGCTTTCGGGGGATTAGAAGCAGCATTCCTTTGGGTGATTGTATTAGGCATTTATTGGGATAAAGCAAATGCAGCAGGTGCAATAAGCTCAATGGTGGTGGGATTAAGCAGTTTTGTGTTGCTGACTCAATTTGGTATCAAACTATTTGGTTTTAATGCGATTGTGCCTGCGCTTGTATTTGGTTTGATTGCGTTCATCTTAGGCAATCAATTCGGTGCCAAAAAACAGTAAAAATGGACCGCACTTTATGATTTACCAGATCCTAGCCTTGTTTATTTGGAGTAGTGCCTTTGTTGCCGCGAAATACACCTTTACAATGATGGATACTATTTTAATGATCCAAGCCCGTTTATTAATGGCGGCGATTATTGTGATGCCACTCTTTTTTCGTCGTTGGAAAGGTGTTTCAAAACCGATGCGAAAACAGCTTTGGTGGTTAGGTTTTTTTAATTATACCGCGACCTTTTTGCTACAATTTGTTGGCTTAAAATATACGAGTGCGGCGAGCGCAACGACTATGATTGGATTAGAGCCATTATGCGTGATTTTTATTGGGCATTTTTTCTTTCAAGATCGTGCGAAATGGTATCATCGGTTATGTGGGGTTTTTGCTTTTTTAGGCGTGGCCATTTTAATTCTAGGTGGGCAGGGCAATGAAGGCTCGAGTGAGATTAGCTTATTAGGTTGCTCATTAGTGGTGGCGGCAAGTATTGTGTTTGCTTGTTGTTTACGTTGGACGAAAAAAGTGGTGGCAACAGTTTCAGCACAAGCCTATACATCGATTTCTATCGTGTTAGCAACCATCACCATGCTGCCGTTTACTTTATTGATGACTGAAAGCTGGGATATCCATTTTAACTGGCTTGGTTTCTTCGGTTTGATTTATCTCGGTGTAGCATGTAGTTGGTTTGCCTTTTGGTTGTGGAATAAAGGCTTAAATTCAGTGGATGCAAAAATCTCGGGAATTTTGACCGCACTTGAGCCGATTTTTGGTGTCTTCTTGGCTGTATTATTACTCAACGAAGAGGTTTCACTTGTTTCAGCGCTTGGGATTATCATTATTGTGGTTTCAGCCCTAGGCGTAAGTTTATTACCCAGATGGTTACATAAAGAAATTAATTAAAAGGAAAAGAAGATGGCGTGGATTCAAATTCGCTTAAATAGTACAAATGAAAAAGCCGAGAAAATTAGCGATTTTTTAGAAGAAATTGGCTCAGTTTCGGTCACTTTTATGGATAGCCAAGATACGCCGATTTTTGAACCCCTTCCGGGCGAAACGCGTTTGTGGGGAAATACCGATGTGATTGCATTGTTTGATGCAGAAACCGATATGAATGAAATTGTGAGCCAGCTTAAACAAGTCCATCATTTAGATGAAAACACCGCTTACAAAATCGAGCAAATCGAGGATAAAGATTGGGAAGGTGAACCGACTGCATGGTCTTGGCATATACCAGTTGGCAAACGTTTATGGATTTGCCCAAGTTGGCGTGAAGTGCCGGATAAAAATGCGGTGAATGTGATGCTTGATCCAGGTTTAGCTTTTGGGACTGGTACACATCCAACAACTGCACTTTGTTTAGAGTGGTTAGATGGTTTGGATTTAACTGGCAAAACCGTTATCGATTTTGGCTGTGGCTCTGGAATTCTTGCCATTGCGGCCCTTAAATTAGGGGCTAAAAATGCGATCGGTATTGATATTGATCCACAAGCAATTCTCGCCAGTCGAAATAATGCAGAACAAAATGGTGTAGCGGACCGTCTGCAACTTTTCTTATCAGATGATAAACCTGCAGATTTAAAAGCAGATGTCGTTGTGGCGAATATTCTTGCGGGTCCATTAAAAGAACTTTACCCAATTATCTCCCAATTAGTGAAAAAGGGCGGGGATTTAGGATTATCGGGCATTTTAGAAACACAAGCACAATCGGTATGTGATGCTTATACACAATCCTTTGATTTAGATCCTGTGGCAGTGAAAGAGGAATGGTGCCGTATTACAGGTAAATTAAAATCGGCTTAATTTCTTTTTGTCAATTAAAAAAAGTGCATTTTTTGAACAAAATTCACTTTGCAAAAAAAAGAAAAATGCGTAATATAGCACCCCTTGTCGGTTGCTATTGTGGCCTGACTTGCTGGAGATAGGACTTGTAATTGGGGATAACATAAAATGCGAATTGGTTCTTATGAATTAAAAAATCGTATTTTATTGGCACCCATGGCAGGTATCACGGATCAGCCCTTTCGACGTTTATGTGCCCATTATGGCGCAGGATTAACGTTTTCAGAGATGATGTCCACTAACCCACAGGTTTGGCATACAGAGAAATCGAAACTTCGTTTAGCACATAGTGAAGAGTTAGGATTAAATGCGGTGCAAATTGCAGGTTCTGATCCTTTAGAAATGGCCCAAGCTGCAGCAATTAATGTAGCCTATGGTGCTGAAATTATCGACATTAATATGGGCTGTCCCGCAAAGAAAGTAAATCGAAAATTAGCGGGCTCTGCACTGCTTCAATTTCCTGATTTAGTGGAGAAAATTTTAAAAGAAGTGGTGAATGCCGTTGATGTACCTGTGACGTTAAAAATTCGCACAGGTTGGGATAAAGCAAATCGAAACTGTGTGCAAATCGGCAAAATTGCAGAACAATCTGGTATTCAGGCTTTAACCATTCACGGGCGGACGAAAGAATGCTTATTTGAAGGGGAAGCGGAATACGACAATATTCGAGCAGTCAAACAATCAATTTCAATTCCAGTCATTGCGAATGGTGATATTGATTCAGCCTCGAAAGCGAAAAAGGTACTTGAGTACACAGGTGCCGATGCAATAATGATCGGTCGTGCCGCACTAGGCAATCCATGGCTTTTTCAAGCCGTCGAGGCTTTAGTGGAACATGATTCGATAATTCAAACACCAAGTTTGCGTGAAAAGTGCGGTCATATTTTGCGTCATATTCAAGAACTCCATCAGTTCTATGGTGAGCAAAAAGGCTATCGAATAGCCCGTAAGCACGTAGCTTGGTATTTACAGGGAATTCAACCCGATTCCGTTTTTAGACAGACTTTTAACGCAATTAATGAACCGAAAGAGCAGTTAATTGTGCTGGAAGATTTTTTAAATTCAATTTTGGATAAAGAAAAATGTTAGAACAACAACGTAGTCCGTCTGAAGCGTTAACCGTTTCAGTTTTAAACTCTCAATCACAAGTAACAAACAAACCATTACGTGATTCAGTAAAACAAGCTTTACGCAATTACTTATCACAATTAGATGGTCAAGATGTGAATGATCTTTACGAATTAGTATTAGCGGAAGTTGAACACCCGATGTTAGATATGATTATGCAATACACCCGCGGTAACCAAACCCGTGCAGCCAACATGCTAGGCATTAACCGTGGTACATTGCGTAAGAAATTGAAAAAATACGGTATGGGCTAATCAAAATGAGCAAAAGGAAAGGCGAACATGATGTTCGCCTTTTTTATTTATCTATTGAATAGTGAAGCTAATTGGCACACTGACTGAAGAAGTAAATCCAGCCGGTTTTGGACCAACAGGCCTTGCACTTCTCACAGCTTCAAGTGCTGCGTTATCTAAGCTTTCATCACCAGAGGAGTTTGTGACACGTTCTCCTGATAAGGAGCCATCTGCCCCCACATTAAAACTTACGCTCACAACACCTTGTTTACGCATCATCTTCGCACGAGCGGGGTAGCGCTTGTGCCGTTCAATTTCACGTCGAATAGCCGCACGATAAGCATTTAGCTCATCCGTATTGGTACCTGAGCCACCTTGAACGCCATTTGTACCAGGTTGACCTGTGGTCGTTGCTTTAGAATTTGCCGTAGCCGTTGAATTAATATTCTTATCGCCAATCGGTAAGCTCTTCGGCATTTCTACCGCTTTCTCTGCTTTTACCTCATTTTTAGGTTTTTCCTTTGGCTTCTCCTTCGGTTTTGGTTTCGGCTTTTCTATTGGTTTTTCTGGCTTTTTCTCAGGTTCTTTTTTCTTCTCCGGTTCTGGTTTCTTTGTTGGATCCGAGACGACCTCTTGCTTTTCCGGTTCCGGTTCAGCCTGTTGAGGTTCAGGTTCCGGCTCTGGAGCGGGTTCTTCCACTCGCATTCCTTGAATCATTTCCATCGAAATCGTTGTAGATATTTCACCTGCCGAATTACTTGCAGCTTCACTTGGCTTATGCCAGTTCCAAAGCAATGCGCCTACAATGGCACCATGAATTAATAGAGAAATAAGCAAGCCTAATAATGATCGTTTAGCTTGTTGGCTGTTCATTGTTTATGCCCTACTCCGACGCCTCCTACTGCTGGCGTATTTTCGCTCGAAACGCCTTTATCTTTCATCGAAACAATGGCGACATTTTTAATTTCATTTTTCGATAACATGTCAGTAATCGTCACAAAATCTTGGAAAGAGGCTTCTGCGTCAATTTTTAATGTAACTTTCTGATCTTTATTCCAACCCGCGATCTCTTTTTCAAGTGCTTCTTGCGAGATAGGTTTATCATTAAAATAAAGTTTTTTATCTGCCGTCACGGTCAATAATTTGGCTAATTCGTCTGATTTGAATGCGACCGTTGAACTGGCTTTTGGCACATTAACTTGAATTTTCCCTTGAGAAATAAAGGATGCAGTGATCAACACGATCGCTAATAACACCAACATAATGTCGATGAAAGGAATAATGTTGATTTCATCAAATTTTTTCACGATTATTCCTTATCTTTTTGAGCGTTTAATACTTTCCATTTCAATAAGTTAACTTCTACTTTACGACCTAAGCCGTTATAGAACATCATAGATGGAATAGCGACTAAAATACCTAGTGCGGTTGCTTTTAATGCAAGAGAGAGGTGCATCATGATTGCGCCAGCATCGACATCACCGCCAGCTTGACCAATTTGATAGAAGGTTAACAAAATACCAATTACTGTTCCTAACAAACCCACATAAGGTGCGTTTGCACCAACGGTTGAAATGATCGTCATATTGCGATTTAAATCAATTTCAAGTGAATGGATATTGGAATATTTAGCGACATTGATACGGCTTAAAAAGATAAAACGTTCAATCACGGTAGCAAGCATGATTACGCTCATAAGAAGTAAAAGCCCGATAATTACGTAATCGCTATATTGTTCTAAAAACTCAAAAAGTTTTGGCATCTGATAGTCCTTGTATGGGTAATAAAAAAATACAAATTGAATTGAGAATGAATTTCAATTAGATGTAAATTCTATCAAATGGAAAATTAAGCGTAAATATAAATTAAAAAAATGAGTATTTTTTTAACCGCACTTTGAGATAAATCAGAAAAGTGCGGTTGTTTTGAGAGGCGTTTCAAAGGGATTGTAGGTAATTTAAGACAACTTGATGATGCTCACCTGTTTTGAATTTATCAAAAACGTGTTGAATTTTGCCTTGTTCATCAATCAGGAAACTAATACGGTGAATACCATCATAAACACGGCCCATGAATTTCTTTTCGCCCCATACACCAAATTGCTCAGCAACTTGATGATTTTCATCAGAAAGTAAGGTGAAGTTGAGTGCTTTTTTTTCTACAAATTGAGCCAATTTTTTGGGTGAATCTGTACTGATGCCTAAAATAACTACACCTAATTTTTCTAACTCACTTTTAGCATCACGCAAACCGCAGGCTTGAGTTGTACAACCTGGTGTTAAGGCTCTTGGATAAAAATACACAAGTACTTTTTTACCTTTAAAGTCACTTAATGAAATAAGTTGATTGTCTTGGTTTAAAAGTGAGAATTGGGGTGCTAAGTCACCTACTTGTAATGTTTTCATAAAAAATCCTTAAAAATGTAAAAAATGATTTGTAAATTCAAGCTATTTTAGCGATTATAACCAGATATTTTCAAATGTTATTGTTAAAACGCAAAATAGATGTAAATGGAGTGCCTTATGACTACGCAAAATCCCTTATTTTCAGGCAGTATTGTTGCTTTAGTAACCCCGATGGATAACCACGGAAACATTGATTTTGAAACATTAGAAAAACTTATCGAGTTTCATATCAATTCGGGTACAGATTCAATTGTTTCTGTGGGTACAACGGGAGAATCTGCCACATTAAGCATTGAAGAAAATGTGAAGGTGATTGAAAAGACAGTTGAGTTAGCAAAAGGACGTATTCCAATTATTGCTGGCACAGGTGCAAATGCAACGAGCGAAGCCATTGTGATGACAAAATTATTACGTGATAGTGGCGTAGCCGGTTGTTTATCTGTTGTGCCTTATTACAATAAGCCGACTCAAGAAGGTATGTACCAACATTTTAAAGCGATTGCAGAATGCACGGACTTGCCACAACTTCTTTATAATGTACCAGGTCGTACCGGCAGTGATATGAAACCTGAAACCGTGGCACGTTTATCTCAAATTGAGAATATTGTAGGGATTAAAGAAGCAACTGGCGACTTAACTCGTATTACTGCGATTAAAGAGTTAGCCGGTAAAGATTTCATTGTATTAAGTGGAGATGATGCCACAGGGCTAGAAGCGATGAAATTAGGTGCAGAGGGTGTCATTTCTGTGACAAATAACCTTGCAGCAAAAGATATGGCTGCGATGTGTCGCTATGCTTTATCGGGCGATTTTGCGAAAGCGGAAGAAATTAATGCGCGTTTGATGCCTTTACATCAAGATTTATTTATTGAATCAAACCCAATCCCGGTTAAATGGGCAGCGTATCGTTTAGGTTTGATTAAGACTCCACACTTACGTTTACCACTTACTGTGTTAAGCGAAAGTGCGCAAGTTAAAGTAGAAGAAGCATTAAAAGTTGCTGGCTTGATTTAATGAATTAAAGGGTTGTTTTTGCAGCCCTTTAAACTTTCAGCTCTTTTATTTGTCAAAGAGCGGTCATTATTTTAATTATTTTTATTGAAGGATTTAAGGAATGAAAAAAATCGTACTGAGTTTAGTCGCAGCTGCATTGTTATCGGCGTGTTCAAACAGCGTAGAAAAAATGCAGACGGCTAACGACACTTATCAAAATTCTGATCGTGAAATACCGAGCTTTTCACCTTTAGCAAGCGGTGGTGTAACATTGCCGCAAGCCGATCCGACTTATGAACTTCCTCAGCTTAATGCGAAAAAAGAACGCGTGGATATTCGTCCGCCTTCAACTCCATTAGCGATTATTAAAAATTCTTTAACACAATTTGATGGCGAACGTGCATTGATTGTTTATACGGATGCACAAGCGGAGCTTTATAACCTCAAACAAATTGAGCGTTTATTGAAAGAAGAAGGTACGAATTCGACTTTAAATGGCGCGGTATTAATTAGTGATTGGGCGCCAACGGGGCGTGCAGATGATAAAGCCAATACAGAGATTCGTTATAAAATTGAACAAGTTACAGCGCAAGATGCGAGTGCGTTGGCTGTTTCTGTCGAACAAATGCGTCGTGATGGTGTGATTTATACACCAAATCAAGCAGATAAACAGCGCTATGCATCAGATCGTTTAAATCGTTTTGTTGCTGCGCTCACTAACGCTTATAACAAGCAACAACAAGATTTAAATAATGCCTCAGCAGGACCTTTCCAATCAGGTTTAATTACTGATACGAACGGTAGAATGGCATTAGGTATGGATGCAAGTTTTGGTCAAGCATGGCAACGTTTAGGTTCAGCTTTACCGAAATTAGGCTTTAAAGTCACATCAGAATCGGCCGGCCGTGGTTATCGCGAGTTGAAATATAAACCATTGGATAAACAAGAGTGGTTACGTTTAGGTGTGAATCCGCCTAATCTAGAAAAAGGCGTTTACCAAATGCAAATTTCTGCGGTGGGTAAACAAAGTGCAGTCGTCATCACTGATGAAGATGGCAAAACGTTACCAAATGAAGCTGCTCAATCCTTGTATTCAGCATTAAGTGTATTACTTGCACAATAATATGAGTTGAGAAATAAAAAGTGCGGTTCAATTTGACCGCACTTTTTTATTAGAAAAAATTTATTCAGCTTTCACGCCTAAGTTACCTATTTTTACGCCGAGGTTACCGAGTGAAACCGGGTCCAAATAATCCCCCAAGAACTTGAATAACTCACTTAATTCTGTAAATGAGCGTTTGATTTTTACTTGATCTTCTACTTTACGCACAAATTCATAACGAACATTTTCGCCCTCAAAATAAGCTGTGAGCGTGAGATAAATGGTTTCAAAAAAGTGGCTTTGAGCACCTTCTTCACCTGGATCACTGATACGGACATTCCAAGTATTGTTAAATAAAACTTCTGTTTTGATTGACATATAGACTTCCTCTGCTTGTTATTTTTTATACTGAAATTGAAACGAAAAACCCGATGATAAAATTTCTGAAATCAAAAACTTTATCATCGGGCTTTTCAAACCAATTGCTCGCATATTTTGCTTTGCGTTGGTAACTACCTTTGCCTTTACGTTTTTTCTCAACGCGTTGGCGGAATAATTTGTCGTGTAATAGTGCCATCACGGCATTATCTTTCACGACTCCTTTGGAGTGTTGATAAATGGGCTGGTTTTCAACCGCACTTTTTGTTTTTTTTGTCATATTTACCTCTAAAAAATTGCCGTGAAGTGTTTCACGGCAAGTTATTATAGCGAAAATGAATCGAATTACAAAATAGCGAGTACGCTTTCAGGCGGTCGTCCAATTTTGGCTTTTTCACCTTTTACCACAATCGGACGTTCTAATAGGGCTGAATTTTCACTAATAGCTTTTAATAAATCATCATTAGTGAATGCAGGATTATCTAATCCTAATGATTGATAAAGCTCATCTTTGGTACGCATCATTTTTCTGACATCATCTAATCCTAATTTATTCGCCAGTTGCTGTAGTGCTTCAATCGAGTAGTGTTCTTGTAAATAAAGTTCGATAGTCGGTTGAATGCCTTTTTCTTCTAATAAAGCTAAGGTTTCACGGCTTTTTGAGCAACGTGGATTATGATAAATCTTAACAGACATAAGGTTTCCTTTTATTTTATGTTGAATGAGTGGATATAGGATTGATTTAAATTTTAACTTATAATGACAAAAAATACTTGTTTAGGAAGACTTTATGTTAGAAATGCTAAAAAATTGGTATAGCCGCCGCTTAAGCGATCCGCAGGCAATGGGGCTACTTGCCATTTTGTTATTTGGCTTTATTGCGATTTATTTCTTTAGTGATTTAATCGCCCCGTTGCTGATTGCCATTGTATTAGCATATTTATTGGAAATGCCAATTAATTTCCTGACGAAAAAATTAAAATTTCCTCGAATGCTCGCCACGTTAATTATTTTTGGTGGTTTTCTAACCTTGGCGTTATTAATTTTCTTTGGGCTTGTACCAACATTATGGAATCAAACGATTTCCTTATTAAGCGATTTGCCAGCCATGTTCAATAAGTTACATGAATGGTTGTTGGCCCTTCCTGAGCATTATCCTGAACTCATTGATTACACCATGATTGACACCTTTTTTAGTGCGGCTCGAGCGAAGATTTTGGGCTTTGGTGAATCTGCAGTGAAATTGTCGATTACCTCATTAATGAACCTTGTATCACTGGGTATTTATGCATTTTTAGTGCCATTAATGATGTTCTTTATGCTGAAAGATAAAACAGAGCTTCTTGCTGGAGTGAGTCGCTTTTTACCTAAAAACCGTCTTTTAGCGTCTAAAGTATGGAATGAGATGCAGCAACAAATTGCGAATTATATTCATGGCAAATTGTTGGAGATTTTGATTGTTGGCGTGGTGACTTATATCATCTTTTTAAGCTTTGGTTTAAATTATCCGCTGTTACTTTCTGTTGCCGTTGGTCTTTCTGTATTAGTTCCTTATATCGGTGCCGTATTAGTGACGATTCCTGTTGCTTTAGTCGCCATGTTCCAGTTTGGCATTTCCCCAACGTTTTGGTATTTAATCGTGGCCTTTGCGGTGAGTCAACTTTTAGATGGAAACTTATTGGTACCGTATCTATTTTCTGAAGCCGTTAATTTACATCCTTTAGTGATTATTATTTCGGTGTTGATTTTCGGTGGATTATGGGGCTTTTGGGGCGTATTTTTCGCTATTCCATTGGCAACGCTCGTCAAAGCCGTATTGAATGCTTTGCCGGATTAGATGGAATTAAAATGATAAAAAGAAAGCTGACGAAAGTCAGCTTTTTTGTTCTTTTAATTTTTGGATATTCAGAATTTCGACACAATCTGTTGTCCCTGCTTTAATACGCCATTTAATATTAAATTCGTACAGACTAATACCATAAATACGATCGGTTTCTTTACCTTGTTGATAAGCCGGGCGGGGATCTTGAGCGATCACTTCCGTAATAAATCTCGCTAAGTGCGGTCGATTTTTGTGATATTTTTCCACTGCACTTTGGGCAATTTCTGTAAATGCTACATTTAATTTTGCAGGTGGTTTTTCTTGTGCAAAACTTGATTTTGCCTCAGGATCGCTATCAGCATAGGCAATATAAGGCTTAATATCAAAAATAGGTGTGCCATCGACAAGATCTACAGAGCCCAAATGCAGAAAAACACGCCCATGAATACATTCCACTTGGCGTAATTCCACTTTGGATAAGCCTAGCGGATTTGGGCGATGTGTAGCGCGTGAAGCAAATACACCGACACGTTGATTGCCGCCTAAACGAGGGGGGCGAACAGTGGATTGCCATTTTCCATGGGGTACTTTGTCAAATTGAAAAATAAGCCAAAGATGGCTAAATTGCTCTAATCCTCGCACAGCCTCTGGTGAATTATAGGGAGGAAGCAGTTCCACAATACCAATACCATCTTGTACTAAATCAGGCTGTCGTGGTACTGAGAATTTTTCTTTGTAAGGCGTGTGAATCACCGCAATTGGGTGAAGAGTCAGTGTTAAATCATTCATAAAAAGGCAATTTCCGTGTAGAATACGCCCTTTATTGTAATCAAAAGTGCGGTCAAAAAAAATGACAAATCATAAATTGAAAATGTGGTGGGAAACCGCTCGCCCAAAAACCTTGCCTTTAGCATTAGCTTCTATTTTTACTGGCTCAGCGTTGGCATATTGGGCGGATAAAGAAAGTTTTAATCTCACCGTGATGTTACTTTGCTTGCTTACCACCATTTTATTGCAAGTACTTTCCAACTTTGCTAACGATTACGGCGATCATCAAAAAGGGTCAGATACCGAAGAACGTATTGGACCTTTACGCGGTATTCAACAAGGGGCGATTTCCGCGAATGAGCTTAAATGGGGCTTAATTTTAATGGCGGTAGGGGCATTTTTCTCAGGCGCATTCTTAATTGGTATGGCATATCAAAACCTAACAGATTTATTGGCTTTTGCTGGTTTGGGTATTCTTGCCATTATTGCAGCCATTACTTATACCGTAGGGGCTAAACCTTATGGTTATTTAGGTTTAGGCGATTTGTCAGTGTTGCTCTTTTTTGGGCTATTAGGTGTAGGTGGAACTTATTATCTACAAACTCACAGCATTGATAGCTTAATTACGTTACCAGCTCTTGGCTCCGGTTTATTGGCGACAGCCGTTTTAAATATCAATAATTTACGTGATATTGAGCAAGATGCGAAAGTAGGGAAAAATACCCTGGTTGTGCGTATTGGCCCGAAAAAAGGACGCATTTATCACTGTGTTTTATTAAGTGTCGCGGTTTTATGTTATGTGCTATTTGCGGCATCAACAGCGTTTAGTCCTTGGCATTTCTTATTTTTATTGGCATTTCCATTGTTATTAAAGCATGCATTATTTGTTTATCGCAGCAAAGAACCTACAGTGTTGCGTCCGATGCTAGCACAGATGTCAATGATTTCTTTATTTATCAATATCTTGTTTAGTTTAGGCTTGCTTCTCGGCTAAATCGGCTTATACTAGAGAAAAAATTTTAACGACAAGGGGAACATTATGTATATCGATACTTCAGAACTTTGTGATATTTATGCTGATCAAGTGGATGTGGTTGAACCAATTTTTTCTAGCTTTGGTGGTGTCAGCAATTTCTACGGCAAAGTGACGACAGTAAAATGTTTTGAAAATAATGGATTAATTGCCGAAATTCTCGAAGAAAATGGTAATGGCAGAGTGCTTGTCGTAGATGGCGGTGGCGCAGTACGTCGTGCCTTAATTGATGCTGAGCTTGCACAACTTGCAGCAGATAATGACTGGGCGGGTATTATTGTTTACGGTGCAGTGCGTCAAATTCAACAGCTTGAAAATATTGATATTGGTATTCATGCGCTTGCACCAATTCCAGTTGGCGCAGATGAAAATAATCATGGCGAAAGTGATCTTCCCGTGAATTTTGGTGGAGTGACGTTCTTCCCTGAAGACTACATTTATGCTGATTTAACAGGTATTATTCTTTCACAAGAAGCATTGGATTTAGAAGATTTCGAAGAAGAATAATTTTGAAATTATTGACCTTTTTAAAGTGCGGTTAGAAATAACCGCACTTTTTTTGTTAAAATTTTTTTGAACAAGATCACATTTTAAACATTTGTTAGTTGAAAGTTTGTAACATTCATTTAACATCGGAAATAGTTCATCTGTAATCAGTTTGGAGGGACTCATGAACGAAACAAACACAACAAAAAATTATAAAAGTGGGATTATCTTTCTTCTGGCGATAGCCTGTTTTTTTATTTTGTTAAAAGCCTTACCTTTTGCGCCTAAGGAAAATGCTGGTTTAGCATTATTAGCCTTTGTAGCGATTCTTTGGTTAACCGAAGCATTACATGTAACGGTTACTGCACTATTAGTGCCTTTGCTTGCGATTGTACTTGACTTGGTGACAACTAAACAAGCTTTAGTCGCCTTTGCGGATCCAACCATTTTCTTATTCTTTGGTGGATTTGCTTTAGCGACTGCTTTGCATATGCAAAAGCTTGATAAGATGATTGCTAATAAAATCATGGCGATGGCGCGTGGTAATTTATTGGTTGCTGTGATGTACCTTTTCTCTATTACCGCTTTCCTTTCTATGTGGATGAGTAACACTGCAACAGCGGCAATGATGTTACCTTTAGCCATGGGGATTTTAAGCCAACTAGATAAAGAAAAAGAACACAATACTTATGTCTTCGTATTATTGGGTATTGCATATAGTGCAAGTATTGGTGGTATGGGAACATTAGTGGGTAGTCCACCAAATGCGATCGTCGCAAGTAACTTACATTTAACCTTCTCTGATTGGTTATGGTATGGCTTGCCAATTATGATTATTTTGATGCCATTAATGGTGGGTACACTTTTCATTGTATTTAAACCAAAACTTAACTTACGTTTTGAGCAAAACTTTGAACGTATTGAAATGAATGGCCAACGCGTTTTAACGCTTGTAATTTTTGCTGTAATTGCGCTTTGCTGGGTATTCAGTAGCTATATTAATCCAATGATTTCAGGTGTATTTGGTCTTGCCAAAAATATCGGTAGTTTTGATAGCGTGGTCGCATTACTTGCTGCTGTCGTTATTTGTTCTACTGGTGTCGCAAATTGGAAACAAATTCAAGAAAATACTGACTGGGGCGTGTTGATGCTTTTCGGTGGTGGTTTAACCTTGAGTGCAGTGTTAAAAGATTCTGGTGCAAGTAAAGTTTTAGCTGACGGTATTGTATTCTTAGTTCAAGGGCAACATTACTACCTCATTGGTTTATTGGTCGCAACCTTCATTATTTTCTTAACTGAATTCACTTCCAATACGGCGAGTGCAGCGTTATTAGTGCCAATCTTTATTTCTATCGCACAATCTCTCGGTATGCCGGAAATTGGTCTTGCGTTAATTATCGGTTTAGGTGCATCTTGTGCATTTATGTTGCCGGTAGCAACACCGCCAAATGCAATTGTGTTTGGTACAGGTGAAGTCCGTCAAAGCGACATGATTAAAGCCGGATTTGTCTTAAATATTGTGTGTGTATTAGTTATCGCAACAATTGGATATTATTTCTGGTTGAATTAATCATATAAAGAAAAAGGGCGTGTTGGATTGGATATATTCAACACGCCCTTTTATTATTTCAGTAAAGATTATTCATCTTTATTTGATTTATCCTCTTCTTCTACTTCAATCTCAACTTCATCTGCTTTATCTGCAGCACCGTTGATCGTTAAGCAAATCTCGCTAGAAATCAAATGCTCTAAGATTGTTGCTAGCTCGTGTAATTTTTCTTTGTCATCATCGAAATAACCTTCTTCTTTCAAGTGAGCAATGAAGGCAGAGAATACCGCTTTATCAAAGAATTCTGGCGCATTAATACCGTGTAATACTGAAAGACGCTGTGCCACCAATTGGCTTTCTTTTTCGAGTAAACCGCGGGCAATTCCAGGATCTCTACGTAAAATGCTTACTGTAATATAGTAGCGTTGTAAGATTTCACGCATACCTGCAGACCAAAGTTGTAAAATACGAACTTTAGAACGGTGGATAGATAAGAAATTATCATTGGATTGGATAACTTCTTGACGTGCAAATTCATCAATAATAGCTTTAATTTGTGTATCTAATTCTTCTTCAGTGAAATGAAGGAAGAGTTCGCCTTTTAAGAATGGATAAATTTTACGTACCGCATCCAATAATAAATCTTTTTGGATAGCTTCATAATGTAAAACGATACTCGCAACAAGAGAAGGCAACACAAATAAGTGTTGAATATTATTGCGGTAATACGTCATGAGAACAGCAGAATTACGTTCTAAACGAATAATTTCCCCAAAGTTATCTTTTTCAACTAACACGCCAACACGATCTAAGCTTAATACATGATCAAGCATCGCTTTTGGTGTATCAGTTGGCAGTACCACATCAGTAGAATACGGTACATTCTTTAACATTTCTTGATAACTAGAGAGTTGTTCTAATAGCTGCTCATGAGAAAGTGCACGCTGACGAGAAGAGAGTAAAGCGGTCCCTACTAAATTCATCGCATTGACGGCTGCAGCTTTATTAATATTCACCATCACTTGATTAGAAATAGATCCAACTGCATGGTTAAACCAGTGTGGTTTATCTTCATGATGTTGTTCTTTCCATTCTGGATAATGGTGATTGAGGTAATTAGAGAGTGTAATTGGCTCACCGAAATTCACAAAGCCTTGACCTAAATTACGTAATTTTTTAATCACACGTAAAACTAAGCCCGCATTTTCTTTTTCTTTTGCGGCACCACGTAATTCTTTTGCGTAAGTGTCCACTTCTAATACGTGCTCATAACCGATATACACAGGCACCACAGAAATAGGACGAGTCTGGTTATGTTGAAGTGCTTGTAGTGTCATCGACATCATACCGGTTTTCGGTGCAAGCAAGCGACCTGTACGAGAACGGCCACCTTCAATGAAGTATTCGACGGAATAACCACGGTGGAATAATTCCCCTAAATACTCACGGAAAATTGCAGAGTAAAGGCGGTTGCCTTTAAACGTACGGCGAATAAAGAATGCCCCCCAGCTACGGAATAAAGGTCCTGCTGGCCAGAAGTTTAAGTTAATTCCCGCTGCAATATGTGGCGGTACAAGACCTTGGTGATAGAGCACATAAGAAAGTAATAAATAGTCAATGTGACTACGGTGACAAGGTACATAAACAATCTCATGACCTTCTAACGCTAATTTACGTACGCGATCTGCATTTTGTACATCAATCCCTGAATACAGCTTGTTCCATAACCAACGCAAGAAACGATCCGCCGCACGAAGGCTGGAATGGCTTACATTCGCTGCGATTTCATGAAGAATTTTTTCGGCTTCAGCGTAAGCTTTATCGCGGCTGATATTTTTTGATTTTGCCTCATCTTCAATGGCATTTTGAATTGCTTGGGAATTTAATAGTTTATTAAACATCGCTTCGCGGTTTGGCAAACGAGGTCCAGTCGCGGAAATGCGTTGTTTAGCAAAGTGCATTTTAGCCACGCGAGCCAGTTTTTGCGCAATTTTTTCATCTGAACCGTGCTCATTTACCATGTAACGCAAAGAAAGCGCTTGAGAAAAACGCACAAAAGTGTCACGTCCAAACCAAATTGCCGCAAAGGTTTTTTGAAGACCGTTTAATAAGCGAAGATTGGGTAAGCTTGCTTTATCTTCTTTACCTGGTGAACGTCCCCAAAGCACAGAAACAGGAATGAGTTGTACATCTAAATCGGCTGCATCACGGTGCAGCTCTAAGTATTTATTGAAGACTTTGGCGGTTTCATCTTTTGCACCTTTTGATTTAAAAAAGCGGCGACCTTCGTCTAAATAGACATAACGTGGTAATGCTACGCCATCAATCACATTCTTTTCAGCCGGATCAGGCAAACCTACACTCAAACAGTTACGACGGAAAATCACGAAGTCAGTTTGAGAGGTATAAGGTAAAACATAAAGAATAGGTTGATTGATATTGAGTTGAAGCTCTTCGATGGGTTGAGCGGGAATAGGATTATTTTTTACTAAAACCGAAAGCGGTAATTCTAATAATTTACGATAAGTACTTACGATGCCAGACATAATTAATATTCTCTTTTTGTTAGACATTTTGTTAGACATTTTGTTAGACATTTCTAGGTATTGTCAGGCATTTTAACACATTCGACCAGTCAAATTCTAAAAATTTACATTTGAGATTTATGATGAGTACTCAAAAATATGAAAAAATTTGACCGTACTTTTATGGCTAGAAAATAGTTGTTGCAATCGTCATCTTTCTGTATATACTAACAGTTATTCTGTATAAAGTAACAGGAGTGTATATGAGACCATTAACTGCCAGACAACAAGAAGTGCTGGAACTCTTAAAGCGCCATTTAGAAACCACGGGTATGCCGCCAACTCGTGCAGAAATTTCTCGTGAATTAGGCTTTAAATCCCCTAATGCGGCGGAAGAACACTTAAAAGCGCTTGCTCGTAAAGGTGCAATTGAAATTGTCGCGGGGGCTTCTCGCGGTATTCGCATTATTGATGACAGTGCAAATGATGAGGAAGAAGAAGGCTTACCGCTCATTGGTCGCGTGGCAGCAGGAGAACCTATTTTAGCGGAGCAACACATTGAAGGTACCTATCGTGTTGATGCTAATATGTTTAAACCACAAGCTGACTTTTTATTAAAAGTATATGGCCAATCCATGAAAGATATCGGCATTTTAGATGGTGACCTTCTTGCCGTACATAGCACAAAAGATGTGCGAAATGGACAGATTGTTGTTGCCCGAATTGAAGATGAAGTGACAGTAAAACGCTTAGAACGCAAAGGTTCAGTTATTTATCTGCATGCAGAAAATGAAGAGTTTCAGCCGATTGTCGTTAATCTTGAAGAACAACCTCATTTTGAAATTGAAGGGATTGCAGTAGGGATCATTCGTAATAACGCTTGGATGTAATGATGAAAGTGCGGTGAGAAAATAAAGTGTTTTTTGACCGCACTTTGTCTATTCTGGCTATTTGCCATTCAGCTTATTGCTCTCTATAATGCCAAAAAATTTTCAAATCAAGGAAGGAAACATGCAGTTTTCCAAAATGCATGGCCTTGGCAATGACTTTGTCGTTGTTGATGCTGTGACGCAAAATGCCTATTTTACCCCTGAAACCATTAAACGCTTAGCCGATCGTCATCGTGGAATTGGTTTTGATCAGCTTTTAATTGTTGAGCCACCTTATGATCCAGATTTAGATTTCCATTATCGTATTTTCAATGCGGATGGCAGTGAAGTGTCGCAATGTGGAAATGGGGCAAGATGTTTTGCGCGTTTTGTCACCTTAAAAGGGCTGACTAATAAAAAGGATATTGCAGTAAGCACGCAAAAAGGAAAAATGGTTTTAACGGTAAAAGAAGATGGGCAAATTCGCGTCAATATGGGCGAGCCGATTTGGGAACCCAATAAAATTCCTTTTACTGCCAACAAATTTGAAAAAAATTATATTCTACGTACCGATGTTCAAACGGTGCTTTGTGGTGCAGTATCAATGGGCAATCCACATTGTGTTGTTCAAGTGGACGATATTGAAACGGCCAATGTAGCAGAGTTAGGTCCATTATTAGAAAATCACGAACGTTTTCCGGAAAGGGTAAACGCTGGATTTATGCAAGTCGTCAATCGTAACCACATTAAATTGCGTGTATATGAGCGTGGTGCAGGTGAAACACAAGCTTGTGGCAGTGGCGCTTGCGCTGCAGCGGCGGTAGGAATTATGCAAGGTCTACTTGATAACAAAGTGCAAGTTGATCTACCAGGTGGTAGCTTACTTATTGAATGGGAAGGCGTAGGCTCACCACTTTATATGACGGGTGATGCGACCCATATCTATGATGGAAACATTCACCTTTAATCTCGTCTAATCGAATAAAAATGCGTGGAGAGTATCCACGCATTTTTATTTATCGTTCAATTTTCACTTCACGCTGATTTAATGGCTGCGTTGGGCGGTTGTTTTTCCCTTCCATTTCTTCTATTGCGGCAATTTGTGCTTTGCTTGCTTGAATTGGGGCTTTAAAAATGGTCCAAGCCACGTTTTCACTACAAGGTGGTGTAGTTAATGAGCCATTTAGGCGGAAGCGTGCCATCTCTTTTGGCATTAGTACTTGAATATCAATCGGTTGAGCCAATTTTTCTTTTTGTCCAACGGTGAGTTTTTTCTCAACGACTGGCGCTAACGCTGAATTAGCTTCACCTTCATTGACCATTACGGCAACAACCGCTAACGCTTTATCTTCACTTTGATGCACAAAATGAATCTCTAAAGGATAATGTTGGCGTTTAAAGGTATGTTCACTTGGTGTGTGAAAGTGAAATTGTTTTAAATAAAATGGTTTATTGTTGAGCGTAATAAATGGGGCATTTTCTTGTGCAACACTGACTTGCACGGTATGCCCATTGTTCTCTACTTGATACTCCGCAGGGAAGTAATTCATCTTAAGTGGTTTATTTGCCACTTTCATGCCATTATCTGCTTCAAGATTAACTGGCGATTGCACTTTCCCTAGCTTACAGGTTTGATATTCGGTGAGCAAATCACCCCAATGTTCAGGACTTTCTTTCCCATTATAAGACCAATGCGCTTTATGCGTTTGGGCAAATGATGTTGCGCTTAATGCGATAAGCAAGCTAGAAAGCAATAGACGAGTCTTCATAAGGCACCTCTCCTTTTTTGTGGTATATGCCTCATCGATTCTACTGGTTCTGTATGATAACTTTTTGATTTTGGTCAAGTCTTGTTTGACTGTTGAACTCATCGTACGAGTGGGAAGTGCTAAAAAAGCCGTCTATGCTGACCGCACTTTTTTAGCACTGACAGAGTCGTTCTCTCAGATCTTCTGCTGTTTTGCTGGTTTTAATTCGCTCAAAAACGATCTCTGCTTCAGGATATTCTTTATTGAGATAACGTAGCCATTGTTTGATTCGGGCAACATGATAAAAACCGGAATCATGGAAATTTTCCATTTCCGCATATTTTTGCAAGATTTTTTGAATATCCACCCAAGGCATTTTTTCACAATTTTGTTTAAGTACAAGGCTTAAGTTTGGGATATTTAATGCACCTCGTCCCACCATTAAATCTTTACATCCTGTTGTTTTTAAACATGCTTGACCATCTTCCCAACGCCAAATTTCACCATTAGCAATCACTGGGATCGTCAAGCGAGATCTCACTTCACCGATTTTCTCCCAATTGATGCGATCAGCACGATAGCCATCGGCTTTGGTTCTGCCGTGAATGGTGATTTCAGTGGCACCACCTTGTTGTACTGCGTCGGCAATTTCAAAAGCTTGTGAAGTACAATCCCAACCTAGTCGCACTTTCACACTGACAGGTAAATGACTAGGTACGGTTTGTCGCAAGGCTAGAGTCGATTGATAAATTAGTTCAGGTTGCTTGAGAAGTGCTGCACCTCCGTTGCTCCCATTAACGGTTTTGGATGGGCAGCCACAATTTAAATCAATACCATGTGATCCAAGCTCAATAGCACGATGGGCATTTTCAGCAAGACAGTTCGGATGTTGGCCTAAAAGTTGGACACGAACAGGCGTTTTAGAAGGGGTAAAGCCCTGATTTTTGAGTTCAGGGCAAAGACGATAAAAGACTTTTTCGGGTAAGAGCTGATCCACCACGCGAACAAATTCGGTGATGCAGAGATCGTATTCATTCACTTCAGTTAAAAGCTGGCGAACGAAAGGATCAAGCACCCCCTGCATGGGAGCGAGGATAACACGCACTATTTCCAGCCTTTCACTTTACAAATTAAATCGTAAGCCGCTTGGATTTGTTGCGCTTTTTCTTTGGCCATTTCCATCATTTCTGGCGGTAAGCCTTTAGCCACTAATTTATCCGGATGATGTTCATTCATTAAACGGCGATATGCACGTTTTACGGCATTGCGATCATCGCTTTCACTCACGCCCAATACTTTATAAGCATCACTTAATGTTGGGCCTGAAGATTGTTGGTAACTACCTTGTTGTTGGTATTGATAGCCACCTTGCTGTTGATAACCGCCCTGTTGGTATTGGCGATAGAATCCACCTTGAGTAAATTGACGAGCTGCAATTTCCATTGCCAGCATTTGCTCAAACTGCATACGGGAAAGACCAAGCTCTTCGGCTACCACATAAAGCACTTCTTTTTCTGAATCATGTAATTGAGAATCAGCAAAGGCAGCTTGCACTTGTACATGCAAGAACATTCTCAGTAAATCAGCGCGTTGTCCACATCCAATGCGGAATTCGCGAATCACCTGACGTAGTGGAAAATCTGTTGCTTTACCTCGACTAAATGCCTCTTGAGCAAGTTTGCGATGACTCTCATCTAATTGCATCTGGTTCATCAATTGATTTGCCAGTTGAATATCTTCTTCCGTCACTCGGCCTTTGGATTTACTTAAATGCCCCAGTACCGCAAAAGTCGTTTGCATGAAAAGCGCTTGTCGGGTCGTTTTTTTCTTAAAAAAGCTGGAGTTAACAGAACCCATCTCATAAAGTTTTTTATCTGCGATTGAGCCTAAAATGAGTCCAGCGATGGCACCGAAAAAGCCACCCCATTTAAAACCTAAAATAACCCCGATAATCTTTCCAAAAAAATACATTCTCTTCCCCTAAAGTGCGGCCAAAAATAAGTCTTTTTGACAATAATGGGCAGATGTAAATGTCTGCCCCTACATTAATATGGCTTTATTCTTATTTTTCAAGTGATGAATTACACACCATAACTTTCACGATAAGCCCGCATCGCTGGCAAATATTGCTGATAATCGGGTTCTTTTTCAATGAATTGCATTAAATCATCCAAATCAATAATGGAAAGCACTTTGCACTGATAGTCGCGTTCTACTTCTTGGATGGCAGAAAGTTCGCCTTTGCCTTTTTCTTTACGGTTCAATGCAATAAAGACAGCAGCTAATTTCGCGTGATTGGCTTCAAGAAGCGCCATGGATTCACGAATAGCCGTGCCAGCGGTGATGACATCATCGACTAACAACACATTGCCGGTTAATGGGCTGCCGATCAAATTCCCACCTTCACCGTGATCTTTCGCTTCTTTGCGATTAAAGCAAACCGGTATATCACGATTAAATTGATTTAATAGTGCAATGGAAACGCTCGCCGCAATCGGAATGCCTTTATAGGCAGGTCCAAAAATGACATCAAAATCGACCGCACTTGATTGAATTGCTTTCGCGTAGTATTCACCTAAGCGAGCAAGATCTGCGCCCGTACTAAACAATCCGGCATTGAAAAAATAAGGGCTTTTTCGACCTGATTTTAGTGCAAACTCGCCAAATTTAAGCACGTTACGGCTCAAGGCAAATTTAATAAATTCGATTTTGTAGCTTTCCATTTTTTGTTCCTATAAACCTAATGCTTCACGTTGTGCAGCGAAGATTTGTTCGCAGCCTTGTTTTGCTAAGCCCAACAAGGTGAGTAATTCTTCGTGACTGAATGGTTCGCCTTCTGCCGTACCTTGTACTTCGATCATGCGACCATCTTCCATCATCACAACGTTCATATCTGTTTCGGCGGCTGAATCTTCTACATATTCCAAATCACACACGGCTTCACCTTCAACAATTCCAACCGAAATTGCAGCAACCAGACCTTTGATTGGATTGGTTTTTAATGTGCCGTTAGCGATTAAACCATTGATAGCATCACATAAAGCCACTGCTGCACCGGTGATAGACGCCGTTCTTGTACCGCCATCCGCTTGAATCACATCGCAGTCTAAAGTAATAGAACGTTCGCCAAGGGCTTCTAAGTCAACCATTGCGCGCAATGAACGTGCGATTAAGCGTTGAATTTCCATGGTGCGTCCACCTTGTTTGCCTTTTGCGGCCTCACGTTGCATACGGCTGTGTGTCGAGCGTGGCAACATGCCATATTCTGCTGTCACCCAACCTTGATTTTGTCCTTTTAAGAAACGCGGTACACTTTCATCAACACTCGCCGTACATAATACTTTGGTATCACCAAATTCCACTAATACTGAGCCTTCAGCATGTTTCGTGTAATTACGGGTGATTTTAATTGGACGAGATTGATGATTTTCACGATTATTTGGACGCATTCTGAATTCCTTTATTTTTATTGATAAAAAAGCGTGCTTATTTTAGCACGCTTTTCACTTTTTTATGGATTTGCTTGTTCAAACTCACGAATTTTATTAAAGACATCTTGTAAATCCGTACCATAATTAATTTTTTGCAATTCAGGCACAGAGTTAGATTTCACTAACATTCTAAGTGGTTGGAATTGCATATTGCACAAGTAGATTTGTTGATGTGGCAACATATGTTGTACAAAGTGAGTGAGAGCATGAATGCCCCCCGTATCAAGCACGGTCACGGCATCGCATTGCAATATGATATGTTTGATCTCGTGATCCGTATGTACGGTTTTATCGTGTAAATCCGCAAAGAGTTTATCTGCCGCCGCAAAGAACAATGGGCCACTGATACGATAAGCTAACACATCATTCAGATCTTCTGGTGCAGGTTGCTCAATGGCTTTTGTCATTTCTGCAATGGTGCGGATAAATAAGAGGCTCGCCAATAATACGCCTACTGAGATGGCAATCACCATATCGAATAACACCGTGAGAATTAAGCAAGTGAACAATACCGCAATTTCATTTTGTGTGGAACGACGCGCCAAACGAATAATTTCAGGCACGTTTGCCATATGCCAAGCCACCATTAACAACAATGCGGCCATGGAAGAAAGTGGCAAGTAAGACAGCGCATTTGCAAAGAATAACAGTGAGAATAAGACTAAGAGTGCATGAACAACACTAGATATTGGTGATACCGCTCCTGATTTTACATTAGCGGCTGAGCGCGCAATGGCTGCGGTTGCAGTAATCCCGCCTAAGAATGGCGAAACAATATTCCCTAAGCCTTGCGCGAGTAATTCATTATTGGAGCGATGTTTAGTGTTAGTCATGTTATCTAAAATGACCGCACAAAGTAGCGACTCAATCGCCCCTAATACTGCCATTGAAAAGGCTGCAGGTAAGAGATCTTGTATTTTATCAAAATTCCAATTAATGATTTCACCCTGCGCATTTGGAATACTCCAAGGTAAGGCAAATTCAGGCAAGACATTAGGAATGCCATTTCCCGTTGTGCCATCCGCTAAGGTGTAGTGGAACGCCGTACCAATGGTTTCAACTGAGAAACCAAATTGCACTAAAGCTAATGCCATGAGTGTACCAATAATCACAGCAGGTAAATGACCTGGCACAGGTAAACGAAGTTTGTGCCATTGTGTGAGAACAAATAAGGTGACCACACCAACAGCGGTATCAGCCCAGCTAATCGTCGGAAGTGCGGTCAAAATAGTCTGTACTTTTTCAATATAGTTAGGTGGCATTTGGGCAATATCTAAACCTAAGAAATCTTTGATTTGCAATGTACCGATAGTAATGCCAATCCCGCAGATAAAGCCCAGTGTAACGGGGAGAGGTATATACTCAATTAGTCGTCCTAATCGAGACAAGGCCATGATGACTAAAATAATCCCCGAAAGTAGCGTTGCCATGAGCAAACCACTGAGTCCAAATTGTTGGGTAACGGGATATAAAATCACGACAAATGCTGCGGTTGGTCCAGAAATATTGAAACGCGATCCACCAGTTAATGCAATCACAATCCCCGCTACGATAGCCGTATAAAGACCATGTTGTGGTGGAACACCGCTGGCGATCGCTAAGGCCATGGAGAGGGGAATCGCAATGACTCCAACAGTGAGCCCCGCAATAATATCTTTAATCAATTTTTGTTTTCCGTAACCTTCACGGAAAGATTCTTTCAATGCGCTAAATGGTTTTACGGCCAAAAACACATTTTTAGAAAAGAGTAATTTGATTTGCATAAAAATACGATGATAGAAAAGAGATAAGTTTATATTTTAGCTAAAAGGAATAGGATTTTTTATGTTCTAGCTCAAAAAACTTGACTAATCTTAGATAAATCTTTATATTTCACGCACTTCAAAACGGTGAGATGTCCGAGTGGTTGAAGGAGCACGCCTGGAACGCGTGTATAGGGGAAACTCTATCGTGGGTTCAAATCCCACTTTCTCCGCCATAGCCGTACTAGATGGGGAGTTAGCGGTGCCCTATAACCTGCAATCCGCTATAGCAGGATTGAATTCCTCACCGAGGCTTTTAATCTTTCTGGACTGCCCTATGCAAGTGATGTTGAGGGTCGGGTCCCACGCGACGTAAGACTGTGAACCTCGTCAGGTTCGGAAGAAAGCAGCGATAAGCAGCCCCTGCGTGTGATGTGGATAAATCTTGCCTGAGTTAACTACATAGGTAACGCTTAGAGGTTACTGTCAAAGTGAGGTGTACGGTTTTAAATTATCCTTTCTTGCTAGAAAGAAAGGCTTTTTTAATGTTTATAAACAATTTTAATTAAAATGAAAATTAATTATGAAAAATGATATTTCATTTTTCGTTCAAATTTATTTATTAAATTAAGGTTACTCTTCAATAGGATTAACAATATAGGACAAAAAAACAATAGGACAGAAAAATAGGGAAATCTCTTGTGAGATATCCCTA
>OGKR01000665.1_pt1 | contig 33768 bp, 31 predicted proteins | sample 1572431 | NCBI WGS metagenome assembly OGKR01 (sample SAMEA2582079, study PRJEB24529) | metagenome | biome: Human gut stool | place: China | collected 2011 | reverse complement strand
ACAGAGTGGCTTGAAATTACAAGACATACGGCTCTTGATAACAGCAGGAAAGATAGCTCATCACAGACACTGCGCATTGAAAAGAATGATGAAAAATTTGCATTTTCTTGTCTGCCTTATACCGTATCTGAGATTGAAAATGCTCTTCACCATGAAGAACTGCCACCGGCAAGAAGAACTGTTTTATGCATATATGGCGCAGTAAGAGGTGTTGGAGGTATCGACAGCTGGGGAACAGATGTGGAAGAGGATTATCGTATCAGTGCGGAGACTGATAAGGATTATTCTTTTACAATCTGTTAGTCATTCATTAAAAAGATAAGTATAATATTGCTTTTGTCTTTTTATTATGTATTTCTGGCTCTGTATTCAGAAGGAGAACATCCTTTTTGTTTATGGAACAATCTACTGAAGTATAGTGGATTATTGTATCCGACAATGCCTGCAATCTCGTTTATAGAGTAGGATGTCGTTTCAAGCAGCACCTGTGCGTTTGTCATCCTTAGTGCTGTGAGAAATTGTACTGGTGTATTACCGGTATATTTCCGAAAGCTCCTGATAAACCAGCTTATGCTCATACCAATTGATGAAGCATATTCCTCCACGTTAATAGCGCGGTTGTAGTTTGTATTGAAATATGTAATTGCTGTATCCATCTGGCTGTCAAGGAATTCATTTCTGATTACATGCTCAGTTGTTATTTTACGGTTAAATATAATCAAAAGGTGTCGTAGCAAAAGCATGAGCATTTCCTCATAATTGTCCTGACATCTTTGAAGCTCTGTAATAATTCTTTTGAAAACCTGTTCATATTCAAGAGATGTTCCAACATTAAAGACTCTTTTATTGTCTGTAAATCCGTATTTTCTTAAAGTGTTTTTTACGTCGCTTCCGGTAAAGTGAAGCCAATATATCTGAGTCTTATCCTTACCATAAAATTCATATTTTTGAAGCTCTTTTGGGCGAAATAACACTATATGTCCTGCTGGAATGATTGTCTCATTTTCAGGATTGTCAAAGTGGAAATGAACAAGACCGGATGATATGTATATAATCTGGTAATCCAGTCTTCCTCTGGGCCTGTATGTAGGCATCTTAGGATGCTGTGACAGGCGATAGGTCCCGCAGCTTCCTACAATCAGAGGGCGGCTTTTATCTTTAAAATCTTTATGTGAATGATTCAAATATCCCGTGTTAATATACATTATACACCTCCGCTTGTATTGTAGCATTTTATGCATGTTTTGTCTATTTATATTTATGGACAAAAGGTTGATTTAGAGTGTAATATTTATATAGAGTAGGACAACTGTTAAGGAGGTTTTTAAGTATGATAGTTTCACGATTTTATGAGGATTTGAGTGTACTTTATCATAAAAACACCTGTTTTAAAAAAGTGTATCATTTTGTGCATATTACAGCCTGTTATGTTTATAGACAAAATTTGCACAAATATATAAAATTAGTATAGCTGTTAAAGATAAAACAAAGTAATTAATTGGAGGTTTTTCATGGAAGAAAAGACGTACTTAAAGTGGTACAACAAAATTGGTTATGGTTCCGGTGATATTGCAGGAAATGTAGTATATGCATTCCTGACATCCTTTGTTATGGTATATCTTACAGATACTATAGGACTTGCATCAGGAATCGTTGGAACATTAATCGCAGCATCTAAATTATTTGATGGTTTTACAGATGTTTTCTTTGGTTCACTTATTGATAAAACACATACAAAGCTTGGAAAAGCAAGACCTTGGATGATTTATGGATATATAGGTTGTGCTTTGACACTTGTAGCAGTTTTTGCAATTCCTACAAGCTGGGGCAGGACTGCACAGTATGCATGGTTCTTTATAGCATATACATTATTGAATGGTGTATTTTATACAGCAAATAATATTGCATATTCTGCACTTACTTCGCTGGTAACAAAGAACAGCAAAGAGCGTGTACAGATGGGCTCTTACCGTTTTATTTTTGCCTTTTCAACAAGTCTTATAATTCAGTCTATAACAGTTGCATTTGTTGATGTATGCGGTGGAGGTGCTGCAGCATGGAGATTCGTAGCTATTATTTATGCTTTGATAGGCCTTGTAGTAAATACAATTTCAGGATTGTCGGTTAAGGAGCTTCCGGAAGAAGAGCTTAACTCCGGAATAGAGAACGATGAAGAAAAGAAGTATGGTCTTGTTCAGGCATTTAAGCTACTTGTTAAGAATAAGTACTATATGATGATTTGTGGAACTTATATTTTGCAGCAGTTATACAGTGCTATGATTGGTGCAGGTATTTATTACTGTACATGGGTTCTTAAGAATAAAAATCTGTTTGGTGTATTTGCATGGGCTGTAAATATTCCTCTTATAATAGCACTTATTTTCACACCAACTCTTGTCGGAAAGTGGAAAGGAATGTATAAGCTTAATAAACGTGGATATATTCTGGCTACGATAGCAAGAGCACTTGTGATTGTAGCAGGATACATGGGAAGCGTTCCATTGATGATGCTGTTTACTGCAGTTGCAGCATTAGGACAGGGACCTTGGCAGGGAGACATGAATGCAGTAATTGCCGAGTGCTCTGAGTATACTTATCTGACTCAGGGAAAGAGAGTAGATGGAACTATGTATTCATGCACATCACTTGGAATCAAAATTGGTGGTGGAATTGGAACAGCTATTGTAGGATGGCTGCTTGAAATCAGTGGTTATGTAGGTACAAATGCGACTCAGCCGGCATCTGCAATTACTATGCTTCAGGTAATGTATTTATGGTTACCATTTGTATTTGAGATTCTTATTACAATTCTTCTTTCAAAGATGAATGTAGAAGCTGCAAATGAAAAGCTTAGAAGAGAAAAAGGAATTGAATAATTATCGTATAATATAGGAGAGATGATCTGAGTGCATTTAACGTATGAAAACACAAATGAAGAGATTATTGCGGTAAAGCGGAAGCCACGGCACCAGCCACCACATCTGCATAATGCAATGGAAATTGTATGCGTTACGAAAGGAACATTAGAGCTTGGTGTAGGACAGGAGCTGTATCACATGGAAACAGGTGATATAGGAGTAGTATTTCCTGATGTTATACATCATTATCAGGTGTTTTCATCAGAAGTCAATGAGGCGGTTTTTATTAATGCTCCACAAATGATTTTTGGTAGATTTGAAAATGTACTGCGGAATAATGCTCCACAATATCCTGTTGTAAAAAGTGATGTTATTCCAGATGAAGTGTACAGAGCAGTGAAATCCATAATAGATACCGGGCAGAATGATATATGGGTTGTTCAAGCTTATTTGCAGATTATACTTGCAAGATGTATTCCGATGATGAAATTGGTGGAAAAGAGCAAAATCGGCAGCGATGATATAATATACCGTACCGTATCATATATTTCTGCCAATTTTAATAAGAGTATATCGCTTGATGGAATGGCACATGACCTTGGCGTGAGCAAATTTTCATTATCCAGATTGTTTTCAAAGACATTTCACAGCAGTTTTAATCAATATGTGAATGAGGCGCGTCTGGGGTATGCCTGTCAGAGAATTGAAACTACAGATGATACCCTGACAGAAATCTCGATGGACAGTGGTTTTGGAAGTCTTAGAACCTTTAATCGTGTTTTTAAAGAAAAATATAGATTGACACCAAGCGAGTATAGAAATAAATTACAAATTTGACTAAAAAGCTCTCTGTGCAATGCACAGGAGCTTTTTATATGTAGACCTTTATTTATTTGTGCTGTCTGCATCAATTACAGACTGAATCTGCTTCATAAGGTCATCATAGTTGTCCTTGTTATCAATTCCGCCGAGCATTGGTTCGCCTACAATATTTCCATTTCTGTCAACAAGTATAGTTGTTGGAAAGGCCATGATTTCTGAGGCATATTTGCCGGCAGCACTAGAGGAGTCAATTGACAGATTACGATATTTGACACCCTGGCTTTCAAGAACAGAGGCAGCCTCTTTGATAGCTGTTTTATTGCCATCGAAGGTCTCAGTGTTGATGCCAACAACTTCTCCGCCCATTGATTTGATAGCATCATTTAATTTGTTAAGCTTGGATAATTCAGCGACACATGGTTTGCAGCCGGTAAACCAGAAATTGACGACTGTTACTGCATTACCGGAAAACAGGCTGTCATCCACCTTATTGCCATCAAAATCCTCACCGGAAAAATCACTGAATACAGATGAGGCTTTAGAGCTGTCCTTCTTGTTATCGTCTGATGATGTATTTTTGTTTTCAAGCTCTGCTATCTGTTCCTCGATTTTTCGTATGGTTTCAATATCCTCATTAAGTGTTTTAAGCTCATCGTCTGTGAATGAATTCTTGTTTGATTCTACGGTACTGGCAAGATAATCAGCATAATTTCCGTTTGGATCGGCGTCACTTTTGTTCATCATGCCAAATGCCTTGTTCCACACATCAGCGTGATCTGCAAAAAGCTGATTTTCCTGCTGATATAAATCATCAAGCCTGGAATCTGATTTGCCGGATGCTTCTGAGCCGGCTTCAGTCTGAGTGTTCTTAGAATCTGTTGTGGAAGCTTGCTTTACGCCACATGCTGTAAGTGATAATGCTATGCAGAGTGTAAAAATAGAAATAAATGATAATTTGTTTTTCATGAGTAATTTCTCCTTTAAAATAATAGTAAAATGTTTAATAGCTATCTGTTGTCATTTTTTTGACATGATTTTCCCATAAACCGGTAGCAGATGGCGTCCTTCGGACAGGCCTTTATGCAGGCACCGCAGCGTATGCATTCAGGATGATTTGGTGTCTTGCATACATCCACATCCATCTTACATGCCTTTGAGCATTGACCGCATCCGACACATTTGCTGCTATCAACGGTGATTTTGAGCAGGCTGACCTTATTAAATAATGAGTAGATTGCTCCAAGCGGACAAATCCATTTACAGAAGGGCCTGTAAAATAAGATACTTAGTACAATCACTGCAATTAAAATCATACACTTGAAAGAAAAAAGCTTTCCCAGCGCAGAACGGATAGCAGCATTTCCAATAGATAACGGTATAGCACCCTCTAAAACACCCTGAGGACAGATATATTTGCAGAAGAACGGGTCTCCCATTCCTATAGAGTTCGTTACAAGCATCGGAAGAAGTATAACGAAAACAATAAGAATGACATATTTTAGGTACCTAAGAGGCTTTAGTTTGGCCGTGGATAATTTCTTTCCGGGGATTTTATGAAGTAAATCCTGAAACCATCCAAATGGGCACAAAAAGCCACATATAAATCTGCCGAGAGTTACACCGAGTAAAATAAAAAATCCGGTTATGTAGTATGAAAACTTAAATTTTGATGATCCGACAACTGCCTGAAATGCCCCTATTGGACAGGCTCCTGTCGCGGCAGGGCAGGAGTAGCAGTTTAATCCGGGTACGCATACTGTTTTTGCATTGCCCTGATATATTTTACCCTTAAATAAATTTGGAATATGAATATTGGTCAGCAGCGTTGCTGCGGCCTGTATCCAGCCACGTATTTTTGCCAGTTTTCTTGATAGTAATTTCTTTTTCTTATCCAATTCCGACACACTCCAGACATAGTTTTATTGCTTTACCAAGCACTGTAGCCGCCTCACCTCTGACTGCACCATAGCTTATCATGGATACACCAAGGATAAGCAGAATGATTTGACATGTTTTTTGGTATTTCAACATAATGTTGCTCCTTTTTGTTGTATTGTTGACCAGCTGACTTTGGTATTATACAATATAGGTTGTAAAATTATTGTTAAGAAGCAGGAGAACATTTTGAGATTATTAATTGTTGAGGATGAGAAACAAATATGTGATATGGTTGCAAAGAGTCTGTATGCTGCCGGTTATGAGGTGGATACCTGTTATGATGGGAAAGAGGCTCTTGAATGTATACTGTCGGAGAATTATGATCTGATAGTTTTGGATTTGAATCTGCCGGGGATGGATGGCATGGAGCTTCTTAAGGAGCTTAGAAAATACAATGATGAAACTAAGGTTTTGATATTATCTGCAAGAGGTCAGATTGCTGATAAGGTAGAAGGACTGGATGCAGGAGCAAATGATTACATGGAAAAACCATTCCATCTGCAGGAGCTTGAGGCACGTATCAGAAGCCTGACAAGAAGGAAATTTGTACAGAATGATATATGTCTTAAATGCGGAGAAATAAAGTTTGATACGATTAAACGCGAGGCATATGCAAAGGAAGAGCTGGTTCCACTGACAAGAAAAGAGAATGGTATTTTGGAATATTTACTTATCAATATAGGCAGACCGGTGAGTCAGGAGGAGCTGATAGAGCATGTGTGGGATGCCACGGCAGACAGCTTTAGCGGAGCAATCAGGGTACATATGTCTTCACTTAGAAAAAAGCTTAAGGCGAAGCTGGGATATGATCCCATTCAGAACAAGGTAGGTGAAGGCTATAAAATACGGGAGGAGTCTGACGGATGAAAAGAATGTCGCTACAGTGGAGACTGACGTGCATTACTACATTGTGTATTGCTATTATATGTGGCTGCCTGACTATGTTTGTCTATAAAAATGGTGTGCATTACATCGATTCTCTGCAGGATGCGGTAGAGTCACAGGGGGATGAAAAAGGAAACAAATCAGATGAAATATATATCAGCATACCGGACGATAAGTGGGATGAGTTTGCGGATGAATTTTCGGTTCAGGTGTACAATAATAAGGCCGACTATAAAAGAAACAGTCTGATAATCACGGTTTTGCTGGCGCTTTTGGGAGGTGTCGTCACTTATTTTATAAGCGGGCATGCACTCAGACCAATCAGGGAGTTTTCAGATAAAATTGAAGAGGTACAGGCTCAGAATCTGTCTGATTCAAGAATAGAGGAAAACAATGTTAAGGAACTGAACCAGCTGGGTATTTCTTATAATAAGATGCTTGAGCGTCTGTCGGAAGCATTTGAGATACAGAGACAGTTTACTGCAAATGCAGCACATGAGCTGCGTACTCCATTAGCGTTAATGCAGGTACAGCTTGATTTATATAATTCTGCCTCTCACCCGGGAAATGATGCAGACACTTTGCAGACCATAAAAATGGTTACGGAACAAAATGATAAATTAAACAGGATGGTAAAGACTCTTCTTGACATGAGTGAGCTTCAGACGGTGGGAAGGGATGATAAAATTATATTGGATGCTATTGTTGAAGAGGTTTTGGCAGATCTTGAGCCTCTTGCCGTGGAAAAGAATATAAAGCTGATTGGAAAATGTGAGGATGCCACTATGATAGGCAGTGATATCCTTATTTACAGGCTTGTATACAATCTGGTTGAGAATGCCATCAAATATAATCATCCGCTCGGACAGGTTACAGTAACCGCATATCAGAGAAACAAGCATGTTTATCTGTCTGTAGAAGATACGGGAAGCGGAATACCAAAGGAGCTTAGGGAGAGAGTGTTCGAGCCATTCTTCCGTGTGGATAAATCCAGAAGCCGGGAGCTGGGCGGCGTAGGACTCGGACTTGCTCTTGTCCGTGAAATCGTTAGAGTACATGATGGCAGTATTTGTATTAAATCAGGCAAGACCGGGGGAACGATTTTCGAGGTGACTTTTGCACGGAGTTCAATGTAGCGTTTCATTTTACACTTTTGTCAACGCTATTAAAACAGATTTCTTAATAGATTTTTTAACGGCAAAAATATAATAATTTAGATTAAAATATACTGCTGTTTTTGCCAATGATGTGGTATACTATATAATAGATTAACAAGGTTATTTAATATAATTTATGGCGGAGGATAATAGATGCGATATCTTTCAGTTGCTGAAATAGCAAAAAAATGGAATATGTCAGAGCGCAGTGTTAGAAATTACTGTGCTAAGGGGCGTGTGAACGGTGCATTTCTTACTGGTAAGACATGGAACCTTCCTGAAAACGCAGAGAAACCGGAGCGCATTAACAAAAGAAAAGAAGAACCGATTACGCTGTTGGATATTCTGAAAGAGCAAAAGGCAAGTAAATATTCCGGTGGAATATACCATAAGACACAGATTGATTTGACATACAACTCCAACCATATGGAAGGAAGCCGTCTGACACATGATCAAACCAGATATATCTTTGAAACCAATACTATTGGCGTAGAAAAAGAAGTGCTGAATGTGGATGATGTGATTGAAACGGCAAATCACTTTCGGTGTATCGACATGATTATTGATCATGCAAAAGCAGCTTTGACGGAGAAATTCATCAAAGAACTTCACTTGGTTTTGAAGAATGGCACCAGCGATTCCAGAAAAGATTGGTTTGCTGTTGGTGATTATAAGAAACTTCCGAATGAAGTCGGTGGCAGGGATACAGCCCTTCCGGAAGAAGTTGCTGATAAAATGAAGGCATTGCTGGCGGAATACAATGCCAAAGAAGAAAAGAATTTTGAGGATATTCTGGACTTTCATGTGAAGTTTGAACGGATTCACCCGTTCCAGGACGGAAACGGTCGTGTGGGCAGATTGACTATGTTTAAAGAGTGTCTAAAATACAATATTGTTCCGTTTATCATTGAGGATAATTTGAAAATGTTCTATTATCGTGGATTGAAGGAATGGGACAACGAAAAAGGATATCTGACAGATACCTGCCTGACCGCGCAGGACAAGTATAAGGCGTATTTGGATTATTTTAGGATTAAGTATTAATAAATGCTTTTAAAGAATGCTTATATGGATTTTGAAAAACTTGAATATTCACAAAAAATCTTGCTGAAGGATACAGGATGATGGTTGTCAGGTGATGATAAATATAGAAAATGATTAACGGAATATAAAAGAAGCATTGACAAAAGAAAATAAACGGTGTATATTTCCAATATGAACATTGTTCATTTAACGAAATAACTAAATGACATTACATTGAAAAGGAGTGAATTCGTGAACCATCTTGCAACTTCAAAAGAAGACATATTAGCTGCAAGCAGAGAGCTAATCAAAGAAAACGGTTGGACTGCTGTAAGCATACGAGCTGTTGCATCCCGATGTTCTGTTTCGGCGGGGACAATCTACAATTACTATGAATCCAAGGCCGATTTGCTTGGGGATACAATTGAGAGTATTTGGCGTGAAATCTTTTTTAACCCTGAGGATGAGCAGGCATTTAACGATGTTGCTGCCTGTATCTCATGGATTTATAAAAGACTGGAATATGGAAATGAGCAATTTCCGGGCTTCTTTTCTCTGCATTCGCTTGGATTTATGAAGGATGAAAAAACGGATGGAAAAAAGAAAATGCTGCAAACATGGGGGCATATTCTTAATGGATTGTGTGATATATTAAAGAATGATCCTAAGATTCGTCCAGATGTATTTGATGAACAATTCACGAAAAAACAGTTTGCAGATATATTATTTTCTTTAATATTGGTATCAATGATTCGTCAGGATTATAATCCGTCTTCGATATTGATGTTGATTAACAAAACATTATATTAAAATTCTCCCACATTAGAGTGTGGGAAAATTTTTGAAACAAAATGAACAATGTTCACTTATACGTTTAAAGATGTATCTAAGTAGTAGAAAGGATTTTTATTATGCAGGCAATTGTAGAAACTTTATTTGATACCGTATATTTGTTTTCGGTAATCACAATCGGAATTTTAATGATTCGAAAAAGCAAAGGAAACCGTCAGTTTACCATGTTTGGAATTATGGCAGTTATTTTAGGAAGTGGAGATGCATTCCATCTGGTACCTCGTGCAATAGCGCTTTGTACAACAGGTCTTGAGAACTTTACCGTACAGCTTGGGTTAGGCAAGTGGATAACCTCTATCACTATGACTATTTTTTATGTTGTTCTCTATCATATATGGCGTGAGCGTTATCAGATTAAAGGCTATAAAGCAGCTACAGCAGCTATTTATGTTCTTGCAGGATTAAGAATTGTTCTGTGTATGATGCCTCAGAATGCCTGGCTCAGTGCAGATGCTCCTCTTTCATGGGGAATCTACCGAAATATTCCGTTTGCACTGATGGGATTAATTATCATAGTTTTATTCTATAAAAGTGCAAAAGAAAATAACGATAGCTCTTTTCGTTGGATGTGGCTGACAATTGTCCTGAGCTTTGCATTCTATATTCCGGTTGTACTGCTGGCTGATGTAATTCCGATGATCGGCATGCTGATGATTCCAAAAACCTGTGCATATGTTTGGACAGTATTAATTGGCTACAAGGCAATGAAAAAAGACTTAGCCATTTTTTAGTAGTTTTATTGTAACACAGAACAAAGATTCGCGTTGCGAGGGCAGACTTTGGGACTCGCAACATGCTAAGCTAGAGCCATCATAAGAGAGAAGCAAAAGAAAATGCCTTTCTTATGATGGCTCATTTTATGATTTAAAGAACAAGGAGCTGATGAGTGCAGGCAGACTGTATGACAAAATCACAGACAAGGTAAATGATAAAATTGACAAAAAGATTGTGTGACTCTAGCACTATATGGTAAAATAATAAGCAGGACACTGAGAAGGTACATATAAATAAGCCAGTGAAATAATACAGATTGGCGTGGTTCTATTAAATGAGGGATTATTTATGTCATTTAAAAAGGAAATATTGACTATAGTAGTTTGTTGTACAATAATATTGGTAGGTTGCGGAAAAAAAGCAGATGAAAATGTAGAGACATCCAAAGAATCAGAATTAACAACTGAAAGTGTTAAAAACAAAGTAACAGAAGGTATCTTGGAGAGCAGTGAAACAGAAGAAAATGCAATACAGGAAACCTTTATACCGGATGAATATATACCAGTCTTAGACGGAGTATATAGTCTTATTAATGATTTTGATGGGAAAAACTATGTTGAAAATCCATATGATTTGACAGGAATTGATGAATTAATTTATCCGGCTGAAAATCCGAAAGATTGTTTAAATACTGTAGGATATGAGTTAAAAGATATAAATAATGATGATACAGATGAACTGTTTATCGCTGATAAAGACAATATTTATGCCATATACACCATAAAGAATGGTAAAGCTGTTTTAGTAACCGAAGGCTGGATTAGGAATCGTAATTATCTCTTAAATGATAATACAATATTCAATGAGGGTTCTGGCGGTGCAATAAATAACATGTTTGGAACATACAGATTAAATAGCGGAGCAACTGAACTTGAACCATTAGATATCTACTATTCAGATTTTATAGATGAAAGCAATCAGACGGTTGGATGGTTTTATAGTAAAGGTTCCTATGAATATAACGATGGAAGTCTTACAGGTATGACATTGGATGATGTAACAAAACTATGTGATGAATATCTAGCAGAAAAAGCAGATTTAAATCTCATATATCTTATAAACTACACACCATCTAATTAATTAAATGCACTTAAATTCTGAAAACATAGGAGAGAAGGACAACATACATGGACACAAAAAACTTGACAGATGGGCAAGTCTTTTGCTGGATACCGGTAAAAGAAACAATCTGGTTAATTTTAAGGATACAAAGGCTTCAACAGTAGAGATTATTTTGCCGAGTCCGGACGAGCTTTTCACAAAGGTGGAGTCCTCGGCTTCTTTTGAAGTATTTGATCCGCAGATTGCGGATGATGAGGATGAAGATTATAGTGAGGAAAGCTCTGCAAGTGATGAAAATCAGGATGAAAAAGGGAAACCTGCAGTTCAGGAGAAGCTAAATCGTCAGGAATATATTGATACTTATGGTACCAGGATAAAAAATAATCAGATTCTTTTATTCAACCCAAATGTTAATCCTGTAAATGCATTAAAGAATATAGATAAAAAAGCAAGAGAGCATCTGGAAGAAACCGGTGTTAATGTTGCGTATATTGCTTTTGGTTTTATTCACTGGAAGGAAAGCGCTGACTCATCTTTTGTATACAGGGCTCCTATACTTCTGGCACCGGTTACTTTCAGTAATGATTCGGCAATAGACCCATGGTTTGTTAAAATGACAGATGATGATGTAGTTGTCAATCCTACATTCTCATTCAAGATGAATGCGGAACAGGGGATAACACTGCCCGAGTACGAAAATGATGGTCTTGAAGAGTATCTTGCCAAGGTAGAAAATCAGATTTCAAAAATTGGCTGGACTGTGACAAAAGAATGCAAAATAGGTATCTTTTCATTTCTTAAAATGAATATGTATAAGGACCTGATGGACAACAAGGATGCCATTTTAAAAAATAATAATGTCCGTATGCTTCTTGGTGAGCCTGTTGATACAACTCAGGGGATTTCCATTGAAAATGGGGAACATCATCTCAATAATCCACTTGTAGAGCTTCATAATGTTGTGGATGCGGATTCAAGCCAGATAGAAGCTATTGAGATGGCAAAAGCAGGTGCAAGTTTTGTGCTTCAGGGACCGCCGGGTACCGGAAAATCACAGACCATCACAAATATTATTGCAGAATGTCTTTGTGATGGCAAGAAGGTGCTTTTTGTTTCAGAGAAACAGGCTGCACTGAATGTTGTATTTGATAAGCTAAAAAAAGCGGGACTTGGAGAATTCTGTCTTGAGCTTCACAGTTACAAATCAAATAAGAAAAATGTAATTGACAATTTGTGCAGCACATTGAGAGCTGCAAAAACAAGTGTTTCATCACAGGCTGAAAGTGAGATAGAATCAAAAATAAACAGCCAGAAGAAGCTTGATGCTTATGACGAGGAGCTTCATAAAAAACGTGATGTGATTAACAAATCACTTTATCAGTTATATGATGCATATGCGGCCAACCGCAATGCTCCTGATGTAAGAGTTTTTATAAAGAATATTGACCAAAAAGGGGATGATTACTTAAAGAATGCTCTGGGCTTATTGGAACAGTATGTTGCGTTTGTTCCGTCAGTAGGGTATCAGTACAGGCATAATCCGTGGTATGGATATGTTAATCAGGACACTTCATATCAGATGAGGGAAAATATAAAAACATGTCTGGAGGATATGATTGCAGTATCGAAAAAATATATTGAGCTTCAGAAAATTATAGCTGTCAACTACGGAATAGACTGCAATACTCTTAATCAGACACAGTTGTGGGATAATTTCTTTACACTGGCATCTGAGAGCCAGATACTTACACCTTCATTCTTAAAGCAGTCGGCATGTGCATATCTGCAGGAAAAACTGCAGGAGATGGAGAATCTTGGAACTGAAATTGTAAGACAGAGAGATGAAATCAACAGGCGGTATGATGACGATATCTACAGGCTTGATGCTGATGATGCTTATAAGAAACTTACGAGAGTATATACAAACTGTATAGGAAGATTTTTTAATAGCGAATACAGAAAACTGATTGCTGATATAAAACTTAATTCTAAAAGCGGAAAAAAGCCATCTTATCGGGAGGCAGTTGACCTGACAAATAATCTGAATATTTATCATGAAAAAATGAGAAATTTTGAAGCTGTTGAAAGTCCTTTAAAATCAAGCCTGGGCTCAGTATATAAAGGGGTTGATTCTGACTGGACCATCATTCTGAACCAGATAGCCAAATTAAAGGAACTGTTTGATTCGGGAGCAAGCTTTAGCAAGTTGGAGATGTTTACCAATGTTGATTATGAAGAACATAAATCAGACTTTGCAGTAATTGCCAAACAGCTTGGTGAATTAAGAGAAAAATGCAATAATGCGGTAGAGCTTTTATCAAAGAGTTTTGACAGTGATATTTTTGACATTAAAAACAGTTCGTTTGAAGAACTTTTGTCAAAGTTCAAAGCCTGTATTAATGAATTTGACAAGCTGGATAACTGGTGCAGATTTGAATCCCTGCTAAATAAGCTGAAAAGCCAGGAGATTACCGAGTACATTGATGCCACAATTGAAGCAAATGTGCGCGCTGAAGATATTATCAGTGCATACCAGTGTAATTTCTACAGACAGTGGATTGACTATATACAGCATCTGACACCGGTGCTTTCCGGATTTAACCGTGTGGCTCATGATCAGCAGGTTAATACTTTTTCGAAGGAGGATAATACTCAGTTTGCTATCAGTAAAGTGCAGATCAGGTCAAAGCTGTCGCAGAACAGGCCTTCACTTGATTATGTGTCTCCGGGAAGTGCGGTATCTGTACTTCTTCGTGAGGGGGAAAAGAGAAGGAAGCAGAAGAGCATACGAAAGCTCATGGATGAGGCAGGAGAGCTGATACAGGTTATAAAACCATGTTTTTTGATGTCACCGCTCAGCGTAAGCACATTTCTGAATACGGATTCTGTGAAATTTGATACTGTAGTATTCGATGAGGCATCACAGATTTTCCCACAGGATGCTATAGGTGCAATTTACAGAGGAAAGCAGCTTATTGTAGTAGGAGATTCAAGACAGATGCCACCAAGTAATTTCTTCGGTTCAAATGTTGAACTGGATGATGGCGATGAGGAAACCGGAGATATAACAGATTTTGAGTCAATTCTGGATTTGTGCTCCACAACATTTGCCCAGCTCAGACTGAGATGGCATTATCGTAGCCGGTATGAACAGCTGATTACTTTCTCAAACAGGCATTTCTATGATAATGATCTGGTGACATTTCCTTCATCAACTACTGATAAGAAGTGGATTGGAGTTGATTATTACTGTGTGGAAGATGGTATATTTGACCACAGAAGCAGGAATAACAGGAAAGAGGCAGAGTTTATTGTAGATTTGATTTACAAAAATATAGAACAATTTCCGGATAGAAGCCTTGGTGTGGTTGCCTTTAGTGTTTCGCAGCAGGATTTAATTGACAAGCTGCTCTCAAAGAGAAGACAGACAGATCCATCAAAGGAGTTCTTTTTCAGAAGAGATGCGGAAGAACCATTTTTTATCAAAAACCTTGAAACTGTACAGGGTGATGAGAGGGATACAATTATCTTTAGTGTTGCATATGCAAAGGACTCATCTGGCAGACTCATGCATAATTTTGGACCTCTTAACAGGGTTGGTGGAGAGCGACGCCTTAACGTAGCGGTAACACGTGCGAAGTTTAATGTACAGCTGGTAGCTTCCATCCATCATACAGATATAGACTTAGGAAGGACGAAGGCAGAAGGAGCAAGACTGTTAAAGAATTATCTTGATTATGCCGAAAATGGAGCTGTTGCCATTGAAAGAGTAGTCAACGTAAATTCATTTGAACAGTTTGATTCAGAGTTTGAGCTTGAAGTATGTGAGTTCCTTCGTCAAAATGGATATGATGTGGATACACAGGTTGGCTGTTCAAATTTCAGAATTGATTTGGGAATTAAACGTCATGATACATCAGACTATGTTCTTGCAGTTGAATGTGACGGTGCTACATATCATTCTTCAAAGAATGCGAGAGACAGAGACAGGCTTCGTCAACAGATATTGGAAAATATGGGATGGAAATTCTATCGTATATGGTCAACAGACTGGTTTAAAAATACGTCTGTAGAAAAAGAACGTCTGTTAAAGGCTGCAAAAGAGGCCATGAATGATGATGTACCCCATGAAATAAACAGCAATAGAGATGAAGAAAATGAAACTTCTGCTGATGAAGTATTTGAGGAAACCATGCAGGAAAATCATAAAACATTTCCGGAATACAAGCAGGCTGATGTTTACAGATTCTCGGTAACAGATAATTTTCAGGCTTTTGTAAAAAAGGTAATGGATATTGAAGCCCCTGTTTCTGAGGAATGGCTGCTGAAACGAATTCCATGGATGTTTGGAAGGGAAAAAGTCACCAAGGCAGTTAAAGATGAATATGAGGAGAAGATGTTCCGCTGTGAAAGAAATGGCATTATACGTCGCAATGGATTTTTATATTCATCAGGTATGAAAGAGTTTGAACTTCGCGTTCCTAACGGAGTGGATGATAAGAGAGACATAAACTATATATGCCGTGAAGAATTGGGAAGCGGAATGTTTGAGATAATCAAACAAAACATGTCCATTGAAAAAGAAAGCTTATATAAGTATCTGGCAAAGCTCCTGGGTATTAATCGTCTTACGGATAAAGTAGTTTGGAAGATGGATGATGCATTGGACGCAATTAAATCATTAGTCGAGATAGATAATGGTATTATATCAATTATTCAAAACTAAAAATAAGCGAAAAGACTGTAAGTCTTAGGTACCATATGGTATAATAATCACATCTTGTTGAACTATCAATTCATTATGGGAGAAAACTAGAATGGCAGATAAAAATACAGCAAATATTGGATTTGAAAAACAAATATGGAATGCAGCCTGTGTGTTACGAGGAAACATGGATGCATCTGAATATAAAAGTGTTGTGCTTGGCCTGATTTTTCTGAAATATATTTCAGACAGATTTGAGGACAAGTATAAGGAACTGGTGGAAGAAGGAGATGGCTTCGAGGAAGACATTGATGAATATACATCAGAAGGAATCTTCTTTGTACCGGCAGGAGCACGATGGAGTGAGATTGCTGCAAAAGCTCATACACCGGAAATTGGCACAGTTATTGATGAAGCTATGCGAGCTATTGAAAAAGAGAATAATCGCCTTAAAGATATTCTTCCTAAGAACTTCGCTCGTCCGGAGCTTGATAAGCGAAGACTTGGTGAGGTGGTGGATTTATTCACAAATATCCAAATGATTGAGCATGGCAGTGAAAAAGATATATTGGGACGCACTTACGAGTATTGTCTTTCTATGTTTGCAGAGCAGGAAGGAAAGCGAGGCGGTGAATTTTTCACTCCTTCATGTGTGGTACGTACTTTGGTAGAAGTACTAAAACCATTTAAGGGCAGGGTATATGACCCTTGCTGTGGCTCAGGCGGTATGTTTGTACAGTCTGCAAAGTTTGTAGAGAATCATAGTGGTAACATCAGTAACATTTCTATTTATGGTCAGGATTCAAACCCTACCACATGGAAAATGGCACAGATGAATCTTGCAATTCGTGGCATTGAACCGGATTTGGGAGCTTATGCGGCAGATACCTTCCTTGATGATCGCCATCCAACCTTGCGCGCGGATTATATTATGGCAAATCCGCCATTTAACCTTTCAGATTGGGGAGCAGACAAATTAAAAGAGGATGTCCGTTGGCAGTATGGCATGCCACCGGCAGGAAATGCCAACTTTGCATGGTTGCAGCATATGATTTATCACCTTGCACCTGCGGGAAGAATCGGAATGGTGCTTGCCAATGGTTCACTTTCTTCTCAATCTGGCGGTGAAGGTGAAATCCGTAAGAATATCATTAACGCAGATTTGGTTGAATGTATCGTGGCAATGCCTACACAGCTTTTTTACACGACACAGATTCCGGTTTCACTCTGGTTTATAAATAAGCAGAAGAAACAATCCGGAAAGACATTATTCATTGATGCAAGAAAGATGGGAACAATGGTCAGCCGTAAGCTTCGAGAGCTTACTGATGATGACATTAAGAAAATCTCAGACACCTACGAAGCATTTGTAGATGGAACACTTGAAGATGTGAAGGGTTTCTGTGCTGTAGCGGATACAGCAGAAATAGAGAAGCAGGACTATATTCTTACTCCAGGTAGATATGTAGGAATTGAAGAGCAGGAAGACGATGGTGAGCCATTCGATGAAAAGATGAATCGTCTGACATCGGAGCTTTCAGAGATGTTTACTAAGAGTCATGAACTGGAGGATGAGATTAGGAAAAAGCTGGGGGCGATTGGGTATGAAATTTAATATATGGAAAAATTGTCCGAAAATTCCAATTACAGAATTGCTTTCTTTTATTGTTGATAATAGGGGAAAAACTGTTCCTACTTCGGATGAAGGATGGAAGCTCATAGCAACGAATTGCGTTACAAACAATACATTGTTTCCAGTGTATGAGAAAGTTAGATATCTTACACAAGAAACCTACGAGACATGGTTTAGAGCACATCCTATTCCGGGCGATATTTTATTTGTTAATAAAGGAACTCCAGGAAGGGTTTGTATGGTTCCTGATCCAGTGGATTTTTGTATTGCTCAGGATATGATTGCGTTACGAGCTGACGATGAGAAGATATATAATAAATATCTTTTTGCTGTATTAAGAAGCAGGAAAATTCAGCAACAAATATACAATACAAATGTTGGAGATGTTATACCGCATTTTAAGAAACAGTTTATGAAACAGTTATTGATTCCAGTTCCAGATAGATGGATTCAAGAAGTTATAGGAGATATATACTATGAATTAAGCTATAAAACTGAACTGAACAAGAAGATAAATGAGAATTTAGAGCAGCAAATTGAGACAATCCTGCTCAAAACCATTGATAATGCTAATACTCAGCCAGTAAAGCTTGGCGATTACCTTTATATCAAAGGTCGCATTGGATGGAAAGGTCTAAAAAAATCAGAATACTTGCCTGTTTCAGACTACCGTATCATCAATGGCGAAAGTCTCACTCTATCTGGAATTGATTGGAATAAAGCTGGTTACATATCCGCCGAAAGATACGAGGAATCTCCTGAAATAATGCTTAACATAGGTGATATCCTTCTTTCAAAAGATGGAACAATTGGAAAGATTGGATATGTCGATAAGCTGGAGACTCCTACAAGTGTTGCGTCTGGGATTTTTGTAATTAGAAATACCAGACAAGCTGAAATTTCAACATAATTTATTTACTATTTGCTAAAATCGCGGTTGTTTAAAGCTTTTATCACTAGCAGGACAGAGGGAAGTGTCATTCCACATTTGTATCAAAAGGATTTTACGGAATTTGAATTCCAACTTCCGTCACCGGATGACATGAAAACTTTTGATGATACTACAGCTACTATGTTTTCTATGGTGTTTTCGAATCTGAACGAAAATGAAAGGCTCATTCATTTACGAGATTACTTGCTACCAAAGCTTATGTCCGGCGAACTAGATATCTCCGGCATCGAGATTTAAGCCGCTAAATTCTTAATGATATCTAAGAGTCGCTCCTTTTGGAACATTCCCTCATAGAAGGTCTCAAATGATGCGTAGCTCGTATCCTCATAATTTCCATCCTTTGTTTTCCATTCCATGAAACGGTCCAATCCAGATGTGATAGTTCCGGACTTATTTGTTGATAAATCACTTATCACACAGATTGCATTGTAATAAAACATAGATGGAATATCCTGCATATAATTACGAATCTGATGAAATGCATTCTCTGCTCCCACTTCATCCTTTGCCGGACTCTTAAGCTCCATCAAAACAAGAGGTAATCCGTTAATAAACAAAATAATGTCAGGCCGACGATTATTTCCATTCTCAAGAAATGTAAACTGGTTTACCACATAAAAAGAATTGTTCTTTACATTCTGAAAATCAATCAAGCGCACAATGGAAGACTGCTCCTCGCCATTTGCAAAGAACTTGACCGTGATGCCATTTTGCAGATAATCCATGAAAATGATATTCTTCTGCAACAGACTACCAGTATCAAAATTCTTAAGTTTTGCCACTGCCTCATCAATGGCATCTACAGGCAGACCACGGTTTATACGCACCAGACTGTTTCTCAGCTCAGCATCCAAAAGCGGGCTACTGTAATCGCGGTCTAAGTCTGGGGCATAGAGGTGATCATATCCCATGTTTTCAAACAATTCTATGATGGCTTGTTCGTATGTATCTTCTGTAAATAAACTTGGCATGTTCAACCTCCTGTAATTTGGGTGTGTTTCTGTGGTAAATGAGAATTTAGAGCAGCAAGCACAGGCAATTTTTAAGTCTTGGTTTATTGACAATCATGAAAATGAGTATTGGAAACGAGGCACCTTTTCTGAACTAGTTGTCTCAACTCTCAATGGTGATTGGGGCAAGGAAGCACCTTCTGGAAATAATACTGAAAAGGTATATTGCGTCAGAGGTGCCGATATTCCAGATGTAAAAGCAGGAAATAAAGGCAAAATGCCGATTCGGTATATTCTTCCTAAAAATTATGCAAGCAAACATCTATCTGATGGTGATATCGTTGTGGAAATTTCAGGAGGAAGTCCTACACAATCTACAGGAAGATGTACAGCAATTACTCAGTCATTACTTGATCGCTATGATAGTGGCATGGTTTGCACAAATTTTTGTAAAGCTATAAAGCCACTTGATGAATACAGCATGTTCATTTATTACTACTGGCAGTACCTATATGATCGAAAAGTTTTCTTTTCTTATGAAAATGGAACTACTGGGATAAAGAATCTTGATTTCTCAGGATTTCTGGAGTCTGAGTCAATTATTATTCCACCAATTGATATAGTTCATAAATTCAACAAATTTTGCAGAACTATATTCGATCAAGTATTTGCCAACGGAAAGCAAACGGAACAACTTGTAACGATGCGAGATGTCTTATTACCAAAACTTATGTCCGGTGAAATTGATGTCTCAGAGCTAGAGTTTTAAGCCGCTAAATTCTCATTTATCTTTATATTTTGAGCTATTTTTTTATCTAAACTAGAAAGTATCTCGGCTATTTTTTCTTGTGTAGTGAGTTCAGGAATTTCTATTTCTAAATCTTCTATATCAGAAGACTTTATAGATGGATATGCTGATGTACTTTGCTCTGCTATAGCATGAAGCGATTCAACGATTACAGACTGAGAAAGCAAATAATAAAGAAAATCTGCATTCAATACCTCAGCATTCACATCAATCACAATAAAGCCAGTAGATACAAGAAAATTCTCTGGCTGACTCTTTATTATTCCAAAGTGACGTTGGTTTGGACGCACACTCGAATAAATAATGCTATCATTTTTAACTTTTCTCCTAGCTCGACTCGGTAATTTATCACTCTCAATATCTAAATATTGTATGGAATCAATTTCATTGTTAGTAATATTTCCTGTGTCCAAATAATTAACAAAATTCCACCCCTCCTTAGGTGAGTAAGAACTTGCATTTGTAACGCAAACATCACCTAATCTAATCTTTCTCCAAACTTCCATCATATCACCTTCCTAACCTATAAATTTCCTATGAGCCTGTTTTACATTACTCTGTTTGACCATCGCATACTGCAATGTGGTATCTATTCGTTTATGCCCCAATAGCTGTTGCAACTGCTCTATAGGCATTCCTTTATCTATCGCCATCGTTGCAAGTGTTCTTCTAAACTTATGCGGATGAACTTTTTCTATTTTTAATGACTTTCCAAATTCTCTCAAACGAGACTCTATACCACCAATCGTTATTCTCGTGTGTGGTTCTCTCAGTGTTACAAAAAGTGCTGGTTCATCATCTGTTCTGCTATCAATATAGTTTTGCAAATGAATTTTCGTCCTAGCATCAAAATATACCACTCGTTCCTTATCTCCTTTACCAAAGACAACGCATTCTCTCTCATTGAAATTAATATCAGCTTTATTCAACAAAACCATTTCTCCTATACGCATTCCTGTGGAGGCTAACATATCAACAATCGCCAAGTCTCGAAGTTCTCCACAATTATCTCGCATTTTTTCCAACTCTTCATCAGTATACGTTTCTTTAATATTTGTTGCAGTCTTTACCTTGTGAATCCTACGCACAGGACTCTTTAAAATGTGATCCTCATCTTCAAGCCATGAGAAAAAGCTTGACAATATTCTGCGTATATTATCAATCGTCACACGACTTGAACCGTGTTGTTCTTGATAACCTGTCAGATAAGCTCTGAGATCATCCGTCTGCATATGACGCACACCTTTATCTATAGCCTCTGTCATTGCCTCTATCGTTGTCCTATAATATTTAAGAGTTTTCTCTGAGCAGCCCTCAATTCGCTTTGCATAGACAAAAGAATCAATTAGTTCCTGACTGTCATCTTCTGTTTCAATAGTTCTACCTGCTATTTCATATTCAAAAAGCGAGTGTTCCAATACCTCCTGTAGTTTATGTAGCTGTGCATTATCAAGATATGGTAACATCTGTTGCACAATATCTTCCATGATTTTCTGTTTCATAGATTCGTTCTCCTTATTATTTATTCCAAAGAACGAATCAACGGCAGTTCCGTTGGTTTCTACTCCTGCCGTTGGTAGGAGGTGTTATTTTAATAGATATCTAAATCATCATGATCTTCTCCATCATAATGCTTGTAATAATGAAAGCCATCTTCAATTGGCTTTCCGCATTTACAACATATATCCCAATATCCCCACTCCTCGATTTCTGAGGTTATGGATGTTGTAGACTTACATTTACAATAATCAACTTTCTCAATTGGTCTACCTTTAAAGTACATCATGTATGTTTCCCTCCTATAATAGGTAAATAAATAAGAATTTTATACTCTTTTCCGGTGCAAGTAACAGTCGATTCAAGGTGCTGGCGGCATACCATCAGTATTTTGCAGTTCATAAAGCTATTGAGAAAGCCAAAATTGCTACAAAGACAGATGGTAAAGGTGGAGTTTTTTGGCATACACAGGGATCTGGCAAGTCTCTTTCTATGGTTTTTTATGCACATTTATTGCAGGAGGCACTGGATAGTCCGACTATTGTAGTCATGACAGATCGTATTGATTTGGATGATCAGCTCTATTTACAGTTTTCACAGTGTGCAGATTTCTTACGTCAGACTCCGGTGCAGGCAGAGAGCAAAGAACATTTAAAGTCACTTCTTGATGGAAGAAGTGCAAACGGTATTATTTTTACTACGATGTTTAAGTTTGAGCGTGGTGAGAAGCCTCTCTCGGAGCGTAGAAACATTGTGGTTATGGCAGATGAGGCACATCGAGGTCAGTATGGTTTTGATGAGAAAATCGTCATGTCAGAGAATGAAGATGGTGAAAAGGAAGCACGTACTGTAGTTGGTAATGCACGCATTATCCATGATGCTTTACCAAATGCTACATTCATTGGATTTACAGGTACACCGATTTCGGCTAAAGACAGAAATACACGTGAGGTTTTTGGTGATTACATTGATGTATATGATATGACGCAGGCAGTGGAGGATGGTGCCACGAGACCGGTATATTACGAGAGTCGTGTCGTCCATCTAAAGCTTGACGAGAATACTTTGGCACTTATAGATTCTACTTATGATATTTTAGAAAAACAGTCAGATGCTCAGACGATTGAGAAGAGCAAAAAAATGCTTGGACAGATGGAGAGTGTCTTAGGAGCTGATTCTACTATTGAATCGCTTTGTGATGACATAGTGAACCATTATGAGAAATATAGGGCAAACTTACTGACCGGAAAGGCTATGATTGTAGCTTATTCGCGTCCGATTGCCATGAAGATTTATCGTCGAATCCTTGAAATACGCCCTAATTGGAAAGAAAAAATTGGTGTCGTTATGACAAGTGGAAATAATGATCCGGAGGACTGGAAAGAGATAATTGGAACCAAAGCCCACAAGGAGGAGCTTGCAAGGAAGTTTAAGGACAACAAAGATCCGATGAAGATTGCTATTGTTGTAGATATGTGGCTTACAGGCTTTGATGTACCATCGCTTGCTACAATGTATGTATATAAGCCTATGCATGGCTATAATCTTATGCAGGCAATTGCCCGTGTCAACCGTGTATTTAAGGATAAAGAGGGTGGACTGATTGTAGATTATGTTGGAATTGCATCAGCGTTAAAGGCTGCCATGAATGAATATACCAAGCGTGATCAGTCTAAATACGGTGATATGGATATTGCAAAGATGGCATATCCAAAGTTTCAGGAAAAGCTTCAGGTTTGCAAGGACTTGTTGCATGGATTCGATTTCAGCGGTTTCGTTGGAGGCTCACCGCTTACGATGGCTAAGCTAATCACGGGTGGCGTGAATTTTATTCTGGATGCAAGTGCACCTGATAGAAAAGATCTGTTTTTGAAGGAAGCAATGCTTTTGAAGCAGTCACATTCTCTATGTTCAAGTATGACAACAGAGAAGGAACGTCATGAAGCAGCTTACATGGAAGCCGTGCGTTCTACTGCTATCAAGATTACTTATGGTGGAACCGGAGGAAAGAGTCTGTCTCTTACTGAGATTAATAATCAGATTAATGAGCTGCTTAAGGCTGCTGTGCAGAGTGAGGGTGTAATAAATCTTTTTGACAGCAGTAAAGCCAGTGGTGAAAATTTCAGTCTGTTTGATCCTGCAGTTCTTGATGAAATTTCTCGAATGAAGGAAAAGAACATTGCGGTGGAAATTTTGAAAAAGTTGATGGCCGAGCAGGTATCTCTTTACAAGAAAACAAACGTGGTACAGTCGCAGAAATTCTCAGAGAAGATAGCTCAGTTGATGAATTCTTATTATAACGGTCTAATCACTAATGAAGAAGTAATAAAGGAGTTATTGAAAACAGCACAGGAAATAGCTGAGCTTTATAAGAATGGTGAAAAACTGGGATTGTCGCAGGAAGAACTGGCTTTTTACGATGCTTTGACTAAACCAGAGCATATTAAAGATTTTTACAAGAATGAGGAACTGATTGCTTTGACAAGAGAACTTACTGAGATGCTTAGAAGAAATCGTACCATTGACTGGCAGAAGAAAGAAACAGCCAGAGCTCAGATGCGCAAGATGGTAAAGAGACTTCTCAAAAAATATAAGTATCCACCTGAGGATTATGATTTTGCTATCAATACAGTAATCAGTCAGTGTGAACTTTGGACTGATAATGTGGAGCCTCAAAAAGAAACAAAAATATATAAATATGTGTCTGAAATAGAGTTGGATAAGGTGGCACAGGATTCAGATAAATACGGAGAATAGTAGTCCATAAAAGGTGAAAACTGTTGATATTTTTAACATATTAATGATTCTGTAATAATATTACATAAAGAGGTGCATTATGGGAAACGAATCAGGTGAATGGATTATGCATGGCATGAAGTGGGACAACCCGGAATGCATCCAGTCTGTAGATAAAGCAATCGAATATATCAATAAGGTGGGATTTTTACCATTGTTCAAGAATGATATAAAAGGTTTCTCTCTTGAAGAAAGAACTGTTCCAGAGTACTGGTGGAGTGATAATCCGGAGATTGATCCATGGATGTGGCGGGCTATTATAGCAAGGCGGCATGATATCGTCTATGGAAAGTTCTTTGATAAGAAGGCAGGATTTATATCAAAAAAGTGGTTACCTGTATTTGCTAATTATCGCCGGGATGGATATGATTTTGATGCATTATATGATGATGGGAGAGCTCCTAATAAGCATAAAAAGATAATGGTCAATTTTATGGAAGATAATGCTGATTCAGAGATTTATTCCAATGAATTGAAAAAACAAGCTGGATTTGGCAAGGATGGAGAAAAGGGATTTGATGGTGCAATAACGAATCTTATGATGCAGACATATCTGTGCAACTGCGATTTTAAGAAGAGAGTGAATAAGAAAGGCATGGAATATGGATGGGATGTTGCAGTGTATTCATCTATCGAGCATATCTATGGATACGATTATGTGACTTCCTGCTATAAGGACAATCCGCGGGATTCATGGAAACAGCTTGTAGACTATATGCATCAGATGTATCCGGAGGCAACGGATAAGCAGATAAGGAAGATATTAAAGTAATACAGGTACAAACTTAGCGATGAAAAGGCAATATTTTGGCAGATATTATATATAGTTATATATGGTTTTTGTGCAGTGATAATTAATATTTATTTTACAGATGTAATTCTGTTTGTATATGGAATAGAAAAGAATGACGTGCTGATTCCAACCTGTGGTTTTGGGGATTATCTCTATTATGCTATGTGGATTTTGGGAATCCATTCATTAAGTGAATCTATTCAAGCATACATATTTTAGGAACAGTATTAGCATACTTAGCAGTGCAAATGATGGTATAATGATGGCGGAAATAAGTAAATTTGAAAGGTTTTATTTTGGTTATGTTTCAAGCAAATAAAAATAGTATAAGTTGTAAATTTGCCGATATCGAAGATTTTGATGAAATTCAAAAATTGTATTGGAATCTTATTGAGCAAAGCAAGGATGAACCATCTTTTCCGGGATGGAAGAAGGGTGTGCATCCATCGCCGGATATGCTCATGGAGAGTATTAAACAAAAGCAAATGTATATTTTAAAAGCAAATGAAGTAATAAAGGCATGTGCCATATGCAATCATCTTTCAAATGAGGAATATGCAAATGTTTCGTGGCGAATTAAAGATACTGGACAAAATGTGTGTATTATTCACGCATTGGCAGTCGGTTATGATTATCGCGGTCAGGGGCTTGGAAAGATACTTGTGAATCAGATTATATCTGACGCAAAGGAAAGCGGAAGTGAAGCGATTCATCTTGATGTGATAGATAATAATGTTGCTGCAGAAGCATTTTATAAGGGTCTTGGCTTTCAGTATATAAGTACCGAGAACATTTTTTATGAGGTTGTAGGACACAGAAACTTCAGAATGTATGAGTATATTTTACGTGAATGATAAAAACAGGAGAATTGGCATTTACAGGGCAAATCAAATTCGGTATAAAGCGGTTTGATTTGCCCTCGTTTTTACTTCGATATTGCAGAGCGTCACTCTACAGACACGCAGTACGAACAAGTCTATAATTCCTTGATTTTTTCATTCATTTTTCTGACATCATTGCGATAGTGAAGCATGAAGCCTCCCCAAATTATAAATGCCAAAGTTATTTGAAATATGGCTGCAACAATTCCGTGAAGGATAGAACTTGTTCCTCCTATCCATCCGACAGTATATGCAACGATTGTATAAATAATACAGCCTGTTCCCATGTGAATAATTATTTTAAAAGGCATTGGAAGATTGTCTTTGTGATAAATCATGGTCGGAAGTCCAAAACCCAGACCTACAATTATGCATCCGATAACCATTTTGGAAAATTGGTAATTATCTAAACTGAAATTACCGTCATAGGCGATGTCAAATACCATTCCTGTAACGCAGAAAACGGTTAATGCTATACCAATGCTGGTTATAGTGTTTTTAATCAAATTTTTCATAGTTTCTCTCATTTTTGTCCTCCTATAATCCTAGATATTTTTTAAACTCAGACAGATATTTTCTTGATACGTAATCCTTACATCCGTTTTTTAGTTTCAAAAGAAGAGTGCCGCTAAAACCAGCCTCGACATTGCTCATATAAGACAGATTGACCAAAGTTGATTTAGAAATTTGCATAAATCCGGCACCAAGCTGCTGTTGCATTTCGTACAGTCTTTTTCGGGAACGGTAGCGGTGTTCTTTGCCATAAATAATAGTATCCTTGTTTTCTACCCTTACCATGTATATTTCTTTTGGATGTAAAATGACAATATCATTTTCGTTTTTAAAAGCTGTAATGGGGCTTTCATTTGAACCGAATATATCAAGGGTACGCTGGATGCTGTCAGTGATTTTATCTGCATATATGATGGCATATGGTTCGCTGTATTCAGGGGAAAGTTCTATACTTACCTTCATGTAAAATCCTCCTTTCTTTTTGGTGAGTTAATCATACAATATTTCATATATAATGTCTCGCATTTGGATGTAAGTGGCGAAAAAATATGTGTAAGATGCGTTAAAGAGTATACAAAAGTATGCGGATTAAAATATCAGGATGGAAATCCTGAAATGCTTATGTCTGGAAAAAGATAAATTAAACAACACCGGAAATGAACTGCAAATTGATTACGCTTGCGGATGGGCGATATCGGAGGATTATAAGGAGAGTACATTACAAATATTATTTGATAGTGCTGATTCTTATATGTATGAAAATAAACAGTTATGTAAGAAGCAAAATCAATGAGTAAAAGCAGATACCATAATTACCGCTGATGCAGTATACTTATCCTTACCGGTCCGTTATTGTGCTTTATCAGGTGTCTGTATATCACAATCCCTGCGATTATGAAGCAACCAATCTGGATTGAGGCTGTTTTTATAGTCAAAAGGACATTGAATGCAAAAAAACCAAATGTCAGAATAGATCTGAGCGAATGTGGATTTATTATTATTACAACTGAAAAAAATATAAAGAAAAATGCCAAATAGACAGCCGGATGTAATTCCGGAAACAGGCCCAAAAGGACTCCGAAGGAGGCGGTAATAGCTTTGCCGCCTTTTTGTTTTTGTAAAAAAGGAAATGCATGTCCAAAGACAGGTGCAACTAAAACAGGTACAAACAGAAGTGAGTTTATATCTAAGCATTTCTGACCCAGATACACCGGGATAAATCCCTTTGCAAGCTCACATATGAGTGATAGTATTCCGCATAAAAAGCCACCATACATAAATGCGTTGCTCACACCCGGATTGTGGTCATCGGGAAGTGTGCAGATATCAATGTTTTTTAATAGTTTTGGTATCCAGTAAGCAAAGAGAGTGCTTCCGAGTACGAAGCCTAAGAGTGTAAATAAAAAATATGGCATGATAATTTCCTTATAGTTTTATAGTTACATGGTTTTATAGTCAGTCAATTGTATCAGTGTGAGTCAGTTCTTCAAGCAGACCAACAATCTGTATGGCAGCATAGGGCTTTCGCTCACGGCGCTGTGCACATATCATTTCTGCATTTAGCTCTTTATTTTCTATCATTATTTTCCCAAGCTCAATCTGCTTTGACAGACGCTTTGATGAGACAGACAGATGACGTTTTTTGAAAAATGCAACATTTGCTGCCTCGCATCCGGGGATTGGAGCAGTGTGTACAATCGGTATATTTTTTACCAGTGCCTCAGTTGATGTGAGGCCGCCTGGCTTTGTATAGATTACATCACAGGCATCCATGAAAAGTGAAACCTGATTGGTGTAGCCTATTACGTGTACACGTTTGTTGAACTTAAACTCATTTTGCAGTATGCGTTTTATTTTAGTATTGTTACCGCAAATGATTACAATATGCTCATTATTATGGCATCTTATTGCAAGCTCTGCGGCAAAGACAGCAAGCTTGCCAAAACCCATGCTACCACTCATCACAAGAAAGATAGGCACATCGGATGGCAGATGTAATCTTGTTCTTGCAGCCGCTTTAGCAGTCCTTGTACAGAAGGCCTGTCGTACCGGGATGCCTAATGGCAGCAGCTTGTTTTCAGGAATACCACGTTTTGCAAATTCATCGGTCAGATCATCGTGTGGAATAACATAATAATCCATATTTGTCTCTTCCCAGAATGGGATACAGGTGTAGTCGGTTCCCACAGCGACGGCAGGGATATGAAGCAGATTTTTTCGCTTCATGCAGCTCAGGGTCTCAGCAGGGTACAGATGAGGTGTGACGACAGCATCAAAGCCGTTTGATTCAATGTATGCTGATAGCTTTTTACAAAGCAGGGCATTGGCAAAATAGACAGGGGATTTACGTTTATCACTCGATATCAGCATGCCAACCTTATAGAGTAGTCCGAAGAAAAACGGAATATGCTTTACAATGCCTATATATGCTCCTGATACTGCGTGCGATGTTCCTTTACCCGATAAGAGAAACATATCTATCATTGTCACAGAATGTCCTTTATGCTCTGCCGCTTCTTTTATAGCTTTACCGGCACTGTTGTGTCCCTCGCCGGTGTCACAGGATAAAATAAGAATTTTCAAACCGTTTAATTCCTTCCTAAATAAAATATGCGATAAGTGTACCATAATTTTTTAAAATAATCTACAGTGCAATAAAAGGTTGACATATCTCAGTTCAAAGCTTATTGTGGTAGCTGGAATATACAAAATAGTATAATTATAAACTATAGATTACTGATATGACGGAGGCTTAATTTGAGATGGAAAATTTAATGTTTTGTCTAAATGCCACAGGACCTATTTTTCTGATGATGGTGTTTGGACTTTTTCTTCGCAAGGTGGGGATTTTGGACGAAGACTTTGCAAACAGGATGAATAAGTTTGTGTTTAAGATTCCTTTACCTTTTTTACTGTTTAGTGATCTTGCGTCAGTTGATTTTTCAAGGGTTTGGAACATTAAATTTATAGTATTCTGCTTTGTGGTTACGTTGATAAGCATTACAATATCAACACTTGTTTCCTGTCTGTGGAGGGATAAATCTATACGGGGCGAGTTTATACAGGCCTCATACAGAAGCAGTGCTGCGCTGCTTGGAATTGCTTTTATCCAGAACATTTATGGAAACGCAGGCATGGCACCCGTCATGATTATAGGAAGCGTACCGCTTTACAACGTGATGGCTGTTATAGTGCTTTCATTTTTCAAGCCGGGGCAAAACGGCATAGACAGGGCAGTGCTCAAAAAGACATTTAAGGGAATAGTGACCAATCCTATTATTTTAGGAATTGTTGCAGGACTTCTGTGGTCAGCTATAGGCCTGCCGTTTGCGGGAATACCGGCAAAGGCAGTGACAAGCATTGGCAATATGGCAACGCCTATGGGGCTTATGGCCATGGGTGCCACCTTTGATTTGAAAAAAGCATCAGCAAAGGCAAAGCCTGCATTTGCAGCCACATTTATCAAGCTTGTAGGCTTTGTGGCAGTATTTCTTCCTATTGCGGTAGCCTTCGGGTTCAGGGACAGTGAGCTTATTGCAATTCTTGTGATGCTTGGCTCAGCAACTACAGTAAGCTGCTTTGTCATGGCAAGGAACATGGGGCATGAGGGCGTTATCTCATCGACCACGATAATGCTCACAACACTGCTCAGTGCGTTTACGCTGACACTCTGGCTTTATATAATTAAAAGTCTGGGGCTTGTATAAAATGGAAGAACATAACTGTTGATTTGGTGGATAATTCCTCTTTACTTTAGCGTGATAATTTGCTAATATGTTAAAAGGTTGTAGTTATTGGATGATTTTGAATAATTACAATGATTATTTAACATATGGAGGAAATGAGCATGAGAAGAGGATTAGCACTTCTTTTGACAGCAACTTTAGCACTTTCAATGACTGCCTGTGGTGGCAGCAAGGGTGCAGGAACACAAAAAGGCGAAAAGGGCGATGGCATAACCTACGCAGTTGAGGCAGGCTCAGCTGGAGAGGCTGTGGCAAAGGAAAAGGGCTTTAATTACAATGCGGTTTCATCACAGGCTGATGCACTTATGGAGGTTAAATCAGGCACTTCTGATGCAGCAATTATAGACCTTTTAATGGCTGGAGCCATGATAGGAGAGGGCACAAGCTACCCTGATTTAGTACATACAACAGAGCTTACATCAGAAAAGTATGGTGTCGGATGCCGTAAGGGCTCTGATCTTGCTTCATATATCAACAGTGTACTCGCAGCTTCATATGCTGACGGCAGCATGCAGGAGATTGCAAAGAATTACGGAGTACAGGATTCACTTCTTGAGCAGGAGCCTTGTGAGTTCAAGCAGTCTGACAGCGACAGTGACGTGGATTATATCAAGTCACAGGGCAAGATGATTGTCGGTATCACAGAGTTTGAGCCTATGGATTACAAGGATAAGGACGACAAATGGATTGGCTTTGATGCTGATATGGCAAGACTTGTCGGTGAGAAGCTCGGTGTGGATGTTGAATTTGTAGTTATCGACTGGGACAACAAGGTTATGGAGCTTGATTCAAAGAAGATTGATGTTGTCTGGAATGGCATGACACTCACAGATGAGGTTACAAAGTCTATGGAATGCACAAATGCATACTGTAACAATGCACAGGTAGTTGTAGAGCGGGAGAAATAAAATGTTCTGGACTGTTACACAAGCACTTATGAGTGGTCTGTGGACCACCTTTGAAATATTTATACTGACACTTATATTTTCGTTGCCATTGGGGCTTGTATTCGCATTTGGGCTTTTGAGCAGGTTTAAGCCTGTCAAGGCTGTCATGAATGTGTTTGTATGGGTTATCCGCGGTACACCGCTTATGCTTCAGCTTATCATCATATTTTACGGACCGGGCTTATGGCTTCATCAGGCCATATGGAGTGGTGACGAGACAGGACGTATTACAGCGACGGTTGTAGCGTTTGTCATCAACTATGCATGTTATTTCTCTGTTATATTCAGGGGTGGCATAGAGGGAGTTCCGGCCGGTCAGAGAGAGGCAGGACAGGTGTTAGGCATGACAAAGCAGCAGATTTTCTTTAAAATTACTCTGCTTCAGATGATCAAGCGTGTTGTTCCGCCTATGTCAAATGAGATAATCACTCTGGTAAAGGATACTTCTCTTGCCAGAATTATTGCGGCATACGAGCTTACCTTTGCGGGAGCGGCGTTTATGAAGTCTGACGGACTTACATGGCCGCTGTTTTATACAGGTGTATTTTATCTCGTGTTTGTCGGAATCCTTACACTTTTATTTAATTATATCGAGAAAAAGCTGGATTATTTCAGGTAGGAGGAAGACATGGCAATTTTAGAGGTTAGAAATATAGAAAAACACTTTGGAAGGACTAACGTACTTGAGGATGTCAGCTTTTCCATGGAGGAGGGAAATGCTCTTGCCATAATCGGCTCATCGGGCTCAGGAAAGACTACACTGTTACGGTGCCTTAACTTCCTTGAGAGACCTGACAGTGGTCAGATTATTGTAAATGGTGAGACGCTTTTTGATGCTTCCGAAGCGGGCAAGGATAAAGATGCCGAGCTTCGCAAAAAGAGGCTGCATTTTGGTATGGTGTTTCAGCAGTTTAATCTTTTTCCGCAGTACACTGCACTTGAGAATGTCACTTTGGCAGAGCGCCTTCTGGCACAGGAGACACCTGAGTTTAAAAAGGATAAAAAAGCAATCCTTACACGTATTGATGAGCATGGAAAGGAGCTTCTTGACAGAATGGGGCTTGCTGAGAGGATGAACCATTATCCGCATCAGCTCTCAGGTGGACAGCAGCAGCGTGTAGCTATAGCAAGGGCATTGGCACTTAAGCCTGATATACTCTGCTTTGATGAGCCTACATCGGCTCTTGACCCGGAGCTTACCGGAGAGGTGCTTAAGGTCATACGTTCCCTTGCGCAGCAGAATACCACAATGATTATTGTCACACATGAGATGGCTTTTGCGCGTGATGTTGCAGACCAGGTGATATTCATGGACGGTGGTGTGATTGTTGAGCAGGGAGACCCGCATGAGGTGATTGACCATCCTAAGGAGGAGCGAACCAGGCAGTTCCTTACCAGATATGCGAACGGCTGATGTGTGAGAATATATTATACATGTCGAAAAAGTGTGAAATAAGTGTAAATTGAAAAGTAGATATTGATTTTTTTTTAACAAACATATATACTAACAAAAGAAATGGATGTGAATCCATAATTTTATAGAAAAGAGGTTTATTCAAATGGCAAATGTTGATTTAACAAAGTATGGCATTACCGGAACAACAGAGATCGTTCACAATCCTTCTTACGAGACATTATTCGAGGAAGAGACAAAAGCCGGCCTTGAGGGTTACGAGGTTGGTAAGGAGACAGAGCTTGGTGCAGTTAACGTTAAGACAGGTATCTACACTGGACGTTCTCCTAAAGATAAATATATCGTTATGGACGAGAATTCTAAGGACACAGTATGGTGGAATACACCTGAGTATCCAAACGACAACCATCCAATGAAAGAGGATGTTTGGGCAACAGTTAAGGAGCTTGCTAAGAAAGAGCTTTGCAACAAGAAGCTTTTCGTAGTAGATGCATTCTGTGGAGCAAACAAGGATACACGTATGGCAGTTCGTTTCATCGTTGAGGTTGCTTGGCAGGCTCATTTTGTAACAAACATGTTTATCCAGCCATCAGCAGAGGAGCTTGAGAACTTCGAGCCTGATTTCGTAGTATACAATGCTTCAAAGGCTAAGGTTGAGAACTACAAGGAGTTGGGTCTTAACTCAGAGACATGTGTTGCATTCAACATCACATCAAAAGAGCAGGTTATCATCAATACATGGTACGGCGGAGAGATGAAGAA
>OGKR01000654.1_pt1 | contig 34062 bp, 17 predicted proteins | sample 1572431 | NCBI WGS metagenome assembly OGKR01 (sample SAMEA2582079, study PRJEB24529) | metagenome | biome: Human gut stool | place: China | collected 2011 | reverse complement strand
CAACTAATTCGCAATGAAGTAGTTGCCTTAAATTTTATTATTTTAGGAATATCCCTAAAGAAACATTTTAAAATCACTAATTATGCCCATATTCTCAATTTTAGATAATTTATTGGTTTCCCGCAGCACTAATAAAAAAGACGCGGAAACTATTACGATATTATTTTGTGAAAGGCTCTGGTAAGCCTGCAATCCAATAATAAGTAATAGCTCCACGCCCATTGAGATATATAACAAAATTATATACAACATAGACGTGGAGACAAGTCACTTATTATCTGCGATTGCTAAAATTTACCAGATTCTTCACAACAGATAATAATGAAACACTATCTCTAGTAATTCAATAAAATGCATCTTCTTTTTCAAAACACACCACAAATATAAGTATATTTTTTCATTATAGATATTACTTTCTTCTATTATTTAATTATGCAGATTACTTTTATTTTCCAACTCCATTCTAGAATAAAAAAAGCAAAATTATTTCTCATATGAAAGTATATTCATCTGACTACTAACCTCACACATTATGAGAATAAAATTATTTACATGTATTTCTCATGGTTTTATCAAGAAAATGCGCTTAAAATAATGCATTTCTCATCCTACTATCGGCATTTCTCATACATCAAAAATAGTATTCTTATAGTCTAATCATCAATGCTTAATGAACTGTAGTAAAGCGACCGTTCATTTTCATTATAACTAGCTGACAGTCAAAGATTATACTACTGTAATCAACAGATTTTCAATAAGATGTCTCTATCGTTGCACTCCAGTGAACAAGCTCGTGCACTAGAGTGCACAGGTCTATCTACTCAAGTGCACCAATCTGTTCACTAGAGTGAAATAATACGGATGAAGGCAGGAAAACACAATAATGTCAGTTGTAAGAGATATCTTATCTACCGACCTAACATACAAACTACGGCTATATTGTCTTTTACATATTAGTCTCTTGAAATAAAGACAAGCATAATATGCAGCATGAGAAATGCAAAACGAAGCATGAGAAATACCTTCTTTAAAGGCATTTTACAGCTATAAACTATGAGAAATGCATGTAAACATTTTAATTCTCATAGTTTATATACTTAATTATCAATCGAATACTATTCTTTATGAGAACATGAGAAATAAAAAAGAAAAATCCGGTTCTTCGTCAAATTTGGTGGTACTTCTTCAGGGTAAACGCTCAATAAGTATTACATCTTCATTAGTCTTGTATCCTTCCCTAAAAATATAGTCCCTTTCTTTTATTTTTAATATCTTCTTCCCCTTTTCCCGTGTAAATATAATTCATTACATTTGCATATTTACTATACTTAATCCCTACCGTAATATGACCATTCAAGCCTTTTCAGCTATCATTCCTGATGTACGAAATGACAAAAATAAAATATATCAGTCTAACGAAATAGTGTTCATTTCCCTAGTCTCTGTTATCTGCGGAGCTGATACGTGGAACGAAATAGAAACATTCGGCAAGACGCATGAATCCTATTTCAAGGCCCGTCTTCCAGGTTTGGTTTCTATTCCTTCTCATGATACCTTGTGCCGTTTCTTTTCCATATTGGATATCGACTGGTTTGAAGAATGTTTCAGGTTGTGGGTTGATGACATCTGTCGTAGAATTCCCGGAGTGATAGCCATTGACGGAAAAGCCATTTGTGATAATCCCGATAAAATGCGTAACTCAAAAAATGGGGTGAGAAGCAAACTCTATATGGTCAATGCCTGGTCTGTATTCAACGGCATTTGTCTCGGTCAAAGAAAAGTAGAAGAAAAATCGAATGAAATAAAAGCTATCCCCGAGCTAATAAAGACACTGGATCTTGAGAATTGTATCATAACCATTGATGCTATCGACTGTCAGAAATCAATCACTAAGCTAATCATAGAAAACAAGGCTGACTATATTTTATGTGCCAAAGATAATCACGAAACACTCAGGGAGCTAATAGAATTTAATCTTAGTGAGGAATCGAGATACTATTTATGTCATGCCAAAAGGTACTTTGAGGAAAACAAAGGGCATGGAAGAAGTGAATACAGGGAATGTGTATGTATAAGCGCTAAAAATCTTCAATATTTTCTCAAAGGGTGGACAGGAATCAAGACATTGGCAATGATAAATTCTATTAGAAAAATGGGGGATAAAGAAGCGGTCATGGAAACAAGGTATTATATATCATCATTGGAACCTGATCCGATTACCATACTCAAATCAGTTAGATCACACTGGGAAGTTGGAAATAACCTGCATTGGGTACTTGATATAGGATTCAGAGAAGATGATGACAGGAAAACAGGAAATGCTGCCATCAACTTTTCTGCCATATCAAAATTAGCACTCATGCTATTGAAACAGAGTGATATCAAACTGGGAATGGCAGGAAAGAGGAAGGCATGTGGATGGGATGAGAAAATAAGAGATAAAGTCACTGGTATTGAAAGAATATAGAAAATGATAATAAGATGTAATACTTATTGAGCGTTCGCCCTGCCAATTTATCCTTTTCCTAACCGCTGCCGAAGCCACATACCTAAAAAACGGTCGCTAATAGAATAAAGTCCATTATTCTCCATAGTAATCAAATCATTATCCAATAATCTCTTCGCCGCAGATTGTACAGAACTAGCTGAAGGCAAATTATATTTCTTAATAAATGCTCCAGACTGGATTTTATCGACCTTCCCTTCACAAGCCAAAGCCTTTAGTAATCCACGTTGCTTTTCAGGTATACCATAATAAATTGATTCGTAGATTTCTCCATTGTCATCCAACTTCTTTTGGACAGCTTTCCGAATAATCTCACGGGTACAAACATCTATCGTCATATAATATGCCAAATAGAATACATTCTGCATGTACCAAGTATGCCCCTCAAACAACTCATAAACATACTCAATATCTTCCGCTGTAATCTGCTTACCAGCTTCATTAAAATGCCGGATAACAAATTCACTATACTTTTCCAAAGGAATAGGTTTCAGGCTCATTACGGAAGCACTATGATAGAACGGCTTAGAAACACTAAAAAACATATTTTGCAACATATGTCTCTGGCTGCCCGCGAAAATAAATGAAGCATTGGTACAATGCTGAACATGTGTACGAAGCAAAGCCTCAGTATTAGTTTCAGGATACTTGCTTATTTGTTGGAACTCATCTATTGCAACAACACATCTTTTATTCGAACTATTGATATAAGAGAATATTTCGTCCAATGTCCGCTGGGGATCTTTGATATCTCCAATACCAAAAGAGGCTTCCAACTGTCCTAATGAATCAAAGCTGATACGAAATTCCAAAGAACGAACTATGCGACAAAACGCTTCTATAGCATTCTTCCCTTTCGGTTTCAACACCTCGCAGATTTTATTGCCCAAAAGTACAACAAAATCCGACAAATTCAGTGTAGAATAGATATCAATAAAAAAGCAATAATAGTTGTCACGAAGTGCCGATTGATTGAAACAGTGAAGTATCAATCCAGTCTTTCCCATACGACGGGGAGAAATTAAAACCTTATTGTTCCTACCCTCCACATCCATTATAACTTCTGCACTTTCTTGCTCTCTATCACAAAAATACTCCGATGACACATAGCCCGAAGTAATAAAAGGATTCTGATTCATAAAGATTACGTTTATTCTTTGCCTCAAAGATAACTATTTCTTTATTATCATGCAAAAAGAATGATGCAAAAAGGATGATAACCTATAATCGACAGGATATTATCTTACACTTCTTCACACACCGGCACATCCATCCCTTTATACACTACCACAATCTTATGCAATTTCGTAGTGCCGACAGCCCGTTTCACTATCTCCGTTTCTGCATAGCGGTTGGCTTGTTCAATAGCCTCCTGCCGCAGCTCCTCCACACGGTTTTCGGAATCCTTGTATTTTGCATACTTCAATTCAACAATATAACTATGTGTCATATCAGAATAGATATCCAACAAAGGGCATAGAAATATATCGGCATAGCCCGCCTGCGTGTCTTGCTCGGAGATGGGACGATAAAAGCGGTTCTGCGCTGTCATGGCAAGGGTGAAGCCATGGACAAAAAATTCACCTTTCTGTTTGTCACGTTGGGAAGCGTAGCGTTTCAGACAGTCAGTCGGCAATGTATCCGAAATAGGCTTTCCATTCGCCATCGTAAGCAAGTCGACTGGCTAGTTCACTCTTCCCGTAACTGCTGAAACTTAGACCTGCGTCATTGTATGTATTCAGCAGATAGGTATAGAGTTGTTCCTGAACCACTTGGTTAGGGATGGTCAGCTTGGTCTTTCCTTTATGTAATCCGCTGATAGTAAGCATACCGAAATAGTAGAGCAGGCTCACAAAGTTGTCAGGATTGGTGATACTGACAGCAGGGAAACCTTTCTTCAACTCTCCGGTGATATAACCTTGACTTACTAAAGTCTGGACAACAGAAGCATCGTGGGCAAACTCCTTGTCCTTACGGATAAGCATACGCAATTTTTCGTAGTCAATACGGATATTATCTTCTACCATATCCCATGGCGCCTTACCACTCATAATATAGTTCTTAACAAAATAGAGAACCATATTAGAGTTATACATCGTGGTATCACCGTAACATTCCTGCGCAAAACAGTAGTTGTCATACCACAGTTTCATTATTCCTATCAGTTCATCTACAGTATGTCGAAAAGGACTGTTTGTCGAATAGTAAGTCAGCATTTCGCGCACTTCCTCTTCAGTGAATCCCATCATTTCGTTAAATTCGGATGTAAGCGAATAATTGGTGCCGATATTGAATCCGCTAGTCAAATCGTCCATCGTCACGGGGCTGACGCCCGTTATGAAACAACGCTTGATACTGGAATAAGTACCTGCCTTTATCTTGTTGAAGAAAGCGCGGAGATAACCTTCGCCATGTGTTTCGTTGGTATAACGATACAGGCTTTTGGGATCGGCAAGTATGGCGTTGGTGAAGTGGTCGTACTCATCAATAAAAAGATAGATATCCTGACCGGCACGTTCACACTCATGATAAAGGAAGTCAAGCTGATTGACCGCCCCATCTTTTTCGTCCAGCCTTTCTTTAATACCTTGTGGCAGAAGGTCGACACAAACTTCACAGAAATAGTCAAAACAGATTTAGCAATGCGCATCCACTCCTTCACGGTAGTTACTCAGTTCGCCGACAATGCCGGAGAAATTAAGATAAAGCACCAGATAGCTATTACGGTCATGTGTAAGATACTTGCCTATATATAAGTCTCCGAAAAGTTCGTCAAACTTGTCTTTGGTACGTATATCATAATAGTGTTGCAGCACATTCAGCGTCAGGCTTTTGCCAAAACGTCGGGAACGGACGAAGAAAAAGAAGCGGTCTGCCTGCTCTATCAGAGGTATGAAGTAGGTTTTGTCAACATAATAATAGTCTTCACGGCGAATTAATGCGAAGTTCATCATACCGTAGGGAATGCGCTTTCTGTCCGGAAACAAATATTTTTCCATTACTTTATGCTTTAAAGAAATGAGTACTCGGTAAATGGCAGAAACAAAGATAATCTCTTTCTGCCATTCTCATAAACAGATGCAGTTCCTTTTTGGTTTATTCTATAGCAAGAATGAAATAATGCTCCTGGCATAGTAGTACGATGCTATACCAGGAGCAGAACCAATAATCTTCCCAAAAGAGAGATACCCCTTTTACAATATACTCATTATTTCGTTAATAGTTCTTTCTCTACACCTTTCAATTCCTTGGAAGAAACCTTGACCTTCACCTTACCTGCCGTCTGTGTAGAACGTAGTATAACCATAGCAAAACCTTGATGAAGTTTTCTATTTTTATTGATAAACAGATTATCAGTGAAGTGATCGCCATTATCAGTGGCAGTGATGGTGGCTTCGCCTGAAACTTCAAAAGTCAGTTCGTTAGTAGCAGTGGGAACAACACGTCCACGACTATCTACTGCATATACTCTCAAATATTGCAAGTCCATACCATCCGCCTTCCAGTCTGTATTCTCTATCTCTGCTATAAGTTTCTTAGGTTCACCGGTAGTTTCGAGCTGGTGACGAGCGACTTCTTTACCTGCATTACGTGCGATAGCGGTAATCTTACCACCTTTGCCATAAGGTACATTTTTCCAGAATATAGAGTTACGACGACGTTTATCTTGCCTATTATTTTTCTGTACACCGATAGATTTTCCATTAAGTAACAATTCCACTTCATCGGCATTAGTATAAGTAAAGAGATTCAGGTTAGAATCAGGCGTACGATTCCAATGTGAAGATATAGGAGTGCGCCCAACTTTCGCATCATTCCATTCAAAACTTTCTTCCTCACTATCTACAACACCAATGCGTACCAGAGGTTCCTCTTCAAAAATACTCTTCATGACATAAGCCTGCGGATAAGGATTCAAAGCATGATTAAAGAAAGAATAGTTCCAACCTTTTTTAGGCCATTGATTTGACTCACCCCAATATTCCACAGCTCCCCAATATGCCAAACCTACCATCTTGTCGTAATCCATCTCATAATAAGCAGATCCCAATTCTGTTGTACCCGCTTCACTCTGATAAACAATGAGATTAGGATGCTTTTCCAAATATTTCCGATAAGTTGGGTATTGATAATTATAACTGGCAATATCTGTAACCAATGATAATTCAGGCGGATTAAAGTTAGTTCTGAAACTAGGGTCATGTCTTGTGACGGCATCTGCGCGACACGGGAACATAGCTACGGTCGTTTTACGAGTCGGGTCATAACGTTTGACAAGTACATCCAGCATTCTATAAGTTGTCACACCCCAGTCACCTGTTTGAAAACCAATCAAATCCTCCCTATGTTGCAATTCATTTCCAAGACTCCACATGATAATTGAGGGATGGTTACGGTCACGCTTTATAAACTCCGGAACTATTTTATACCATAAATCAAAGAAAGATTTTCTCCCCGGCCAGTATTGATCTTCACTCCATTTGTCACATAATTCATCTACAATCAAAATACCATGTTTATCCGCAAGTTTCATAAAGGACTTGGAATATGGATTGTGAGCCGTACGAACATGGTTAAAACCAAATTTTTTTAATTGCAGAAATAATCTTTCAATAGCAAAGTCATGAACTGCCGCACCTAACGCCCCCAAGTCATGATGATTAGCAATACCTTTCAAAAATACTTTCTTACCATTAAGTTTCAAGCCGAAATCTTTTGAAAACTCAACAGTGCGGATGCCAAATGTTTCTTCCATTCGGTCTACAACCTTACCTCTATGGAGCAATGTCAACTCAGCAGTATAAAGATTAGGTGTCTCACATGACCATAATCGAGGAGTTTGTACTGTCATTGTTGGCAAAGGAATCTCTACTGTTTTCGTTTTTTTCCCTTTCGGGGCAACCATCCTACTTTCTGTGACCAATTTACCGTCTGGTGAGAATATTTTCGCATTTATTTCCACATCCAGTTGCTTATTACTGATACCTTCCAGTTCCACTTGTACATTGATATTCGCACTTTGTTCCGTAATTTCAGGTGTGGTGATGAAGATACCATTGCGAGCAATAGAAATCGAATCTTTAACTATCAAATATACGTCACGAGATATTCCTCCTCCAGTATACCAGCGTGAATTTTCTTTCTTGCCAGTTGATGTATACACAGCAATTACATTGTCTTTTTCATAGTTAATGTATTTTGTTATATCGGCTTCATACCCTAAATAGCCGAAGTCCATATCAACCATTTTTTTTCCATTAAACCAAACCTCCCCCCAAAGCATAACACCTTCAAAATCCAATAATATACGTTTTCCTTTCCAAGAAAAATCAGCTTTGAATGTTTTACGATACCAACCTGTCCCCATTTCTTTATATCCACGTCCTCCGGAAGCTTTTTTATCCCAAGGTTGTTCTATCTGAAAATCGTGAGGCAAGTCCAGTTTACGCCATCCACTGTCATCAAAATTAACGGATGAAGCATCCTTCGATTCACCTTTCTGGAATTTCCAATCAAAATTAAACAGCTTGGTTAGCCGTACATCGCCATCTTTTCCTTGTGCCAATAAGGATAGAGGCAAGATCAAAAAAAATAATAGAAGAACTTTCTTTCTCATAATGTGATTATGTTAAATTATAAACTAAATATCTTGTAATATGATTTCTTTTATTTCTCTCTAATCAAGTCTGAACCGATATAATACCCGGGATGTGTCGGCTGATTATACCCAATGTTTTGATGGGTAGCGCTTAATCGGTAGAGATGGTCATCCATTAAAGGATGAAAACGGTAATTAGTCTCAAAATCAGTTGTGAAAATACGAAGTTCCGTATCATTCTCATCAGGGTAGATAAATTCTTCACGCCAGTCTCCCCATATATCTCCATAGAAACATGGTTCAGTTTTAGTATTATAAGCTGTTTTTATTCCAAATTTACTACCGGTAAACAGACGTCCGTCTGTATAGCTATGTACAAGATCAAAGTCAAGCATCTGCCTGTTCAGAGAACCACTCCACCAGATAGCCATATTATAAGAAGTACCACCAGCTTTAGAAATAGGTGCTTTTTTTCCTGTCAATTTCACTCCTTTACATGAAAACATGACCCCATCCGGAACAGTTGACCAATATTCACAGCCAGGAGTCTCCGGATCAACATCTGCAACCATACACCGTCCCACATCTTCATTTGCCGGAATATAGTGTAAAACCTGCCCTGTCCTGGCATCTCTGAATTCAGTGCCGACACCTTTATAATGTTCCGGTTCTTCATGGCAAATTACAACTTGGTACCCCTCTAAAGCAGGATCAAACTTTCCCAGATGCATAGCATCACCATGCCCCATGCCCGTACTATACAATCCTTTACCATCATGATCTATAACACATGCACCATAAAGTATCTCATCTTTTCCGTCATTATCTATATCACCGACACATAAATTGTGATTTCCCTGACCTACATATTCAGGATACCCGTCAGCCGTATCAAAATGCCAACGCTTTTTTAATTGGTTGTTATAAAAATCATAAGCGACAATCTGATAATTCTTATAATATCCGCGACAAAGAAAAAGACTCGGCCGCCCGTTCTGTGACCTGAAATGTCCTACTCCCATCAAATGACGGTCCATGCGATTTCCCCAGGTATCCCCCCAATAAGAAAGGAATTTACTTTTTGGTCCACGGTCAATATAATCCGTACGGGCTATTTCTTTGCCTGTCCGCCCTTCCAATATAGATAAAAACTCAGGACCACTCAAAGCTCTACCATAAGAAAGGCTTTTCGGAACTCTATCTATATAATCAGTTATACCATCACCATTGACATCTCCTATCTTTGTTCCATCGCCAAATACAGTACCTTCTGAGGTACGAATTGCAACTTCAGCTTTTCCATCACCGTCAAGATCATAGACTATAACCACATTATAATGTGGCCCCTGACAGATGTTAGGCCCGAGATTGACGCGCCACAAAAAAGTTCCGCTTGTCAACTCATACGCTTCTAATAAACAAGTTCCTACAAGAACATCACTTTTCGGGTCATCAAAAGAACTCACCGTACGTATAAGGACCAGTTCATAATCACCATCACCATCCAAATCACCGATAGCAGCATCACAAGCTTTATATATCAAGTCCGGGTCAGGCAGATCATTGTTATTCAGAGGTATTGTACGATAAAAGTTTTGTGCCATAGCAGGAGTAAAGGTACACGAACACAGTACTACACCTGTATCTGACTGACGAACCTCATACTCGAGTGTTTTAGTCACATCAGCGGTCAAATCTTTATAATTGGAACTATTCGTTATAGGTACCTTGTTTAATTTTACTAATGTACCCCCACCAACACTACGATATATGTCAAAGCCTATATCATCAAGATCAGAAGATAACCATCTCCAGCTAAGCAATACTCCTTTGCGTTCTATCGCCTCTATATTTCTATCCTGAAAGATTGTATTATAACTTGCCACCATCGCCCGATTTCTCAAAAAATCAACAACTTGTGTATTGTCATCATCATCAGGTACAGGAGATGGCATAGATTCCTGAATCTTCTCATCCTTACATGATGTAAGGATGAGAAGAAGCAAACTAAATATATAAAATAAATCTTTCATAAAGAACCCAATTCAATTACTAAAAAGCAAAACTAAAACGAGCATCAATATTTGCCGCATTATCGTCTTTTGCCGAGATATTCCCTGTAGCATCCCTCACTGTATACATAGCTGTTTCATGGCGTTCTGTTGACGACCAGTAACAACGCTCCGTCAATGGATCACCATTTACCTTGTCCAACTGCGAAACAACTACCGCACGTCTCGTAATAAGCGCTTCCATCAAATCGCCCACAGAAGGTATATACCATCCCGAGGAAATTACCGGCGCAACTAAAGAATAGCTATCCAACACATCAAAGATAGAAAGTAACTTACCTTCCTGAGCTGCATACTTTTTTATTACTTCCGTATGATTATATCCTAAAATTAAATTTCTGTGATTATTATCCACATCATATTTACTCTGTTCTTCCCGCCAATAAAGGGGGCTCGCCATAATATAATCCTCAGCCTCACTAAAACTTTCACCATACCACTTATAAAGTGACAAACCTCTTTTAGTAGCTGCAAATTTAACGTCTTTGCATTCTTTCAATCCCAACGCCAATCCATGAGTACAAGAAGGATGTTCACGCAATAGTACATCTTGTCCTTCCTTAAAAGTATATTTAGGTTTATTTTCATCCCATGGATATTTAACAGAAGGCATTGGATTACCTACAAAATAAACAACTCCAACACAATCTTTAGATACTGCTGTTTCATTATCCACCGAAGCCAAAGCACCATTAGAATATATCAAATCACCGACTTTCAATACATGCTCTACCGTCTGAGGACCACCGTCGACTTCACAATAAGTGTATACTCCTTCTGCCAGTTTTGTCGCATCAATAGAATATTCCTTCAGCTTATTATCTTTAGGACTGGTAAAAGAACCGGATATAACTTCTACATTTTCCGTGGAATTAACTAAAAGACGATAAGTCACGGTTGCCTGATCGTAATAAGGAGTATATTCCCGATCACCAACAGCAAATTTTACATCCTGTAACTGGACGCTATATGGAGCCAGTTCTACATCAGTATTCGTAAAATTATAAGTGATAGATGGCAGTTCCGCCACGACTAAAGCCATGCGATGTTTCATCATGAAAGTTACGGTATTTCCTATTGCAGACGCAGCGCCTGTCATCAAATCATTTTTTGTATAATTGTTTCCACTTAAATCATTTTCAATAGTCCATTCCCGTACAGCAACGGCAAACGGATCTGTATCTGCCGGGGTAAAAGTCATATTCTCCCTATACGGGTAATAAGCATAAAAAGTAACTGTAGCCATATCTTCACTACAAGGCAGACTACCTTTATCAATCACCCATTCGCCATTAGTATAGGTCGCTTTTGTGTTTTCAATAAAAGCTTCATTATTCGCAACGGCAAAAAGCCCGATTTTATCTCCCTCATCAAATGTCGTCATATACTGCACGTCTGTATTGGCACGACTTGTTGAATTACTTTGAAATTGAGAATCTACTACACGAATCTCCAATACTTCATTTGTCGGCGTTGAATCCAAATCTTCACTCTGTGCACATGCAACCATTGCTAAAGAACCTGCGAATAAACAGATTGCTTGAATTAATTTATTGTGTCTCATAATATTTTTATTTAATTTTCCGACTTTAATATTATAGTTATTTATTTATATCTTGACTATCAATTCCTTGATAATCACCTGTCCCCCACTGTGATGCTCCAGACACTACCTCAGTGACATTAGCGTTATTACTCGTGCTAATTTCCTGCCGATCACCTTCAATCCATTTTTGCACCTCACCCCGTTCTATTGTCACATAAATAGTCTCATTTTTCTGGCTGATCCCAACCGTATATGTATATATATGTCCGGGACGCAAATCCATCTCTTCCATCTTTTTATAATAAGACTTATCCCCCATTGTCAGTTGAAAAGCAACTTCCGATGTTTCTTGTGGCAATAGAACCAGCGATGTCTGCATATTCTGACTTACAGGTATATTTTGACTTAATGGTTGAACCAACGTATTTTCAGCAATAGCCGTCGTACCATCTATCGTATTAAAAGCCCCCTGCAACTTCAGTCCCAATAATGTATATGTTATATCATCCAAAACCAGCCCGTCTCTTCCTTCAAATTTAAAATCCACCCTAGTCATCTGATGATTAAAGTCAAAGTCTACCAGGGGATTACTCCGACTAGCTTCTGCAGTAGCATAAAGAAAGTCGATAGTAGATTGTTGGTCCGGTATTTGCTTCTCTGCAGTGGTTTCCACAGCAATCCAACCATCAGTCATAACAGATGTCTCCATAAATGGATAATAGCCCGATAAAGCATGATTTTGTTTACCTAACAAATAAATGGACTGCTCCTCATCAGATGCCATGAACGACAAGGAACTCTCAATATATTTATAAGGAATATTGACGTCATTGTCACAAGTCACTCCTATACAATCGGATTCAATCCATGTAGTTCCAACAGTACGGGTTGCTTCCGAGATTGTTCCCCGAATCACTGCCTTCGCTCCCATTATATCATCACCGGAATAATCATAACTATTACATCCGCAGAATAAAACAGACAAGACAGTAACAAATAGCACTTTTCTTTTCATAATACTATAATTTACAAGTTAAAATTCCGTTATTGCAAGGTTACACTCATCAACCCCACTACCACATCGTTAGACAGTGTTTCTACAACCAATTCCTTCAGAATCTTATTTTTATCCAACGGAATATCAAGCATTACACCGGCACCATCTTCTATCGTACGAATTGTTTTACGGCGGATATTCAATACCTTACCTAAATCACGACTGACGGCACCACTTTTCAAATGAAAACGATAAGGACGGGGCAAAGGTGCATTGTAAGCATATTCATCCCAATAAAAATCCTGTTCAATGGGACACCAATTATCCGGACTTATCAGTTCCAGAGTTTCATAAGTTCCATCAGTATAATATACACGTACGACACCGTTTGCAATACGGCATTGCATATGATTAGTACTTCCTGCCATTAGCAGATAAGCATGTGATGCATTACCAACAAGAGGAATACTAATCTTATCAGGATAGTTATCCCACAACGAAGTATACACTATATTATGTCCCTCTTTCATAACACGGAAAGGTATGCCTAAAGAAGTCGTATAAGTGTTATCCTTAACAATGCTACGCAAACCGGAATCGTCAATATCAGCTGTTTCAAGTGGTTTGCACCATTCACCAATTCCTTGTGTCGGTATTTGCAACGTTGTATAAGGAGAACGCGGAGAAAGATACTCGTTTTTGAAGATGTCCGGAACAGAAGCATTCAACAACTGGTCCATATTCACCATACGACACTTTCCGACCTCAATATCCTCAAATCCTGCATATATTTCCTGCGGTACATCAATATAAATATTGACAGGTTGCCACCATTCCATATTACCCTGTCGAGTATAAACAAAGAATGTATGATGCCCTTTCTGACCACTCCTCAAAGTAGTTGAAAAACAATTGGATTTTACTTTATCAGATGCCAAGATTTCTTGTGGATCATATATTTTTAGAAATTCGACATTCTGTGGAGCCTCCAATTTGATTGTTCCCTCTTGTTTGGTTGTGATTTCTTCCATAGCGACCTGTTGCAAGGCTTCACCAGCCCATTGAATCTCTATCTTAGCTTTGGCAACAGCAGGTGACGTAATAAGAATAACAGGATAGCCATTAGCAGCTTCTATTGTCTCCCACTTCACATCCTTACCATTGATTTTCACAGAAAATATTTGATCTTTCCAAGCATTTATCTGCAAGTTTACAATAAGCGGTTTCTTAAAATTTTGCACTACATTATAAATATCCGTATTACCCTTACGTAAAAAATCATAACTGAGATCCGACATAGAAATAGCAGCTCTATCCCAAGATCTTGGAAAGCCCGGACGAATCACCAGTTTATCATTCAACGCATCCGGTGAAATACCATAAAGTCCTTGTACCAATACACGGGAAGCTACCCCTATCTGATCACCAAAATCGCGATAAGTTTCTCCACGTGCCGCATCATAAAAACTAATTTGCCCAAAGTTAGCCGGACTGTTCCCCAAATACATGCCATCAAGAACAGAGCCTTTCAGCAAGTCGAATCCGTCATCTGCACGACCTGCCTGAAAATAGGCAAGAGCCGTATGCATCACTTCAGCAAAAGCCACATTATTCACACTCCATACATAGGGCATCCAGTTAGTAGTAGAAACCGTTTCATAATCACGATCCAGCCCATCTGCAAATACAGGCAAATGCGGGATACAGTTATCTACATAACGAGTTGCCTGATAAGCTTGGAAAGGATCGGCAGTTTCACTATCAATAGCATGATAGATAGTCCATAAGGCAGCACTCTCATGCAATCTTTTATGTCCCATAAAATCCTGATACTCTGCCCAGTGTCCCTTATTTTTAATCCAAAGACGTTCATTTAACCCCTTTAGAATACGATTTGCTTCCTTTTCATAAGGGGTAGCGTCCTTTCCTATTTTTTTCGCCAACATAGCTGCCAGTTTATTGGCCCGATAATTATAGGCTGAAGAATGAGTGACAGCCCCACTGTTATAATAAAGTGCATCACTTGCCCAGATACAACAATAAGCATCATATAATCCATCATTATCAGGATCATAGTTTAACTTCTCCCAAGCTAGATGGCGGGTTAAAACAGGCCACATTTTACGTACATAATCTAAATCTCCCGTCCAATTGAAGTGCCATAGCAATTCATCGATATAGCAAAGATTCATATCATAATGATGCATCAGATCTTTCCGATTCGGTGTACGGCAAATATAACCGGTGCTGTATTGGGGAGTCCCCCATTTCTTTACCGAACGTGCTAGATGCAAAACAGAATCCAAAGCTGGGTGAGGAATAGTTACCGGGACGTCTGTCACTTGACTTGCAGCATACGAATTGAAATGCGTACGTGCACGGTCGTGCCTACCTATAAAATCACCAGTATAGCCTGCACGCCAACCATTCAATTGCGTACGCCATCCTATTGCTCCATGCAACCATACTTGATTATCCCAAATACCATCAGCCGCAATCGCCAAAGCTCCTCCCAATGGATTGAAAAAAGGATCAGGAGTTGAAAACTTCAAAGAAGAAGCGATCTCTGCACGCCATTTTTCTGCTTTTTCATACAAGGCCTCTCCCTCCGTCAAAGATGGTAAACGCAAATCAAGATTCTCTACCATTACATAAGTCGTTTCACCATCCAATTTCAGCTCATTATGCTTCTGTTTTCTAGGATTTTCAGGAGCATCAAAGCAATAAGGGCGATCTGCCCCCATATCACCATTACGACTCAATAACGGTATTCTCGTTTCAGAAATATAACCATGCAAAACCAAATCTTTCGGAGTATTCTTCATATCAAATCGCCAGATCCCTCCTTCAGTATCAGGGAAAGCTAGTACAGAAACATTGAGTTCACCCTTCCCCAAAATTGGATCTGTCAAACGATAAGTACGTCTCCCGGCTGTATAGCGTGCTTCACAGAAATTTAAAGAGTCAAGAGCAACATAGCGGTTTCCACGTTGCAAACGAAAGCAGATGTGCCGGCTGTTACGGGGCTTATGAGCTGCAAATACAGGGCGGTCACTTGTCTCAATACGAAAATCAGTGATACTTCCATAAAGAGCACGTGTATAGCGGTTCTTTCCATTTACACAGACAAAATCGTCACCATCCGGATGATATTGAATTGTGCGCTTCAATTCTTTGGGATGCTTATTGGAGATGACCGTTCGGAATGTTCCAGTTTCTGGTATTTCCGCCTGCACCGCAGCCCCCCATGCAAAACATATCAAAATTCCTATTAAAAGTTTCTTATTCATCATTATTTACTTTACTATTTTTTATTAACGATACGCTTCATTTTGTGTATACAATCCTTCCCTAATTTTCATTTGCGGATCAGGAATCGGATAAAGATAAGTACCCTTAGTCACTCTACTGATGTAATCTAGCAGAATGGGGCGTACAAGAGTCCCGTTAGAATCATAAGCATGTTCTTTAAAACGGTTCGTCACAGCTTCTATATACTTGTTCCTGCGAACCAAATCATGCCAGCGAATTCCTTCTGAAGCTAGTTCTTTACGACGTTCGTCAGCTATACATTCTTGAAACTTCTGCGGGTCTTTTTCTTCTTCAGATATAGCAGGAACTCCGGCACGCGAACGAATCCGGTTCACCATAGCTATTCCTTTCGTTGTGGGACCTGTAATCTCAGCATACATCAGCATAACATCTTCCAAACGTATCAACGGGAAGTTTGTAGGGAAATAAGTACGGTCTACTATTTGTGCACTTATATCTCCCAGCCCCAAATCTTTTCTTTTCATCTTATGTTCCAGAAACTTAATAAAAAAATCTTCACCTCCATACTTAGTTACACTACTAGGATTATCATCATTTATAAATTTGGTCGTATCAATAGTAGCCAAGCAACGTATATCGAGAAAATGTCCTTCGGCATCTTTATGTTCTTTGAATAAATTATCTAATCCATTGGCACAAGCTATAGAGTTTCCACCCAAATCCGGTATATTTACGTATTCTGACGGCAAACGCGGCACTGACTCATGCACCATCGGATTTCCAAAATTAGCTTCAGATACGTACTGGATTTCAAAAATATGATATTTGCTGTCATTTTCGTGTACCCATATCCTTTTCCATTGGTCTGCCGTAGTCGCCCAATATTTCCCACTCTCATCAGCATAGTCAATCACTTCTTCCAACAATTGTCTGGCAAGTTCTTTCTTACTTTCATCGTTCAATGGAAAACCGGACATTGTCAGATATACCCTACCTAATAATGCTTTTGCAGCAACCAATGTCGTACGCCATCCTCCTGTATCAGTAACTCCTAAATAATTCATCGGTTCGTTGGTCAAGTTATTGACAGCATATTGCAAATCAGGTATTATAACATTTTCGTAAATTTCAACAGCTTCCGACTGTGGGGTTGCCATAGCCTCAGAAATAGTTTGAGGTACCAACGTTAATGGCACGCGACCAAAGTAGCGAACCAAATCAAAGTAAGCCAACGCTCTCAAAAAACGTGCTTCTCCAATATGTTGCTCTTTCAAGCCTTCAACCGTATAGTCTACACCTTCTATTTTAGAAAGAAAAAGATTAGCACGCGATACGATCTCAAACAAATCAACCCAAGTACTGTTGATAGTACTAATCATAGTGATATTCGGATTGAACAGGCTGATGTCCATATAATCTTTTTGCGAAGTGGCTTCCGCGCCGGAATAAACATTATCACTACGGACTTCAGACATCAAAAAATTATATTTCGCTAACGGAAGCAAACCATTATAAACTCCCGTCAATGCCTGCTCCATCTGTGACGGGGTCTCATAGAAGTTTTGAGTAGTACGGGCATCTACCGGCTCAACATCCAACCAATCATTACAGGAAGAGAAGAATAACCCCAAACTTACGGTAGTACCTAAAATATATTTATATAGTTTCATAGTTTTTGTTTATTAGAATGTTAAGTTTACTCCTAAAGTAAAAGTCCTGGCATGCGGATACGAACCATAATCATAATCGGAATCCTTACCCCCATTATTCATTTCCGGCGAATATCCTCCTGTATACTTATCCCACATCCATAGATTTTCACCTGACACATAAACACGGGCATTACTGATAAGACCATTTTTTCTGACGGGTATCCAGTAACCCAAAGTCACATTTTTTAATTTAATGAAGTCTGTACTATACAGCCAGCGACTGTCATACAGAGAACCTGTGGTTGAATTAATGCCCGGAGTCTTACCATCACCCGGATTATCCTCTGAAAGCCACATGTTTTTCCAACGAACCAGCACATTGTTAGAGGCACCCATCCCCGGACGGTCCATGGCACGTCCCAATAAACTGTATATCATACCACCCTGTTGTGCTGTAAAGAGAACCGAAAGATCAAAACCTTTGTATGAGAACTTGTTTGTCATACCAAACGTATAATCGGGTGTCGGCTTACCAACCAACGTACGGTCACTGTCATTAATGACCCCATCATCATTCGCATCACGGTAACGTACATCACCCACCTTAGTCGTAGGCATTTTAGGGTAACGTTTCAAGTCTGCCGAAGTCTGATAGACACCGACAGCATCATACATATAGTAGGCCCGCAACGGCTGTCCGACCATAAATACCTGTGTATTTGTGTTATTCCATCCGATGAATACCGTACTATTGTCTTCACCCAAACTCAATACTTCATTTTTATTATAGCCTACATTAAAAGAGGTAGACCATTTAAATTTTCCTATCAAGTTCTGAGTATTCAGTTCAAGTTCCCAACCTTTATTCTTGATACTACCAATATTTCCCCATGATTCCGTGAATCCCATTGTGGCAGGAACCTTTACCTTATATAGCAAATCTTTAGTCGTCTTATCATAATAATCAACAGACATGGTAATGCGATTGTTAAAAAAGCCCACATCCAAGCCAATATCCCAACTATGTGTCTTTTCCCATCCTAATTCCGGATTATCGACTGAAGTAGGCGCAAAACCATTTATTAATCCACTGGTAGAAGCATAACTTGTACTTCCCATCAAACCAATAGCAGCGTTGGTAGGAATGGAATTATTTCCATTCAGTCCCCAACTACCACGTACCTTCAACTGATTGACAAAGAAATCTTTCGGCCAGAATTTCTCATTAGAAATACGATAGCCTGCTGAAAATGCCGGGAATGTCCCCCAACGATTATTCTTACCAAAACGTGAAGAACCATCACGACGTATACTTGCAGAAAACAAATAACGATTATCATATTCGTATTGTGCACGGCCGAAGTAGGATATCAATCGATTGGGAGTTGTCAACAAAGCCTGAGCATATCTTAACTCTTGATCTATATCATTGAAAATTTCCAAAGCATTATCAGGAAATCTTTGAGCAGCCATATTGGTTGTAGTTCCAGAAGAACTCTCCATAGAATAACCAAGCATAGCACTAACACTGTGCTTGCCAAATTTCTTGTTATAGTTTAGTACTGTTTGAAACAAATATTTATACGTTCGTGAGATAGACCGATTTGCCTGTGTATTATAGCCCTCGCCTGCCGTCCACTTGTCACGCACCGAACTAGGTGTAAAACTACGATTCTCACGACTAAAGAAATCAAATGCACCCGTCACTTGCAACTTCAATCCGTCATAGAGGTCAGCTTTAAGATAGGCCGAACTATTCAAGCGTCCGGTTTCACTTTCATTGGTGACTTGCTCCATGTAAGCAACAGGACTGACCCGGCTACCAGTCCATTGATAATTGGAATAAGGTTCAGCTCCGGTGTAGACTCCAGCCTCCGGTTCCGCAACAGGACACATACCCAATACTGCCATTGCCTGACTGTCCTTTCCTGAGACACCACCTCCTTCTTTCCACTCAAATGAAGGAGCCAGGTTGAAACCAACAGCCACCCGCTTATGCAATTTAGATTCAATATTAGCCCGTAAGTTCAAACGCTTATAGGCAGTCTCGATAGCAATACCTTGCTGATCTATATAACCTAATGAAACACGATACTGAGTATTTCCACGACCATTGGATATGGCAAGCTGATAATCTTGCATAGGAGCTGTACGGTAGTATGCATCCTGCCAATCTATCAAACTTAGTCCTCCATAACCGGGCTGCGTCCAGCGAGGGTCATTCATATATTGATAATTAATACGATTGCCATTTAAAGCGTAACGAGTATCCCAGTCATCATCAGCAGTAGCACCTTTACCACCCAATCCTTTAACATAATTATCATTATTGTAGGCTGTACGAAAAGCCAGCCACTCTTCCGGAGAAAGGACATCAACTCTTTGTTCCAGTTGCTGCATACTGAAAGCAGCCGAGAATTGCACACGAACTTTATCGTCTTTAGTTGCAGTTTTGGTAGTAATCAAAATAACGCCGTTAGCTCCACGTGAACCGTAAATAGCGGAAGAAGAAGCATCTTTCAAAACTTCAACCGACTGAATGTCGCCCGGGTTAATGCTACCCAAATCGTCAACAGGAATTCCGTCCACTATATATAATGGATCTGCATCTGCATTGATGGAAGCAGCTCCACGTACACGAATCTGTATAGCTGATCCCGGAGTTCCGTCAGTCGCCCGAATTTCTACACCGGCCAATTGCCCCTGCAAAGAAGAAACAATATTGGAAGACGGTCGCCCCTCAAGTTTCGACGCATCGACTTTGGCTATGGAACCGGTAATATTACCTCTTTTAGCTGTACCATAACCAATAACAACAACCTCATCCATTTGCACGTCATTCTCACGCATCTGTATTGTAAAGACACTTTTGCCCTTAATAGAAACAGTTTGTGCAGTATAACCTACAAAAGATACTTCAATCGTTTTTACATTATCAAGAACGGCAAGGCTGAATTTACCATCCACATTAGTGACTGTCATGTTTGATTTACCTTCGGCTACAATAGTCGCTCCAATCAGCGGCTCATTATTTTCATCAATCACAATACCGGATATGGTACGTTTTTGCGCAAATACTGTAACCGAATGTAAAACAGAAATCATCATAAAGAAGAGGAACAAGTATTTCCTTCTCCAACAATTAATCCCATTAGTGCTTTCCATACATTCAAATTTTTATTTAATAATATTATTTATAACTCAGATAATGACAATTAGAGTCAAACGTTAATTTCACCAGCAAATATAGGAACATATATAAAGTAACTCATGTATTTTTTTCCATATCCGATGAAGATTTGTCCACCTGGACTTTTATCCATATCATACAAGTCATTTATTCAGACTTGTTTATAGCGGTAGAAAGTTTCAATTCACTTCCTTTTAATTCTTCGGAAGTCGCTTTTACTTTCACATCTCCCGGATATTTATCTGAACGAAGTATAGCCATGGCAAAACCATTGAACATTGTTATGTTTCCACCCTCACAAAATATCTTGTCTGTACTGTGGTCACCGTTATCTACCGCGATTAGTCTTGCAGCTCCTGAGACATCAAATACCACCTCACCATTGAAAGTCGGTACAACACGCCCTTTGTTATCAACAGCATACAACCTGACATATTGGATATCCATACCATCAGCCAACCAATCACCTCCTTCCGCTTCCATTTTAAGTGCTATAGCTTTACCGGTAGTCTCAAGATGATGACGTGCCACTTCATTTCCCTGACTACGGGCGATGGCAACCACCTTGCCACCTTTCCCATAAGGTACATCTTTCCATAAAATCATGTTACGATTTTTGTCACCTGCTGCCCCGTTCTTTTTTACTCCTAACGATTTACCATTCACTATAAGTTCCACTTCTTCAGCATTAGTATAAGTGAAAAGATTCAAATTTGAACCAGGAGTACGATTCCAATGTGAAGAAACAGGTTCTCGTCCTACTATAATATCATTCAATTCCATCGCTTCTCGTTCATTGTCAACGACCCCAATATGTACAAGTGGTTCGTCACAAAACAAACTCTTCATTACATAAGCCTGCGGGTAAGGATTCAGAGCATGATTAAAGTATGAATAAGTCCATCCTTTACGAGGCCATCCACTGGTTTCTCCCCAATATTCTACAGCTCCCCAATATGCCAAACCGACCATACGGTCATAATCCATTGAAAAATAAGCATTCGACAGTTCTATAGAACCCGCCTCACTCTGATAAATAATTAGTTCGGGATGACGTTTCAAATACTCGGGATACACATGATATTGATAATTATAACTGGCAATATCAGTTACCAAAGACAATTCCGGCGCATTATAATTTGTCTTAAAACCGGGATCATGTTTGTTTATACCATCAGCCCGGGAAGGAAACATAGCTACTGTTGTTTTACGTGTAGGATCATAACGTTTCACCAAAATATCCAGTATTTTATAAGTAGTTACCCCCCAATCACCTGTAGGAAAACCAGCCAATTCCTCCCGCATCTGTAATTCATTTCCTAAACTCCACAGCAATACCGACGGGTGATTTCGGTCACGCTTAATCCATTCGGGAATAATAGTGTGAAAAGATTCAAAAAAAGAAGTTTTGCCCGGCCAATATCTGCCGCCACACCATTTATCACATAATTCATCTATGATAAGAATACCATATTTATCGGCCATATCCATAAATGATTCAGAATATGGATTACAAGTCAAGCGTATACTATTTACCCCAAACGCTTTCAGTTGCTTAAAAAACCTTTCCACTGCTTTATCATAAACAGCAGCCCCTAAAGCACCTAAATCATGATGTCCGGCCACACCTTTAAGAAAAACCTTTTCCCCATTAACATGTAGCCCGAATTTTGGTGAAAACTCAATAGTCCGAATGCCAAATGTCTCTATCACCCGATCAACTATTTTACCTCCATGCTTCACGCAAACCTCTGCTGTATAAAGATGCGGCGTTTCACATGACCATAATAATGGAGCTGCCACCGCTATGACAGGCAGAGGAATCTCTACTGTCTTTGTTTTTCTCCCTTTCGGTGCAAAAATCCGACTTTCTGCGACCTGTTCCCCATTAGGCGAGAAAATTACAACATCTATCTCAACATCCAGTTGTTTATTGCTTATACCTTCCAATTCAACTTGAACATTCACTTCAGCTTTCTGTTCCGAAACTTTAGGGGTAGTTATAAATATTCCATGGCGGGCTATAGAAACTGTATCCTTTATCACCAAATGTACATCACGGAAAAGACCGCCACCTGTATACCAACGTTGTCCATCCTTCTCACCGGTTGAAGTATATACAGCAACCACATTTTCCCCATTGTAATTAACATATTTGGTTATGTCCGCTTCACACCCCAAATATCCATAATCCATCTCCGCTACTTTTTTGCCATTGAACCATACATCCCCAAAAGTAACGGCTCCTTCAAAATCAAGTAATACTTTCTTTCCCTTCCAGTCGGAGTTAGCCTGAAATGTTTTTCGATACCAACCTTCACCCATTTCTTTAAAGCCACGTCCACCGGAAGCCTTTTGGCTCCATGGCATCTCTATCTGAAAATCATGTGGCAAATCGAGAATACGCCAATTGCTGTCATCATAGTCGACAGCCTGTACCCCCTCCAGATTCCCCATCTGAAATCTCCAATCAAAATTAAATAACTGAACACTTCGCCCGCTCTCCTTACCACTTACACAAACTTTATTCTTATCAACCAAGATTCCGGAAGAAATACTTTTTTGAGCAAATGCTGGAACTGCATATAAAACAAAAAACATCATAAAGAAAAGGAGTAATCGCTTTTCTCTATTACTATCAGCTTTACCAATGTTTTTCATACATTTATCTTTATATAATTAAAAAACAAGAAGAGAACAGAGACAATCTCTGTTTTTTCACCTGCAAATATAGAGACACATTCAAGGTTAGTCATGGATTTTTTTCCATATCCAATGAATATTTGTCCACCTGAACATTCACAAATGATATTACAAATTATTTTTAGATTATTCAATAAAAAACAAGAGAAAAACTTATTCTTCATACATCAATAATTCATAGCATTTGGCTATCTTTACGAAAAATCTAGAAAACACAATTATTACTATCATAGAAAAGTAACATGAAATTCTTCATTCAAACAGTAATTTTATTTATTTTATGTACGTGTACTATATATAAGGCAAACGCCTCTATAGAAGTACATACTAAAAACCTTACTGCTACAGATGGACTGGCTAATAACTCTATCAGACATATCTATCAGGATAGCAAAGGTTTTATTTGGTTTTCAACCCTCAATGGCCTAAGTCGTTATGACGGGAACTCATTTGTGACTTTCCGCCCCCAAAATACCGGAAGATTATCACTGGCCGATCACCGAATCAAAGGAACGTTGGAAGATTCTAACGGATTCTTATGGATTACCACCTCCTCTGAACTAATCAGTTGTTATGATTTGAAAAAAGATTGTTTCGTTGACTTCACCGGGAAAGGCGAAACTGAAGACTTATATAATAATGTGACTATTTTGTCTAATGAAACAGTCTGGCTTTGGGGACGGTCACAAGGATGTCGGAAAGTAAATTACAAGAATGGAAAATTTAATTCTGAAGCATTCTCTGCCAATAATAAGAAACTAAAATCCAACAATATACGTTTTCTGAACAAGCAGGATTCAACCGCCGTATGGGTTGGCACCGGAAAAGGACTGTACTTACACAAAGGTAATTCTATTCAATGTATAGATTCGGTTCATTATTTCCTGCAAAGTACAGTTATTAATAATACAACTTATTTCATAACATCAGAGGGATTTATTTGGAAATATGACCAAAAGAAACTTACGAAAATAGCTAATATTCCCACATCACCTGACTTTCTGCTAACTGGAAATATCGTACTGCACCATGAATGGGTGATATTTACCAACCAAGGGGGATTTATATTCAATCCCCAAACCTGTGCCATCAGAATAGCACCTGCAGAAATAAACATCTCCAATGGATTAGTAGTAACAGATAACCACAACAATTATTGGATACATAACCAGACTGGATATATCTATTATATTCAAAAAGAATCCGGTATAGTTAAAAGACTTGATTTAAGATCAGACTATCATCTTCCTTATTTCATTGATTATGAACGTTATCATATCCGTCATGATTCAAGAGGTATTATTTGGGTAGCCACCTATGGAAACGGATTATTCGCTTATGATCCTGTTACTGAAGAACTGAAACACTTTACAGCAACAGCCAATCATACCAACCCCATTGCTTCCAACTACCTTCAATACATAATGGAAGATCGTTCCGGTAATTTATGGACATGTTCGGAGTTTTCCGGCGTATCCCAAATCGAAGTCATCAATAAAGGAGCCATAAAAATATATCCGGAAGGTGAATCAAACATTGACAGAGCAAATGCTATCCGCTTCATAACCCCTATGTCTAATGACGAAATTTGGGTATCCACGCGCAAAGGGGGACTTTACATATATGATACAGAGTTCACCACACAAAAAAACAAAAAATACTATGATGTAAACATCTACTCTGTTGGAGAGGACAGCAAGAAAAACGTTTGGTTAGGAACACGTTGGAAAGGACTCCAAATAGGAAGTGAACAATACTATATACATCAGGCAACCGATACCAACTCACTGGCTGCAGACCCTATATTTTGTATATTGAAAGATCGAAAACAACGTATGTGGATAGGAACTTTTGGCGGAGGGCTAGATTTGGCCATTCCACAAAATGGCAAATATATATTCAGGCACTTCCTGAACAAGACAACTTATGGACAAAAAGAGATACGGACTTTATGCGAAGACAAAAATGGATGGATATGGGTGGGCACCAGTGAAGGTGTTTTCGTTTTCAATCCGGACCGCATCATAAAAGATCCAACTGATTTTTATCAATATAACTTTAGCAACCATACTCTGAAAAGCAAAGAAATCAAATCAATTATACAAGATAAAAAAGGAAGAGTATGGATTGCTGAAGATGGCATCGGTTTTTGCGTGGCTGAAATAAAAAATGAAAATTATAAAAACATCAACTTTACCCACTACACTGTCAATGATGGATTGGTTCATAATGTAGTACAAGCTTTTGTAGAAGACGATGAAGGAAATATATGGATATCCACTGAATATGGAATCTCTTGCTTTAATCCAGAAAATAAGACATTCAATAATTACTTTTTTGCCAACGATATATTGGGAAATGCATACACAGAAGGATGTACGAAATTAAAAGACGGACGGTTGGCTTTCGGTACAAATCATGGTTTGATAGTGCTTACTCCCCAACAAATTAAAAATATGGACAGAAGTCCCACTGTCACATTCACAGATCTAAAACTAAATGGAATATCAATACGTCCTACAGATGACGATTCACCATTAAAAGCAGCTCTAGCATACACAGATGTTATCAATTTAAAACATAATCAAAGTTCATTTGCAATCGATTTTTCTACATTTGATTATCCCATATCAAATAATACAAGATTCAGCTATAAACTGGAAGGATATGATGACGACTGGAGTATTCCTTCCACTCTGAATTTCGCCGCATACAAAAACTTACCAGCCGGTACATATAACTTGCATGTTAAAGCATGTAATGTATCAGGAATATGGAGTGAAAATGACACTGTACTCAAAATCAAAGTGACCCCTCCATTTTGGAAAACAGGATGGGCTTTCTTCGTTTATATTATTCTGATAATATTCCTCATATACTTTATATACCGTACTATCAGAAATATAAACAATCTGCAAAATAAAATCAAAGTTGAGAAACAACTGACAGAGTATAAACTTGTTTTTTTTACCAACATTTCTCATGAATTCAGAACTCCACTAACCTTAATACGGGGTGCTTTAGATAGAATTCATCGTACTCATAATATTCCCAAAGACATACTTTACTCCATCAAATTAATGGATAAAAGTACACAACGTATGTTACGTCTGATAAATCAGTTACTCGAATTCAGGAAAATGCAAAACAACAAACTGGGTCTGTCACTTGAAGAAACTGACATAATAGCTTTCCTGTACGAAATTTATTTAAGTTTCCAAGATACATCCGAATCCAAAAATATGATTTTCAGATTTATATCTTCTGTAAACTCATACAAAATGTATATCGATAAAAGCAATATCGACAAAGTTGCCTATAATTTGTTGTCAAACGCTTTCAAATATACCCCAGCCAACGGAAAAGTAGAGGTCAATATTTCCATCAATAAACTAAAACAACAACTGATTATAAAAGTAATAGATACAGGAGTCGGTATACCTAAAAATAAAAGAAATGAATTATTCAACCGTTTCATGCAAAGCAGTTTCTCCAGTGATAGTATAGGAGTAGGACTTCACTTGACACATGAACTAGTTACTGTTCATAAAGGGACCATTTCTTATGAAGAAAATCCCGAAGGTGGCTCTATTTTCACTGTAACCTTACCAATTAACGCATCAGTTTATCAAGCTAACGATTTCCTCATTCCCGAAAATGCCATATTGAAAGAAGAAGCCCAAAGACATCTTTCCCTTTCTATATTCAATGAAGAAGCAGACATCATTACAAACGAGGAAGAAACAAAAATAACTGAGAACAAAGAAACAGACCAACAAGACACTAATAATACATCTACCCCAAATACACCATTAAACAAACGAAAAATTCTTATTATTGAAGATGACAATGATGTAAGAGAATTTTTAAGAGAAGAACTAGCCCCATACTTTGAAGTAGCAACCGAAGCAGATGGAACAAATGGATTGGAATATGCTAAAAATAATGATTTAGACCTGATTATCAGTGACGTCATGATGCCAGGATATAATGGTTTCCAAATAACCCGTAAACTTAAAAATGACTTCAACACCAGCCATATCCCTATTATATTACTAACAGCATTGAATGCTTCGGAGAGTCACCTGGAAGGAGTGGAAAGTGGTGCAGATGCATATATAACGAAACCATTCAGCACCAAGCTTCTGTTAGCAAGTATCTTCAAGCTAATAGAACAACGGGAAAAATTACGAGAGAAATTCTCTAATGACCTGTCTGCCAAACGCCCTATCATCTGTACATCCGATAAAGACAAGGAATTTGTAGAGAATCTGACCAGAATCGTAGAAGAAGAACTTACCAATCCTGAATTTACAGCAGATGATTTTGCTTCAAGAATGTCGTTAGGGCGTACTATTTTCTACCGAAAAGTCCGTGGAGTAACCGGATATACCCCTAAAGAATATCTACGGGTTATAAGAATGAAGAAGGCTGCTGAGTTACTGGCTACCCAGCAATATACAGTATCCGAAGTAACCTATATGGTCGGCATAAATGATCCTTTCTACTTCAGTAGATGTTTCAAAGCCCAATTCGGAATTTCTCCATCCGGATACCTCAAAAATCACCAGGGAAACGCAGTCACAGACAATACAGACACAGATAACAATTAGTCTTTAATTGCCAAATATGAGTATATTTATATGTTTGTGAACAAATCTACATGCTAAATGGAAATTTTTCACTAGTTAAACTAATAAGTTCGAACTAATTTTGTCTCAGAATAAATTATTAACGCATATAAATAATAGTATTATGAAAAGAGCAATGTTAGTTTTATGCTTGGTTGCATTTACATTATCCGGCAAAGCACAAGTATTAAAAAGTAGTCTGTTAAACGGATATAAACAAGGTGACAAATTGGAAAAGGCCGTATATCTAAATTCCAATGAACCGATAAAGAAAGATACATGGTGCAAAGCCCTTGCTCCCAATTCAGATGAAAGTATAACCAACCCTACTATCGGAGAAGGATTGACTTATGAAGGTTATCCGGAAAAAGGTCCATCTATCTGTCTAGGCGGTTTTCCTGTCGGAACACGAGGCTCCAGATTCAGTGTATGCTCCATTTCGGATAGAAATGATTATTGCAGAGGTACCATCTACCTCTCTTTCCTGGCTGACTTCAGCAAAGTGGCATCCAGTCGTGTAGTCGATTTCATTGCTTTATCCGCCAATCATACGGGTGATTACTTACGTGCCAGAGTTTTTGTAGGTAAAGTAGATGACGAACATATCCGTTTCGGAACTAACCTGTTGAGAATAAATGCGGAATCTTTTAAAAGCCATGCTCTCAACAAAACACATTTATTAGTACTCAAACTAGATTATGATAGAAATGAGGTTTCATTGTTTGTAGATCCTACTTTAGCAGCAGAAGAGCCACAACCTGACATTGTAGCAAAAGGCGATGATAGTAATAACAAACTAAAAGGCTCTATTCGTTCTATTTCTATCAGAAACCGTAATGATTTAACAGGAAATATCGGAAATTTCCGTCTTTCTTCCAATTGGACGGGCGTAATAAGCCAATAAAAATATCTTTTCCGATATTAATAATAGGGCACTCCATAAAAACAAAAGTGCCCTATTATTATAATAAACATTTCAATATCAACCTTAGATATTCCCATATATTACCTAAAAGAATCATTAATCATATAGAAATATCACAGAAATCATGAAACACATTATTTTTTATATATTATTCATTATTTTAAAAATTGTACCTGCACAAGCCCAAAATCTTGACCAGTCGAAGAACTATCCCTCAGAGGCTATTTCTTCTTTTGCCAAACGTCTGGAACCTATGGGACGTATCTTGGAAGACGATAATTATTATGTGTGGTGTTGTGCACCAATTATAGATGAAAAGAATAAAGTACATGTATTTTATTCACGTTGGGAAAAAAAGTATGAAATGAAAGGGTGGTTGGGACATTGTGAAATCGCACACGCCGTAGCCGACCAACCGGAAGGACCGTACAAATATGTATCAACGGTACTGACACCCCGTCCGGGATATTTTGATGGCAGTACATGTCACAATCCAAGTATTTATAAAATAGATGGTCGTTACTGGCTATTCTACATGGGAGCAACTAATGGCAAATTTGGAACGAAACGTATCGGATACGCTGTAGCAAACTCTATTTGGGGACCGTGGGAAAGATGCGAAAAGCCATTATTAATGCCTGGAAATTCAGGTGAATGGGATGATTATATTACCACTAATCCAGCTTTCTTAAAACACCCGAACGGGGAATACTGGCTTTATTATAAATCTTGTAATGAGGATGAATATGTGAACCAACATATCAATGGCATTTCAGGTAACCGAAAATACGGGGTAGCTTTTGCAGACGAAATTACAGGGCCTTACCGACGATATGAAAAAAATCCGATTGTCGATTTTTCCGGTTTCGGAGAAAACAGGCAAGTAGAAGATGCGTATATCTGGTATGAAAACGGTATATTTAAAATGTTAATGAGAGATATGGGATTCTACGACCATACAGTGGGGCTCTATTTCGAATCCAAAGACGGGTTAAACTGGCAGAATCCTCAAATTGGCTGGTTTGGAGCAGAGCATTATATCGAACAACCGCCCGCTCCTAAACACCTCAAACGTTATGGACGCTTCGAACGCCCGCAAATACTAATGAAAAATGGAAAACCAGCTTACCTTTTCACAGCTTCCCAAGGGGGAAAAGCAGAAACTTCTTCAGGTTTCGTCTTTAAAATCAATCCTGAATAAATGAATATAGAAATTAAAGTACACTTATAAAAAATTGTTATGAAAAAAATTATATTGATATTATTTGCCTTATTACAATTCCCGGCAAACGCAAAAGACTTACCCCACTCTTCCTGTTGGCACGGAGAAGAAAGAATTCTTCGATATACGCCCGAAGGAGAGGAATTTGTAATAACCAATGGGAATAAAAGGTTTACCAGAGCTATCTATGGAACTAATACCGGCTTTCGTTTTGAAACAAGTGACTTCCCCGAATTCGGCCTTTATATGCCTAATCTCGGTGGAAGCATGTATATGGCTATATCCACGCCCACAAATATTACTTGGATCAAAAATATGGAATTCATTGAATCACGTTTTAAATCCGGACAACGCACCTATATTGTGAAAGATAAGAAATATCTAGGAAACGGCAGTCTGACAATTGATGCTGTAGCCATGTCCGACGGCGATGGATTAGTAGTAAAATACAAAGCCAAAGATATCCCTGCCGATACTAAAATCTTATGGATATATGGGGGAGCCAACAATCAGAAATTTGGACGTGAAGGAGACTTGAATTCCGACCCAGCTGATTGTTTTTTCATTAAAGCCAACAATTGTTTTGGAAATATATATCAGATTAACCAAAACAAATTTACTGTACAATACGGACATTACAGCAGCAACAGAGGTTCTCAACATAAAATAGTATCCATAGCAGGAACCTTTCCCACCGGAGCTGAGATAAAAGAAGCGGATGGAAACCTGATTGACCAATTGGACAAACTTATTACATCCCGCAAATCAGACAAACCAATTATTATAGCAAAATATCCGATTGGTACCACTCCTTTCTATATTGAACTGCACAATCCCAAAAGTCATAGTGAATTTCAATATAATGACCTCAGCAATGTTTTTAACAAAGGTATTGAGTTCAGAACACAAATAGCTTCCAGAATTAAGATAAAAACACCTGATCCATTTCTGAATACGTTAGGAGGAACCTTCTCAGGAGCAGAAGATGCTGTATGGCAATCTCCATCGTATCTACATGGAGCCATCTGTTTCCGGGAATTACTTCTTACCGGCTGGAGAGGCGCCTATCTCGCAGACCTGATGGGATTAGAAGATAGGGCAAAAACACACTTTAACGGTTATCTTAATTCGCAAGTTATAGATGTTCCCGTCACATTACCCCATCTTCAGGACACAGCCCTAAACCTCGCACGGTCTGCAAAAATATGGGGAACCCCCATGTATAGTAATGGTTATATAGGAAGAGTTCCTAATAGAAGAGACGTCATGCATCATTATGATATGAATCTAGTCTTTATAGACCAACTGTTGTGGCATCTCAAATGGACCGGAGATCTTGATTACGCACGAGAAATATATCCTGCCCTCCAACGTCACTTTACATGGGAAAAAAAACTATTCGACCCCGATAACGACGGGTTATATGATGCCTATGCTTGTATCTGGGCTTCAGACGCATTACAATACAATGGCGGTAAAGTGACACATTCTACTGCATATAACTATCGGGCAAATAAAATAATGGCAGAAATATCCGAAAAGTTAGGAAAAGATCCAAGCATATATAAAAAAGAAGCAGAACTTATATTATCTGCCATAAACAAAGAATTATGGATAAAAGACAAAGGATGGTGGGCAGAATTTAAAGATAATATGGGAAACCGGATACGACATGACAACGCTGCCATATGGACTATTTATCATGCAATAGATTCTGATATACATGATCCTTTCAAGGCATATCAGGCAACCCGATATATAGATACGGAAATCCCCCACATCCCCGTCATAGGAAAAGGCTTGAAGGATACTACCAATTATGTGATTTCAACAACAAACTGGCAACCTTATATGTGGTCTATTAATAATGTCGCCTTTGGAGAAATTTCACATACTGCCCTTGCTTACTGGCAAACAGGACGTTACGAAGAGGCTTTCAAAATGTTCAAAGGAGCTGTTCTGGATGCGATGTATCTTGGTTCAGGCCCGGGAAATGTCACACAATTATCATTCTATGACGCAGCCCGCAGAGAGACATATCGTGATTTTGCCGATGGAATAGCGACAGGGGTACGTGCTCTTGTACAGGGTATGTACGGTATCATGCCAGATCTTATTAATAATAGACTAACGATAAGACCCGGATTCCCCGATGATTGGAATTTTGCAGAAATTGAAACTCAAAATATGGCATATACTTTTGAAAGGAAAGGCAATATAGAAAGGTATTCTATAACTCCTAATTTACTCAAAAAAGATGTCAGCTTGTCAATGGAAATAAAAGCTATAAGAAACAAAATTAAATCTATCAAAGTAAATGGAAAAGATACACCCTATACTTTACTTACAACCACTATTTTATCTCCAGAAATTAAGTTTGAGGCAGGAATAGCTGACAAATACGATATCACGATAGAATGGGACGGAGAAAAAATAAACAGAGACATGATATCTGTCAATGTAGCCAATGGCAGCCAATTCAGACTAAATATTCCTTATAAATCAGGAAAAATATACGACCCGCAAAACGTTCTGCGTCATGCAAACTTAAAGAATGACATACTAACCGGCACTATAACCGCTCAAAATGGACATCGCACTGTATTTGTCAATATCACCAATGGAAATATGAATTATTGGCTTCCCATAGATATAAATGTCAACAATCCGCTTGATATCGTTTGTGATTCTGAATCTTCTTCTCTTATTTTTACCTTGAAAAACAATATGGATAAAGTGATAAAAGGTGATTTGTATATCAATGGTAAAAAGGTGAATGAAAACATCAATATAGAAGCTCATGGAAAAAACAACTATGAATTTGATATTCCCATTGCATCTTCAGGAACTAATAGAATAAAAGTCAAATCCGGAAAAGACACTTACTCTTTCCGAGCCATCAATTGGAATATCTCTGTACCGGAAAAATCAATTTATAAGACGGTAGACATGAAGAAAATATTTAATGACAAAGTAAGTAATATATTCGCTTATGGAAAATATATGTTCCCAAGATGGAAATACACCACATTACAAGTTCCGACCCAAGGTATGGGACAATGGTGTCATCCTCAAAGTATTTCTGTCATTGATGACCGTGGAATAAGAAATAAGGCTTCAAGAAATAACAATAGATTCATTATGCCACAAGGAATACCTTTCAGTACTCCAGGAGAAAAAGAATATAATAATATTGCATTCACCACATTATGGGATAACTACCCGACTTCCATTAATATACCACTAAACGGTAAAGCTTCTAAAGCCTATTTCCTCATTGCAGCTTCCACTTATTATATGCAATCTCATATAGTAAATGGCGAAATCAAAATAGAATATACAGATGGACAAAAAGAAGTACTGAAACTTATATTACCAGATAATTTAATTCCTTTAGATCAGGATATATTCGTAGATGGATATGCTTTCAACACTAAAGATCCACGTCCGTGGAGAGTACGCCTTAAAACAGGTGATGTAAGCAAATATCATGCAGGCGAACTTGGAAAAACAATATCGAACAACCCGATATCTATTGATGGTGGTATGGCTACAATGCTTGATCTGCCACTCAATCCAGTTAAAGAATTAAAATCATTATCTTTGGAGACGACAGCCAATGAAGTCGTGATAGGATTGATGGGAGTAACGCTAGTCAAATAGCCACAGGAGGTTGTGTCAAAACGTTGGTACAACCTCTTTTATATTTTACAGTTCTGCTATATTTTCTTTTGGCTATGCTGCTT
>OGKR01000628.1_pt1 | contig 34967 bp, 27 predicted proteins | sample 1572431 | NCBI WGS metagenome assembly OGKR01 (sample SAMEA2582079, study PRJEB24529) | metagenome | biome: Human gut stool | place: China | collected 2011 | reverse complement strand
ATCTTGGAATTTCTTCCCGGAACTTCTCCACATACTGCGGCCGCTCCGGTCTTGGCCCTACAAGACTCATATCTCCTTTTAACACATTAAAAAGCTGAGGGAACTCATCCAGGCTTGTTTTCCGTAGGAACCTTCCCACACTGGTAACTCTTGGATCATTTTTCTGTGTCCAGCCTTTTTTCTCCTCTTCCTCTGTCTGTACATACATTGTGCGGAACTTATACATCTGAAACGGTTTGTTATGAAGCCCGACACGCTCCTGTTTAAAGATCAATGGTCCTTTAGAAGTCATTTTCACTAATACTGCTGATGTTAACATGATCGGTGAAAAAATAATAATACAGATGATCGACCCGATAATATCTGTCAGTCGTTTGATCAAGGCATTAAATGTGTTACTCAAAGGTACATAGCGGATATTGATAACTGGAAGCCCGAGCAGATCCTCTGTATATGGTCTTGTCGGTATAATATTCCCATAATCCGGGATAAACTTTGTATGAACGCCGGATTTCTCACATTCGGCAACAATTTTCTCCAGCTTATAATATTCTTCCAATCCAAGAGTAATGGCAATCTCATCCAGCTTATTCTCCGGCAAAATATAGGAAAGATTTCCTACACTTCCAATTACCTTTACCCCCTTGTACATAGTGCCTCGGGCAATATTGTCATCCAGAATTCCCCGTATATTATATCCCCACTGTGGATTCTGCTTAATTCTATCAATATACTGCTCTGCTGCTTTTGAATATCCAACCAGCAATATATGTTTCTGATTATAACCATTTTTACGTATACTCCGCAAAAATGCCCGGATCATCAGTCTCTCAATTTCTTCCAGAACAATGTTTATCATGAAAAAATAGATAAACATGGAACGAGAAAAGTTCTTTAACTGCTCTGAATACGATAATGCAAGGAAGAATCCCGCCATAAGGATCAATAATCCTACGGTATTAGCCAAAACAATATTGGAAAATTCCAATCTTCGTCCCTGCACACGCTTTGGCGTATACAAATTAAATGCATAATACAGCAAAATATAAAGCGGTACAATGAGGATCAAGGCTCTCATATAAAACTCAAAAGAAAGAACTCCGATCTCTTTATCCACAAAACCGCTCGAAAATTTGAGCCACCATGCAAAAGCATACGACACAATCACAACAACTGCATCCATCACGACCTGCAGCCGGTTAAAATGTTGCTGATTATCTTTTATCATAATGTCATCCTTTTATTTTCTAGCTACCATGTTTTTAATCATACAATAATTTCCGCCAAATCACAACTCAATTTTCTTAAATCCAGCGTGTCAAAATCTTAATTATTTCTTTATTTTTTGTAGTCTCTCTTTAGGATAACACTGTTTTTTTATATTATGCGCCCAGAATACGACCAATATTGCCCCATAATTCCAATTGTATTTTCAAATAATGTGGTAGGTTTTTTCCTGTAAACGAAACTCTTCTGCATTTATGACAATCACGCACTCCCTCGCAGATTCCACTCCAGTAATCTTTTACAAATCCCTTTTTCACAAAAAATAATGTTTTCACAATCATTCCAGCAAATATAAACGGAAGATTAATGAACAATTGTAGTAATGGCATGTTTTTGTATATCACAAAAATAGTATTTCTTGCGGCAAGAAATACTTTCTTTTCATTATACCGTGTACCCGTTGTAGCACTTCCGACATGATAAACTTTTGCTTCCGGCGTGTACCAGTTTTCAAATCCGTCAATTCTCGCACGATAGCCAAGATCCACATCTTCCAGATATGCAAAATGCTGCTCATCCAGCCCACCAATTTTCTTCAAAACATCCATACGGTAAATTGCTGCCCCGGCACAACAGGAAAACACACGCACTGCCTGCTCAAAATCTTCACATTTTTTTCCTTTTCCCCTTGCAACTGCCCATCCCATTGCAGTGTAAAGATCTCCGGCATTATCCAGCATCTCATGGTTTTTAAAATCGATCATCTGCGCTCCACAGGAAAAAATGCGCTCCGATTTTTTAATTCCTGCCAGCAGTTTTTCAACAAAATGCCTGTCTGCCTCTGTGTCATTATTAAGCAAGATCAGGTATGGTGTCTTAGTCTTTTGAATCCCCAGATTTACCGCTCCGCAAAATCCCAGATTTTCTTTAAGGGAAACAATCTCCAGCTCCAGCTTTTCCGAAGAAACTTCCGTACTTCCATCTGATGAACCATTATCGACCACCAGCACCTTAAAATCTTTATATGTCTGTTGTTCTAGCGTTTTCAAACAATTTTCAAGCAATCTTTTCCCATTATAATTTGGGATTACAATTGTTACTTCCTGCATGAATTCTTCCTAATTCCTTTTTGTTTTTCCCTTACTGTGTATGTACATCCAGGCAGAAGCATACTCCTGCCTCTCCTTTTCTGACCATGAGACATATGTTGCAAAATCCACTTTTGCAAGCGTCATATCCTGAACTCCACATTTATAACATTCTACGTTTTTACGCCGCGATACCATGCGCATCCACCCACAGTCCGGACATATATATACCCTCATCATAAGCACTTGTCCTCTTTTTCCGTACTACCTGAAAAATATTATCTCGTGATTTCATCACTTGCTCTCCATTATACCATATCCCCAAAAAGCCCGATACTTATTTTGTATGACAAATGCTGACATTTTTCGCTTATTTTCTATTCTGTCGCAAGATTACTTCCGGATCTCCCAGCGAATAATCTGCTCTCACGCGCGAGAAATGAATGTTATAATTCGGATCTCCCTTTTTCAAAAGATTCTCCCAGCGGTTTCTCATAAACTCGATCTCCGACTGGAAACGCGCCACTTTTTCCGGTGAATCCTCTGCTCCTCTGGATTTTGACTCATAATGATAGGCTTCCACCAAAGGATCATAGACAATGAGATATCCCATTTCCTTCACTCTCAGGCAAAAATCCACATCGTTAAATGCCACAGAAAGCTCTTCCTCAAAGCCGCCTGCCTTTTCATAAACTTCTTTTTTCACCATCATAAGTGCCGCTGTCACCGCACTGTAATTCATCTGGAAAGCCGCCCGGTGCAGATAACCACTGCGCTCCCTGCGCATGCCCTGGTAAAGATTTGCACCGATTCCACGCAGACTTCCACCAATTCCAATGACAAGTCCTGCATGCTGTATGGTATTGTCCGGATAATACAATCTCGCCCCCACAATGCCGACTTCCTTCCGCTCACAGTTTGAAAGCATCTGCTCCATCCAGTTTTCCTGCAGCACTTCAATATCATTGTTCATCAGCACATAAAAATCGCCTTTTGCATGTGCCACACCAAAGTTATTCAGTTTCGAATAGTTAAACTTGTCCGGATAATAAACAACATGTACCTGATCCGATTCTATTTTCTTATAATAAGAAAATGTTTCTTCTTTCTCACTGTTATTTTCAACAATGATGACCTCATAATTCGTATAAGTCGTTTTTTTGATTGCTCCAAGACATTTGTCGAGACTTTCCACCTCATCTTTATTTGGGATGATAATGGATACCAACGGTCTGCTCAAAAGTTCATATTTTACACGATAGAATCCAAAATACTGTGTTTTTTCCACAGAAGCTGCAATTCCAAGCCTGTCAAGGTGCGCTTCCAGTGCCCGCTTTCCGGCGTCTGCTGCATATTCTTTTGTTCCACCGCCTCCAGCCGTGGACAGTTCATGCACTCTCCAGTGATAAAGGATTTTTGCCACATGTTCGATCCTTTTTGCCTGTTCCACGCAGCGAAGGACAAAATCATAATCCTGCGCGCCGTCATAATCACTGCGGATTCCACCGACTTTTTCCAGAAGTCCCCTGCTCACAACGAGAAAATGTGTGATATAGTTATTCGAACGCAGCAAATCCAGATTGAAATCCGGTTTGAAATGAGGATCCATGAATTTTGTCATCTCACCGTCTGTTTTATCCTCATCGGAATATAACATGTCAGGAATCTGCTCTTCTCCCTGCCCTGCGACAATTTTTGCAGCCATCTCATACAACGCATCCGGCGTGATCACATCATCATGATCTAAAAAAGCGACATAATCTCCATCCGCCATCGCGATTGCCTGATTCGTATTTCCGGCAATTCCTTCATTCTGTTCCAGCTTTTTGTATACAATTCTGGATTTTTCTTTTCCAGTAAGCGCACAGTCTTTTTTCTGATATTCTTCCACAACTGTGATCAGGGAAAAATCAGGTGTTCCATCTGCCAGACATAACTCCCAGTTTTCATAAGAAGATGCCTGCACAGACACTATCATTTCGCACAGAAACTTTTCGGGTGTCTGATACAGCGGTACTACCACACTGATTTTCGGCGCATTTTTCCACTTTCTGCTCTCTTTTTTCTGCTGCTGCAGTTCCTGCTCCGTGGCTTTCACTTTCTGGAACCATTCATCATAAGGCACTGCTTCCTGTTCCTGCTTTTCTTCCAGACGGATCATAAATTCTTTCAGTCCGTAATGTTTTAAATAACGAAGTCCTTTTTTTATATTGGTTGCGTTTATTTTCATTCTTCGTTCCTAATCATTCCTAATTTTTAATATTACCTTCTCAGTGAAAAATCAGAATTATCCAAAGTAAGATTCTTATTATAATATGGATCACCTTTTTTGAAATACTCCGGCCAGTTTGTCACCAGTCGTTCCACCTCTCCACTGAAACGTTCCACTTTTTCCGGTGTATCTTCCAGTCCTCTTGATTTGGATTCATAGTGATACAGCTCTGCATATGGATTGTAAACAACCAGTTTGCCAAGTTTTCTTACTTTCAGACAGTAATCAATATCATTAAATGCCACCTGATATTTTTCATCCAGACCTCCAACTGCCTCATATACGCTTCGTTTTGTCATAAGGCATGCTGCCGTCACCGCTGAATAGTCCTGTGCGCAGACAATCCTTCCAAAATAACCGATATCATATCTCGACTTTCCAATGAAAGTATGGCCAGCCATTCCGCCAAAGCCAATCACTGCACCGGCATGCTGGATCGTATCGTCTGCATAATAAAGTCTTGCACCGACAATTCCAACATCCTCCCGCATACAGTAATGTACCATCTCTGTCAGACAGTCTGCATTGATCATCTCCGTGTCATTGTTTAAAAGAAGCAGATACTCCCCATTCGCCTCAGATACACCAAAATTATTAATCTTGGAATAATTAAATTCTCCCTTATAATAAACAACTTTTACATTGTCATGCTCACTTGTTATTTTCTTATAGAACGCAAACGTCTCCTGCTCTGTACTATTATTCTCCACGATTACAAATTCAAAGTTATGATAATCCGACTTTTCATAAATAGAATTCATGCACTTTTGCAGATCAGCAATATGATCCTTATTCGGAATAATAATTGATATAAGAGGTGTTTCTTTCCAGTCATAAACCGTATGATACATTCCATAAAACTGCGCATGTTCCACATGTGCCGGAATTCCCATTCTCTGATAATGTGCTTCTATAGCCTTACGCCCGGCCTCAAAGGCATATAATTTGCTCTCTGGATTTGCTGCCGTGGATTCCATATGGCAACGCCAGTGATATAAGATTTTCGGAATGTGCCGTATGTTCTGTGCCGCTTCGCAGCAACGGAAAATAAAATCGTAGTCCTGCGCTCCGTCATATTCACTCTGAAACAGTCCAATCTGTTGCTGTAAAGTTCGTTTTACTGCAAATAAATGACAAATATAATTCATGCTGCAAAGCAGATCAGGATTATAATCCGATTTAAAGTGTGGCTCAAAATATTTTTTTCCATTCATGCTGATCTTATCTTCATCAGAATACAGCACATCAATGGTTTCATCCTCATTCAACGCCTTTGCAAATTCGAAAAGTGCTTCTGGCGGTACAATATCATCATGATCAACCAATACGATATAATCCCCCTGCACAAGTGCCAGTGCCTCATTCGTATTGCCCGAAATTCCTTTATTCTCTGTCAGGGAAATAAATTTTATTTTCGGATTTGCGGCAGAATACTGTTCCAGCCGTCTGGTCAGACTGCTATCTGCACTGCCATCCGCAAGACACAATTCCCAGTTCGTATAAGTCTGTTCTTCAATGGAATGGATCATTTCATTTAAAAACTGCTCATTTGTTTTATATAACGGAACGACAATCGAAAACAGCGGATTATAACGAAATTCTGTTCTTCTCTGCTGCTCAATCTCTTCCGGCTTTGGCTCATAATGCGCACGCCACTGTTCATAACTGGACGCTTCTTTTTTCCCAAGCTTTGTCTGAACCTTACGGATTGTGGCACTCATACCATTCCGCTCCAGATAGCGAACTGCATTTCCGGCTTTTGAAGCGTATTTCAACACCTTATTTTCGCTCCGAAATTCTTTTAACACACACACCGTGCGATGCCTGTCTTCATCCTCCATGACAAGCCGCACTTTTCTAACATCTCTCCTGTCATGCAAATCTGCCTTCACCTGAAAACCTGGTTTTCTTTCGGCATCCTGCTCCGGGAAAACTGCTTTTAAATCTTTTCGGTAATAACGGCTTACCTCTGCAGGTAAAATATTCCCCTGCTCGTCCAGCAACGTAAACTGAACATCCCCAGCTCCCATACACCAGCCGATGACTACCAGATTTTCTTCCATCATCTTTTCCGTCTCAATGTAATAATCTAACTGTGTCTGAATCTTTTTCAATATTCTGACAGCAATCGCATATGCTTTCTTCTCGCTGTTTTCCTCACGCACGGTGAGCACGAGACGCTTTCCTTTTTTCCAGTCCTGTGGCAGCGTTATCATACCAATGATTTCATCATTGATCTCATTAAAATTTCCCAGATATTTCTGGCGCACCTCTGCCCCGCTGTGAATGTCACATTGCACGTCACACTCTTTTCCATCCAAAAATGCCTGTATCTCTCTTCCTCTGACATGTCCGTCAAAATACCATCCCACAAATGAGATGGTATTTTCTTTATATAAATGAAATCTGATCTTTTCAACAAAAAACTTGTTGTTTTCCATATATCTGCTCCCATACTGTCATTAAACATCATACTTTATATGATGTTTAATATTATCATTTTCCTATATAGGTTTCAAGCATTCGCTTATGCTAAAAAAGACTGCCTGTTAAGCAGTCTCTTTTAGTATCACTTATTCAATGACAAGATCAGACCAACTATCTGACGGAACAATTGCTATATATGTCTTACCTGTATTAACTGTAATCTCATCTCCATTTTTATCACAATAAACTGTCAGGTCTTCTATACAACTTTTCTTCCATGTAATAGGTTCAGCCTTACCATTTGTTATATAATAACCATCTCCTGAACCGACCACATCATAAACCATGTAACCGTGTTCATCTAATTGATTCATATTTGCGTTTTGTATAATTACATTTTTGAAACATAATTGAGCATTATCATTCTCTGGGTCAATATGTGCTTTTCCATATTCAGAATAGTAATATAATCCATCTTTATCATTATACTCTAATTGGGAACTATTATGAGGAAATGGAAGTTCAATTTTTTCTGCTGTTACACCATCTTTTAATTCAACTGGAGATGCCTCGCTTGCGAACTTAAAATGATCACCATTATAATATCCATCATACTCTTTTCCAAAGCTTGATTTTTCAATTCTGCTCTCTAAATCACCTTTGCAAATATATTCTGTATATTCACGCGATTTTCCATTCGACACACGTGAAAAGCCACCATTTAAATTATATGCGAATGGTTGTGCTAAATATTCATCAATATAAAAAGGTCCTCCATCATGACATAATATTGCATTCCACTCACTTGCAAAAATTACATTTGTGGGTCTTGTACTTCGGATACTTCCAAATTGATCAAGTTTCTCCCAGTCCTTTACCAAACACATAAGCCTCGTAATTCTTCCATTTGCCGTGCTATTTACCATTTCATAAACCACATCTGCCTGTGTTAATCCATAATGTGGCAATGCAATTTTTTCATTGTCAACCATAATTGCAACAGGTCGTTGATTTTTCAGATTAATATCTGTCAATTCATGCGTCAACTCGCTAAAGTAATATCCCTCTGGTGCTTCTTCACCGACTACCTCTTCCATTTCAGTCGATTCATCAACAGTATCCTGCTCAACTTCTGCAGATACATCACTCCCAACTTCTGCTTCATTATCCTTTCCACATCCTGCAAACATCAACACCGACATCATTGCCACCATAAAGATAGCTACTACATTTTTGTACCTCAATATACTTTTACCTCACTCTCATTTTTTGATATCACCTTGTCAACTGTAGGTAAATCATATATTAATATTATCACATATTTTATATTTTTAAATATAAAAATCCAAATTAAGATATTTTTAAGACATTACTTGTCATTTATTCTACCAAAATCTCATCATCATTTGCCTCGCCAAGACATACTTCGATACATCTTAAATCAGAACCGATTGCTTTGATAGAATGTGCCTTTCCTGCTGCGATGCTGACGGTAGAACCTGCCAGAAGATCCACTTCCGTTCCCTCTAATTTTAATTTTCCCATGCCGGATAAAACTGTGATTGTCTCCGTATGCTTCATATGTTTGTGATATGGTGTTTCTTTTCCTTCCACAACCTTAATCCGCTTTGTAATACTCTTTATTCCATCATCTTCATCGTTATCAATCGTCTTGATTGTTCCCCAGCGGCGCTCTTCATATTTGGATTCATCTGCAATTTCAGACAGGCAGTCTTTGATATAAGAGCTCTGGTGCTTGTCAGCGATCAAAATACCATCATGAGAGGCTGCAATCACCAGATTTTTAGCACCCATAACAACCATAGGAATACCAAGTACATTGATTGCATGACTGTTTTCTGATGTGCCATCCCATGTCACATCACCAATACTGTTCTCACGCATCTCCTCTGTCAATGTATTCCAGGTTCCAAGATCTTTCCAAATGTCATCATATTTGATTGCGACAATATTCTTCCAATGCTCCAGCACTTCATAGTCAAAGCTTTTCTTTGGAAGCTTCTCGTAATCGGTGACCATCTCATCATAGTCGGTAGTCACACCGTATTTTCCAATCCACTGTGCTGCCATAGACAACTTAAAGCAGAATACTCCACAGTTCCACAGTGCACCATCCTTCACCAGTTTTTCCGCTGTCGCTTCGTCCGGTTTTTCACGGAATCCCTCTACGTGCAGCAATTCAGCATCGCCCTTTTGTGGAACAATATAACCATATTTGGTAGATGGATAGGTTGGCACTCCTCCGAGCAGACCGATTGTATCCTCTGCCTTCTCTATATAATCCCCAAGCTTTTTGATCCGGTTAAAAAATTCAATAGTCGTGTAAGGATCGACCGGAAGAAATGCGACAACATCATCCTCCTTTGCACCTTTTTTTGCTAACAGATATGCACAGGAAAGCATGACTGCCGGAAATGTATCCCTTCTCATTGGTTCCACTGCAACTTCCGCTTTTCCATCAAGCTGACTCTCGATCAATTCCACCTGTGCATCGCTTGCACAGACAATCGTATTGTCGGAAAGTCCCGCTGTTGCAAGCTGTCCAAAAACACGCTGCAGCATCGAACATTTTTCATCGTTAGCTGCATCATCGTGATTCATCAATTTAATATACTGTTTGGAATAGCTGTCATTTGATAAAGGCCATAATCTTTTTCCGGAACCACCGGATAACAGTACAATATACATATATTTGTTCTCCTTATATTCGAATGGCACAGTTTTTACGCTGTGCCATAAAATCTGGTAAATTTATTTTTGATTTAAGAATTATTAGCGTTCTGCACGCATCGGATTATTCAAAAAGTCCTCATATGCAAGACGGATACCATCCTCAAGCTCTGTCTTGTATGTCCAGCCAAGTTTTGCAGCTTTGCTCACATCCAGAAGCTTTCTAGGAGTACCGTTTGGTCTTGTAGTATCCCACTTAATCTCGCCTTCATAACCAATGACCTTTGCAACAAGCTCTGTCAGTTCCTTAATAGTAAGTTCTTTTCCGGTTCCTGCATTGACAGTTTCGTCACCGGAATAATTGTTCATTAAGAATACACATAAATTGGCAAGATCATCCACATATAAAAACTCACGCAATGGACTGCCATCTCCCCAACAGGTTACCTCTTTCAATCCGTTTACTTTTGCTTCATGGAAACGACGGATCAGTGCAGGTAATACATGAGAATGTTCTGGATGATAATTGTCATTTGGTCCATAAAGATTAGTTGGCATAACAGAGATATAATCGGTTCCATACTGTTTATTTAAAAACTCGCAGTATTTCAAACCGGAAATTTTTGCCAGTGCATATGCTTCATTTGTCTTCTCTAACGCACTGGTCAAAAGACAGCTCTCCGGCATTGGCTGTGGAGCCATACGAGGATAAATGCAGGATGAACCTAAAAATTCAAGCTTTTTACATCCATTTTTCCATGCTGAATGGATCACATTCATCTCAAGGATCATATTGTCATACATAAAATCGGCAAGCGCATTCTGGTTTGCGACAATACCGCCAACCTTAGCTGCTGCCAAAAATACATACTCCGGCTTTTCCTCTGCGAAAAATGCTTCTACTGCATCCTGTCTGCACAAATCCAGCTCTTTGTGTGTACGTGTGATAATATTGGTATATCCCTGACGCTCTAACTCACGGACAATTGCAGAACCTACCATTCCTCTGTGTCCTGCTACATATATTTTTGCATCTTTTTCCATCATGATGCCATTCCTCCTAACGTAATGCTTTTTCACGTTTTGCAAGTTCTCTGTCATGCTCTGCCATAATGCGGACGAGTTCCGGATAACTTGTCTTCTGTGGATTCCATCCAAGAACCGTTTTAGCCTTGGTTGGATCTCCCCAAAGATTATCTACATCTGTAGGACGGAACCACTGTGGATTGACACATACTAACATTTTACCTGTCTGTGCGTCATAACCTTTTTCATCTATGCCGGTTCCCTCCCAACGGATCGTAATACCGTTTGCTGCGAATGCCTTTTCTGTGAAATCACGGACTGTGTGCTGTTCTCCGGTTGCAATGACGAAATCTTCCGGTGTTTCATGCTGCAAGATCATCCACATACATTCCACATAATCTTTTGCATATCCCCAGTCACGCAGACTGTCCATGTTACCAAGTTCCAGATGATCCTGGATTCCTTCTGCAATACGTCCAGCTGCCAGTGTGATCTTACGTGTTACGAAATTCTCACCACGTCTCTCTGATTCATGGTTGAATAAAATTCCGTTCACTGCAAACATTCCATAAGCTTCACGGTACTCTTTTACGATCCAGAAACCATACTGTTTTGCAACTGCATATGGAGAATATGGATGGAACGGAGTTGTCTCTCTCTGAGGAACTTCTTCAACTTTACCAAACAACTCAGAGGTAGAAGCCTGATATACTTTTGTTTTCTTAGCCAGACCTAAAATGCGGACTGCTTCCAAGATACGAAGTACACCGATCGCATCGACATCACCGGAATACTCCGGCACATCAAAAGATACCTGTACATGCGACTGTGCTGCAAGATTATAGATCTCATCCGGCTGTACCAGCCCGATAATCCGGATCAAAGAAGAAGAATCCGACAAATCTCCATCATGTAATGTAATTGCGTTCTTAGCGATCAGATGGTCAATACGTGCTGTATTGGAGATAGATGCACGACGTGTAATACCGTGAACCTCATATCCCTTCTCCAATAAAAACTCTGCAAGATAAGAACCATCCTGTCCTGTGATACCTGTAATCAATGCTACTTTACTCATTCAGTAATCTCCTTTTCATTTTTATACTATATACGAGTTATATAATTATTTTGCTTTTCTTTGCTCTGTGAGCCGATACTAAGAATAATCTAATTTTCCATTCTTTTCAATTGATTATATTGCCAAAAAATAGTATTATATTGCTATAGCATATAATACCGGAAAGGCAATGATGTCCCATGAAAAATTCCTTATTTGAAAAATATAAAACATCCGAAGTTACCAATACCAGACGTGTGATCTGTACTCCCGGTCAGTTCACCAGAGATCACTTCTTTTATATCCAGGAAGCCGGATATTTAAAAAGTCTGCAGCCTCATCTTTCCAAGAGAAGCGGTCTGAAATCCTACCTTTTTATGATCGTGCTCTCCGGCAGTGGAACCGTTTCCTATAAAGATGCTTCCCCCAAAAAAGCAACCGCTGTCTCTGCTATGGCCGGCGACTGCTTTTTTCTCGACTGTTCAAAGGAATACACCCACATCAGCAGTGAAAACGATCCATGGGAGCTGCTCTGGATTCATTTTTATGGTCCCCAGGCGGAGGGCTACTATTCCTATTTCTGTGAACACAATGGCTGGCATTTCCGCTCTCAGCATCTAAATGAACTGACTGACTGCATTACACGAATCCTTGAAATGCATGAACACCGGAATGATGATACCGACATTGTGGTAGCCAATGAGATCACACATATTCTGACTCTGATCTCCACTTCCCCAAAAGAACCGGAACGCAATGATTCAGAGCTTGAGATAAAAATCCAAAATATAACCAGTTATTTAGACAAACATTATACAGAAAGTATTTCTCTGGATTTTCTTGCAGAACAATTTTACATCAGCAAATATTATCTGAGCAGGGAATTTAAAAAAGAACACGGAACGACCATTATCCAGTATCTACTGACAAAAAAAATCACCCATGCCAAAGAGCTTTTGCGTTACAGTAATTCTTCCATTGAAGATATCGCTGCGCTCTGTGGCATAGATGACGCCAGTTACTTTAATAAAGTTTTTAAAAAATTAGAAGGCTGTACTGCTTCGGAGTATCGTAAACGGTGGTAAAAATTAATCTTCTAAAATTATTTTTACATATTGATTTTGATTAGAAAGTACTTCATTCATTCTATTTGGATTTGCAAACTTCAATATCAGTGTACCTATTGCTTCATTTGCTGAACTGAATCCACCAATTTTCGCACCTTTGACAACCCATATGTCTTTCTCAACAATATTTTCTTTAATTTCATCGGAAATCCAAATATAGTTAAACACTCCTGTTTTATCGCTATGTAAAACTATTTCTGCCCAACATCCGTTATATGGTTGTTGCTCAATTTTTTCTATTGACATTCCGACAGAATATTTAACCATATTAGTAATCATATCAACCCCTGTTGCATAACGTAAACATTCAGATAATCGATTTCCTCCACCTCGTGGAGATAATTCCATAATATACGCCTTCCCATTTATACTTTCTCTTGTTTCAATATTATAAATCGCTGTTTTAAGTCCTAAAAGGCAAATAAGTCGTTGTATCTCATCCTTTAATTCTTCCTGATGTTCATTGCTCATAGACGACGGCCAAGTATATGCCGCAGGTGTATATGGATTTTCAGCTGAGTCATCAAATCTTTGACAATTGAAAGAAACAAACTTCAATTTGCCATCAACCGAAAAACTGTCTGTATCTGAAGAAAATCCATTATTTATAATAAAATCTTCAATAATAAACTCTTTACAGTGAGAAAATTTCAAAGCATATTCAATACTCTTTCTAAGATCATCTGGATTTTCAACCTTCGTAACCCCTTTACTTCCTGCCGAATCAGTTGGTTTCACAATAACAGGCCAATTAAATTCATTTTTATCTCTCAACGCATCATCAATATTGTTATACCCTTTGGCCAATGGCACATTAAAATTATGTTCAGTTAAAAATTTTCTAAACTTGGCTTTATTTTGAAGAATACAAACAGATTCATATGGTCCAACATTTGGCAATCCCATTTGTTCAGCAACATATGCTGCCGTTGTAACGCCCGGATCACATGCAAAAGACATAATACCATCAATGTGTAAACTTCTAGCCGCATTTAATGTAGCTTCCTTATCAATAACGCTTACATTAACATACTCATCTGAATATTTATGAGCAAAATTATCTGGAAGATAATCTGCTGTAATAGTATAAATTCCAAGTTTCTTAGCAGCATCAATTACTGGAAGCGCATATCGCGATCCACCTAAAATCATAAGTTTTTTCAAATTCAATCTCCTTCCTTGCATCTATCCCAATGTGCTGCAAAGCAGGTCTTCTGTAGTGTCATGTCTCCCACAATGCGCAGTCGGACATCCTAAGTAGTTACAAATACTTTGTATCAATAATAGCATATATCTTTTCTAATTGATTAAACACTTTGTTCGAAAAATTTTTTTCTATTTTCCCAAATATCTTCAAACGCACAATATCAATACAAGTACCCATTAAGATAAGTAATATTGATATACCAAATAATATTATTTCATGCCAATTACTTTCTTTCCATGCCAGATAATCAAATAAATAATATGTAATGATTCCTCGAAGTGTCCATTCCATTGTAAACACTGCTGGAACATGAATTGCCATTTGATTTATAAATACGCTTTTAAAATTCATTTGTTTGAACACAAGAAAAATACATACTGATTCAAAAATCGTAAAAAGTGTATTATCTCTTGCAAAACGGTTTTGCATTGTACCAGTTGCTATATATAACATTCCATTCAAGGCAATACATCCTATCGTTAATAATACATATACCCCAATAACCTTACACTGTTTATAAGCTACATCATCCTTGTATAAGTAAATATATCTGCCAATAAAGTAAACTAGCACCATATTCACAATACCTTTTCCGCCATCCTGCGTAATATCAAAAAAGCAAAATGTAGTTACACCTGAAAAAATAATTAGCATTGTTAATAACATTTTTTTAAATTGGTTCTGACTAATTTTTTCAATAAATTCATTCAAAAATGGGCTTAACAATGCTAATGCAAAGTAACATGTAAAATACCATGAATTACGTCCAATTATCGGAAATATATAAGATAAAATTTGTTCTCCACTATAACTTTGAGCTTCTCCCCACAAAAATCGTAAAATTAATCCAATCCAGCAATAAAATACTAACATCAAATCTAACTGTATTAATTTTAATGGCTTTAATTTCACACTAAAATATCCTGAAATTAATATAAATATTGTCACACCAATATTTCCTATAGATTCTATAATAATACATAGCCAAGCACTTAATTCATTATTGGAATAACTACTAGCTCCATGCATCCAAAAAGTCAATAATAGTGCTATAATACGCAATAACTCTAATCCGGAATTTCTCCCTCTTTTTTCCATTTTCTTAAAACGCACCTTTCCTTTATTTGTGCAACAACTTCTCCAACAATAAGTGCGACTATTATCGCTACTGCAACCCTAACTATTACATAAATCCACTCTACTACACCCGTAAAATTTTTTAAATCTATAAACTTTCCTAAAATCACTTCGAAAACTTCCAAGATAACCATATGAATGCACATTAATTCAATAGTATGAGTACCCAAACAACTCAGAAACGATCCTATAACTGTATTTTGAATCCACTTTGAAAACCAAATACAAAGTATAGATCCCGTCATAGATATAATCAGGAAAAAAGGAATACTTAATGTACCGAATCTTCCATACTCACGAATTGACATATTTAATCTGCCATTCAATTCGACTGTACACATATACAATATAAATATTTCTCCTACTTTTTTTACTGAAAAAGGCTGTTCAAAAAAATCATACTTGCGTAAAAAAGCTCCAAAAAGCATTAATACCGTCGCAATACCCATTATATCAATGCTCCAAGGCAAAAGAATGTGTAACTCATTAAGTAAACCTGTAAGTGCTAACAATATTCCCACAACAACAACACACGCTTTCCAATCAGACAAACATTTATCCGCAACTAAATAAAATAATAGTGATGTCATAAAAAAAGCTGTCAAATACCACATTGCCCCATTAGCAATATCTAAAAGATACACATTTTCTATATCTAATGTAGTCTTATATAAACAAAATCTGGAATATATAATGCCAAACAACGATTTTAACATCATTGCTCCATTTCTACGAATAATTGCATAAAAAATCCACAATAATGCACTATAACCAAAATATGGTATTAAAAGACGCTTTGCTTTTTTTTGAATTATTTCTTTATAATTGTAACGCCCTTTGCAATAAGTATAACCGGATATAACAAAAAAAACTTGTATATAGTAGTATATTAAAAATTTGTTCAATCCGTGTGCATGAGAAACCATGACTAACAAAAGTGCTAGCCCCCTCGCAACATCCAAATATCTGTATTTTACCTTTTTATCTTTCATTTTTTCCTTTTCGCTATCGACGTAAGCCTCTAGTCAACCATAAAAATTTAATATTTGTTACAAGATAGCGTTTGAATAACCTTTTAGGGTCTTGTATCAACCGGTATAGCCATTCCAAACTCAACCGTTGCATCCACGTTGGTGCACGCTTAATTGTTCCCGCATGATAATCAAAACCTGCTCCAACTCCAATCATTACTGCATCAACTTTCCCACAATGCTCTGACATATAAAATTCTTGCTTTGGTGCCCCAAGACCAATCCAGATAATGTCGGCTCCCGAATCTCTCATCTTCTTGATGCTTTCCTCATCTTCTTCGGATGTCAACTTCCTAAATGGTGGGGAACACATACCAACAATTTTTATTTTTTTATAACTTTGTGGCAATCGCTGTTTTAATTTCATTAATGTTTCTTCCCTGCCACCATAAAAATAATGTTTCAGTCCATTGTCTCTAGAAAATAGTTTATCCATTAAGTCTGGTCCTGTCACGCGTTCTGCGCCTGAAAATCCATGCATTTTAGAATACACAGACAATGGTTTGCCATCAGGTAATGCATATGCAGCATTGTTTTGTATTTTTCTATACTCAGCGTTCTCATATGCCATAATAGTTGTATGCACATTGGAAACACAGATATATTTTCCTCTCAACTCATCTATGTTATTCTCTATTTCGTACACAATATCTTCCATATTGGTCACAACAATATTCGTTCCTAATATATTACACGTTTCCATTTTAGTAATCCTTTATCACCATTTCTAAATTTATTTCCCCCATAATTGACGGAATCAAACTAAATGTACTCCTATAACTTCCAATAATTTTCCTACACTTTGAAAGACATATCATGTCAACTAAGGCATCTTGTATTCCTATTGTAGAATTACGATCCAATATCTTGTCTTCATAAATAATTAATCGTTTTTCAGAAAATTGAGATTTTAATTTCATTAACACCTCAGCATCATCTGTCGTAACATAAAAATTAGCATCATGCTTTTCAATTTCATCTTCCATCCTATCGTAAAACAATTCTAAAGGACTTTTTTCAATTGCATCCTTGTGATCAGTACGCCTAATATGAACACCTACTGTCTTTTCTGAAATTTTCTCAAATATATTTTTCCCTCGTTGTATCACTGCCTCAGCCGGCTTCAAAATTTCAAAGCTTGCCCGACTTATCTCACATAAATTGGTATATGACTTAATATAAATTGTTTTTTGCATTGCAATTTTTTCTTCAATTTTATGATATCCCCCTTCTACTTTCCATTTTTCTATTTCATCACATTCTACAAAACTGCTAGCTATACCTCTATATTTTCTTTTTATATAATTCCCTTTTAATGTTTCAATCGGCTCTTTTTTCCACCCATTCTCCCCAATATCAATTACTTGGATATGAGAAATATCAAATAAATCCTTCGAACAAATATTACACCCTGCTTCATGTTTCCAAATAACCATTAATTTTCTATCTAACTTTTTTGCCATTTCGTACGCAGACGCTAATGCTAACATTCGATTACCTAAACCTGCACATGGTTCAATTATAATCATTTTATTTTCCCTCATTTTCTCACTTTAAATTCCTATTAATTTGGATTTTTTTCCTGAATTACCGAACCATGTTCAACTTTATAAACAATGTCACAATTTCTAATTGTTGAAAGCCTATGAGCAATAATTAACATTGTCATTTTACCTTGTAAATTATCAATTGCCTCCATAACAGCTGCTTCTGTTTCGTTATCAAGTGCAGAAGTTGCTTCATCTAAAACCAAAATTTCCGGTTTACGGTAAAGAGCCCTGGCAATTCCAATTCTTTGTCTTTGTCCTCCTGACAACCGTACCCCTGCCTCTCCTATCATAGTATCTAATCCTTGCTCCATTTCTTGAACAAATTCATCTAACTGTGCTTGCTTTAAAGCCTCCCATATCCTTTTATCATCAATAATATCCTTTTCACCAAATGCAATATTATTTCTTATTGTATCATCCAACATATATATATTCTGCGGAATATATCCAATCTTTTCATGCCAGCTCCGCAATCCGCTTTGAATATCTACGTCATCAGCTTTGATCACGCCTTTTTGTGGTTTTAATACTCCAAGAATTAAATCGACAAATGTTGTCTTTCCAGCCCCTGATGGTCCTATAAATGCAATTGAGGCATTTTTAGGAATGGTAATATTTACGTTTTCTAATACATTTTCTGCTACATTTGGATACGAAAATGTCATATTATCGACTGAAATCCGTTGTTTCAGACAAATGTTGCACTCATTTTCCTGATCAACTTTTTTCGCAGCTAAATTAGTACTATTTTTCATCATTTCTTGATACTCAGTATGTATTTTATCAATAACAACACCATTATGAATAATCGCCGCATAATAGGAAGCTATTCTATTCACCGATGGAAGTAATTTAAATGATGCCACTGCAAATATAGCAAGAACTTCAATAAAATGTTGATTATCTGTATTTCCCATTGCTATCTTGACAATAATCATGACCATTAGACCACCAATAGCTAATGCCTCTAATATTGGTTTAGGTAACGAACTCAAAAAAGCATTTTGTTTAATTACATAAGTATATATATCATTTTGTTTTTCAAAATCATTCTCAAAATACTCTTCTCTATTTGCAATTTTTATTTCCTTAATTCCACCAAATGCCTGCTGCATACATTTCAGCATACTCGCTGAATACACCCTCCTATCGTTTCCATAGCCTTCAAGAATCTTTTTTAATCCTTTTGACATAATAAACAAAAGAATTAACATACTCGCTGCTACTCCCAATGTAATTACTATGTCCGTAATCATTAAATAAGTGATAAGGACTATGCATACTCCTAATTCAGATACTAATTGCAGCGTATTTAAAACAGCAGTATAAAACATCTCTGGATCAGTATTAATATTTCTAATCAGCTCCGAACTATTCAAATTCAAAAAAAACGTATAATCCTGACTTATGTAATAACGCATTAATGCATTCTGCATCTCTTTCTTTCCATAATAAGAAAACCTGTACTGTAAATTATACATATAAATCAAAAAAATATTTTTCAGTACATACACTACAATTATTACTGTTGCCATCCATATTATTAATTCATTTGAGCTTTTCATATGGAAAAGCTCATAAAACCATGATACTATCTTATTTTCAAGCAATTTTTCCGGACTCATAATAGCGTTAATAAACGGTAAAATAATGGTTACTCCTAGTAATTCCACAAACGCATCCACAAATATTATAAATGCCAAAAAGACTAATTTTTTTTTCTGTTTTGTTCCAAATACTTCCCATGCACTTTTTAATTGGCTCATTTTATATTTCCTTTCCTAATACTTTGTAAAGCATCATTCATTATGATATTAGTAAAACAACAACTTGTCAAATTATTTCTGTATTGATATAATTAGAAATTGCTAAACATATTTATTAATTTTATAATGAGAGGAATTATACACTATGACCAAACAACGAAATTCTAGTCTTGAATTAATCCGTCTTATTTGCATATTTTTTGTTGTCTTGTGGCACAGCTTTGGTCCATACGTCAACAATATGACTGGTAGCAATTTAGTAATTACTAGTTTCATACATGCAATAACAAATAACACCAATCTTTTATTTATGCTCTTGTCTGGATATTTTGGTATTCATTTTGCACTTAACAAACTAATCAAGCTTGATCTTGCAATTATTTTTTACGATATAACATATTTACTGTTTTTTTCAAATTTTACCATAAAGGGATTAGTTACTTCTTGTATGCCAATTATATTTAAAAATCATTGGTTTGTCAGTTGCTATTTTGCTATTGCCTTTTTTTCTCCATACTTAAACAAAATCCCGGAGAAATTAGATCGTCATACTTTCCGAAACTTATTATTATTGCTTTTACTACTATTTTATCTAATTCCAACTATTTTCTTTTCTGAAATCATTGAGGACACAGGTAAAGGTATAGTATGTATGAGCATTATGTATTTAATTGGACGTTATCTCAACATGTATTATAGTAATTACCGTTTCCGACGTAACCGATTGTTAATTTTATATTTGGGATCCATATTAATCGCAACTTTTTTAAATCTTATACTCACGAAAGTTCAAGGTGTCTACATGAGTATGTATGTACGCGATAACTCTATATTTATTGTTATTTCCGCCATCTCTCTCTTTCTATTTTTTAGAGAGTTTCATTTTTCAAATACATTCATTGATCACCTGGTTCCAAATGTCGTGATTCTTTACTGTATTGAAGGATATGGGCGACACATTCTTGCAAACTACATTGATCTATCCTTATACCAAAATAGTCCTTTCTTTTTGCTTGCCATTCTTGGCTTTGCATTAATTGTATTAGTTGTTTGTATACTGGTTAATGAACTTCGACGCCTACTTTTTGACCGTATAGATAATGTTGTTACTTCAGGTCTTATGAAATTCATTAATATACTTTTTCCACATATTAAGGATATTTATAATAAATTACACACACTTGTACGCTGTTTTCTTAGGAAATTATAAAATAGGAGTTTATAAATAAAATGAATCTTCGTCAAATATACAAAAACTTTCGAAAAAAGAAACAACTTACCACTGCATCTGCTTACATTAATATTGATCCAACTACTGTTTTAGGCGATAATTTTAATCTTGAGCTTCACAATCCATCTACTGGTCAAAACTATCTTTCAATAGGTCAACAATGCATGATAGATGCCTCCTTTGTATTTGAAACCTCCTGCGGTCAAGTTTCAATAGGTAATCACGTCCATATTGGTGGTGGCACACAATTAATTTCACGCAATCGCATTACAATTGGTGACGATGTTATTATTGCTTGGAATTGCACAATTTATGATCATAATTCTCATTCAATTTATTGGAATGAACGAAAAAATGATGTACTTACGGAGTGGCAGAATGTAACATGCCAAAAGCCTATTCTTTTTAATAAAAATTGGTCAGTTGTAAAGGATGCACCCATTTCTATCGGCAACAAAGTTTGGATTGGATTTGGTGTTACTATTCTAAAAGGTGTCAACATTGGTGAAGGTGCTGTCATAGCAGCAGGAAGTGTAGTCACAAAGGATGTTCCTGCCTATACTATAGTCGGCGGAAATCCCGCAAAATTCATCAAAAAAATAAGTATTTGACAAATAGAAAGTATGCCTGGGAGCTTGTATTCCAGAACCACCTTTTGTGGAATTTCCAATACCAGCGGCAATGCCATCAACAGATTCCTGCAATGGCATTGCCGCTGGTATTAGTAACCTCTATTCTTCAAATACCTGAATATATCTTATATTTCCTTTCTTTGAGCGCAAAAAACTATCCACGCAAGATTGCTTTGATCCAATGTGTATATCCGACTTCACACAAACTTCCATAATGGCTAAAAGTTTTATAATATTTGAGCGCCGATATTCCCAACTTGCTTTATTAAATTCCTCATTGTAGTATCCCCGTTCCTCTTGCCTTGTTAATGTATAAATTTTCCAATTTGGTCGTTTTTCTCGAATTCTTTCAACATTTGTATAATCATCCGTAAACAAAAAAATATTATTATGAGACAAATTCATTTTTTCTATCCTGTTGATGAACGAATCCAAATCTACTAATTTATCGTATTCTAATAACTTATCACCTCCACGTACCTGCATGGAAATATAGTGATCTGGCAAATTTAATTTTTGTATCATACTGTCCATCTCTGCACGTATATCTGGCTTAGGGCAAAGGCATATTTCAGAAAGTTTCGTAAACTCTGATGCGCCCAAACCATCAATATCAAAAAACGGTACTTTTAAATGTGCATTCTTAAATTCTTTATTAATACACATACACCAAATATCCTGTGTTAAATAATCTGCACCTGTTCTTTTTTTTAGTATATATGGTAATAATGTCCCTTTTATCCATAAACGGTGTTTTCTCATATAACTCTGGTAATCTGTTGGCCGATAATTCGCAACATGGTTTAATTTATCATGATTAATTGGACAAAATGGTTCAAACAATTCCTCCCAACCTTTCCCATTTTTCTTCGAAAAATTGGCATCATCAGCATAAATTTCAAACCTAATATGATTCATAAAACAAAAAAGCATATGTTCCATTAAACTATCCAATTCCGAAAAAAGTCCAGCTCCAAAACCCACATGAAAAATCATACGTTTTTTAAAAGTTTCATTTATTCTGCGATATTCTTTTTTTTTTATATCCAAATCAACATCCTTCTCAAATGAGTACAACGACTCTATCCTCTCTTTATTAATAGCATCTATATCCTTCTTCAAATCTTCGCAATTTCGATACTGTAAAACAATATCCGCTGTTTTTATTGGATGGATAATTAATATTCCTAGTGTCAAAAAAAAATTTTGAATTTCTACCAGTCTTCTTTTCAAAGTTCTACCTCTTTCTTTTTTTCAATATGTTACAAGATGATATTCATCTAATGCATTGGCACCTGTAATAACAACTGTCTCCTGCAGAACATCATCGTATACTAGAATATTCACCCCATCTGTTACTGCATTGCATCCTATCCCTTCAAGATTTATATTTTTAAACGGATATATCTCTTGCTGTGCCTCATTTCTTCTCATCTGTGTTATTATAGTCAAGCTTTGCTTTCCTAAATCATTATAATAAAACGTATCTTCTGTAATACATTTAGGTAATGTATAAACTAATTCCCCTTCTTTAAACACCCATGTTCCATATTGTACGGTATCCATCCCATATCGTTCAAGAAGTGAAGTTATATTTTGACATTCATCTTCATATACACCATCTAACGTCACACAAATTGTATATCTGTCCTTATTTTCAAATATCTTTTCAAGTAACTCTTTCAATTCAACAGTTTTCTTAATATCTACATTTGCAGCATGACTTCTATAAAATTGACTATTTGCCTGCCATGATGCATACTTTTCATTATTTCGTCGATCTGATATCGTATAGTTCTCTGAAATATATGCCCCTAAATAAGCACTGTACTTTTCGCTTCCATAGTAATTCAAATGTGAACTCTCTGCAAAATCAGTTGCTGGATTCAAGCCGATTTGTTCATAAAATTCATTGAAATCAACAAATTGTATTCCGTACTTATCTGCTAACACCTTTACCTCATTATAAATTTTTTTCTCATCTACTGTAATTTCCATATATGGCGCCACAACAAAAAGTAATGGAATTTGCTTTTCTTTTGCTAATAAAATTATGTTCTCCAGATAATTATAGTTCTTTGGCGTCATTTTTCCCACCTCGGTTACTCCCGTAACATCTGGATATTTTTCAAAAACAGTTGTACTAATACAATTCAAATTAAATCCTTTATAGTTTTTTCCATTAATATCTCCATTAAAAAATTGAAAATCTCTTTTTTTCAACTCCTGGTATCTTGCGTGATATATTGGAAAACGTAATAAATAATCCTCATACATATCATTATAGGCAACGCTTTCCTTCAGACATTCTTTCCAATCTTCTGAATACCTCATACCAAAAAGATTCATCGCAACTCTAGTTCCATCAATATAATCTTCACTTTCAACAGCCCGATAAACATCTAATACAACCAGTTCGGGGGATTGATATTTTAACGCCTCTTTAAAATAATAATAACTATTCCATAATGGCTGATTTGACCCCGCCAAATCATAAGCTGCCATCCCATATTCTTCCCACAACACTGCCGGATTAATATTCGTATACGTATGACTGCTTCCCAAACAAAGAATATCTATAGAATCATCTTCCTGCTTGTAAAACATTTGCATTGGATAACATCCATCTGTGGTCTTTAACTTAAATAACCAATTTATTCCATATAAAACACTTACCACTAACAATAAAAAAAGTACACATACAACTGTTCGCATTAAGATCTTTTTCATTTTCATCCCCATTTAATACCTTAAAATTGAAAATAAATAAACTGATTCACATCATAATCCGGTCCATATTTTCCATATACTAGAATTACACAAATAAATACTATTATTGCAATCCAACGAAACCATAAATTTTGTTTCTGCAAAAAAGCATCTATTCTTTCACCTTTACGATAACGTATATAATCTACCACAAATAAAATTATAATAGATAAAATTAATATATTAGCCTCATAGCGTTCCAATCCAAGAGTATACAAATTTCCGTTAAACAATACCCATGGATCAAAACGCACAACAATTCGCTCAATATATAAAATAGCCTGTGTCAAATTATCGGCTCGAAAAAAAATCCACGCAAATGATGTAAGACCAAATGTAACTAGAACTTGTCCAAGTTTATAACTTTCACAGTTTGTTTTCACTTTTAAAACTTCATTTATTTTTTTCTTTGTTGGAATCAGCAAATCACCTATTACTTGATATATGCCATGAATACATCCCCATATAACATATGACCACTCAGCTCCATGCCACAACCCACTTACCAAAAAAGTTACCATTATATTAAAATACTTTCTCAACTTACCATGGCGATTCCCCCCCAACGGTATATAGAGATAATCTCTAAACCATGTACTTAATGAAATATGCCACCTTCTCCAGAAATCTTTTACAGATGTTGCAAAATAGGGTGCATTAAAATTTTCCATCAATGAAAATCCCAAAACTTGAGCTGCTCCAATTGCAATCAAAGAATAACTGCTAAAATCACAATAAATTTGAATTGCAAACCCGATTGCCCCACAAATCAATTCAAAAGTCCCTAAACTATAATACTGTTCAAAAATATAATCTACTACGATTGATATTCTATCTGCAATGACCATTTTAATAAAATATCCGTATAGCATAACAACCAAACCATTTACAATTTGATGATATTCGATAGACTTTCTATTTGGTATTTCTCTTATCTGTTCTAATAAATTTTTTGAACGCTCAATGGGACCAGCTACCAATTGAGGAAAAAAAGATACAAATAATGCATACTTAAGCGGATTTTTTTCTGCTTCAATATCTCCACGATATACATCAATAATATATCCCAATGCTTGAAATGTATAAAAGGAGATTCCAACTGGAAGTAAAACTTCCCAACTACTAGTAACTGGTTGTAAACAAATATATTTTCTTAAAACATTAACATTTTCCAGAAAAAAATCAAAGTATTTATAAAAAAACAGGATGACTAAATTTAAAAAACACCCAACCGCCACAATACACTTACAACTGATTGCCGTTTCTCTTCCTTCTTGATTTCTCATCGCTGAAATACCTATGCCACAAAAATAAGTAATCGCCGTTGATGTTGCAATTAAAAGTGCATACTGAGAATTCCATCCCATGTAAAAATAATAACTTGCAACCAACAGCCAAATATATCTCAGCTTTTTAGGTACTACCCAATATAGCAAAACTACAATTGGAAAAAAAAGTAAAAAATCAACTGAATTAAATAACATTTCTTTTCCTCATTTTCTCTTATTGTATTTACACAACAATCCAATCTGGCAACTTCATAACATCTACACCATAAAAATCAGGCATAATTACAATTTTATCAGGATATTTATTTAGGTACGCTGCCCAAGTTGAATATGTGCTATTTGAAATAATTTGATTCTGACATGCAGCCATTAGACAAAACTCATCAACATCAGAAAAGCAACCTTTATCTGAAATATAGCATATATTGACTGCGCTTTCGTTATTTTCCAGACATTCCCTTGCTTTTATTTTGTCATTCGTGAACACAATAATCTGCACCTCTGGTATTTCTGATGTCATATGCTGGATAGCCTTCTGAAAATATTCTCTTGTTGGCCCCCCCAAATCTCCTCCTCTTACATGTAACGCACATGTTGAAGTTTCTTGAAATTCTTTTATCAATTCCTTTACTGTTTCACTCTGTTCATACGATGGAATAAACATCTGTCGTATTTCTTCTAAATATTCTTCAAAATATCCTAAACACTGCCAATAGCCATGTAAATATACTCCCCTATGGTAGTGCTTAAATACACGCTTATCTACTTCATACATATTACGTTCTTTAATCACATGATACTTTATATTCCGCCGTAATCGCTTATATATTTTCTGCCACACTGTCCTATTAGGAAATGTTTCCTTATATTGGTATTTGATCTCAAAATTATCAAGCTCAAAATCTCGCAAAGTTGAATTGTCACACTCCGAAATATCTAAACATAGTGTTTCACCCAAATGCCTGGCAACAGCATAGCCGCATGCATAATTATACATCTGATTACCCATACCATCGCCAATTTTTACGGTCACCAATTTTCTATCCTCCTCATATAATCAAACATTTTTTAAAAATCTAAGGTTCTATAACTTTTCATTTATAATTGTCTCTCTCTAATAACACCTTCCTGACTGGCATCCATTCCACAAACATCTACAACTACTTGTAATTCATTATCATATACAAGAACATTTAATCCGTCTGTTACCACTTCTGCTCTGTTTGTTCCAAGATTTAATTTACGATTCACTATCGCCACTGAACATTTACCCAAATCCAACTTAAACTCCGGCACACCAGTGCGTTTGTCAGTATGGTAAACTATCTCTCCATTTTTAATCACCCATATATGTTCATTCCATACATTCAAACCTTGTTCTGCTAGTATATCTAAATATGTTCTACCTTCTTGATAATAATTTCCATCACAAGAAAGACAAATTGTATAACGTTTCTGATTTTCAAATATTTTTCTTAAATATTCTGCCTCATCCGTTGTTTTAATTAAATCAATATTTTCAGCTTGTTTTGTATAAAATTCACTATTAGCTTGCCACGTTTCATATCCACTTTCCCCCTTATGACTTGACAAATTATAATGCTTTACTAAATATTCACCTAAATAACTGCTAAATTTTTCTGCTCCGTAATAATTCAGGTGATGCCCTTCTGCGAAATCCCTCATTGGATCTAATCCAATTTTCTCATAGAACTCATTAAAATCTATAAAATCCACATTATATTTCAAAGCGATTTTCTCTACTTCATTATATATTTTCTTATCTTCATATGTAATGTCTGCATATGGATTTACGGTAAGAAGAATGGGGATTTCTACACTTTTTGCTTTTTCTATTATTTTTTTTAAATATTTTTCATTCTTTTGTGTCAATGGCTTTCTCTCACTTACTCCCGAAACATCTGTAAGCATTTTTCTTGAAGTAGTACTTATACAATTGAGTGCATAGCCTTTGTAATTCGCATAATTAATATCTCCCTCATCCTTACGAAAATCTCCTTCTTCAAGGTCTTGATAACGATTGTGATATATTGGATATTTCAAAATATAATCCATATAATCATTTTCATTTCCAACACTAACTGCTATGTTTTCTTTACTTGTTTCTGAATATGCAAGTCCTAATGTATTCATGGCCGTGCGATCTGGTGTTAAATAATCTGTTGTCTGCACTGCCCCAAAAAGATCTACCACGATCACTTTTGGTGTCTGATATTTTAATGCCTCATCCATATAAAAATATGTATTCCATAATGGTTGTAACCCTGCGCCCAAATCAAATGCCGTAATACCATATTCATCCCATAAAATTGCTGGATTTACATTTGCAAACATATGACTATTTCCAAGATTTAATACATCGACAGTCCCAGATGTCTGCCTATAAAATGTTTCCATGGAATATCCGGCTGAGAATCCTTTTACTCGTAATATATTATTTGTTCTCCAAAGCATACCTATTAGTAACATACCGAAAATTCCTACTGCAACCATTCTCTTACAAAACTTTTTCATGTCTCATCCTCACTAAAATTGGAAATATATAAACTGATTTTCAGCAAAATCTAATCCGTATTCCCCCCACACAAAAATTGCAAGACATAATAATAATAATATCACATAACGGAACACTATATTTTGTTCAGCCAAATAGATATCTATACGCTTTCCCCTACGATAGCGGACTAAATCTACCATCAAAAGAACCACTACAGCAATTATAAAGATTTGCCACTCTACTTGATTCAATCCCAACTCATAGATTCCTCCATCAAACATTACCCATGGATTCCATTTTGTGGCCATTCGTGAAATATAATATAACGCATCTTTTAAAGAATCAGCTCTAAAAAAAATCCACGCAAATGTTGTCAAGAAAAATGTTGACCCTACCTGCCATAATCGATAACTATCGCACGTTGTATTTATCTTTAATATATTTTGAATTTTGCCCCGCAACGGATTCGTCATTTCTCCTATTACCTGATATATTCCATGCAAGCCTCCCCAAATTACATAATTCCAACTTGCTCCATGCCATAACCCGCTCATCAAAAATGTCACCATTATATTAATGTATTTTCTAATTTTTCCATGCCGATTACCTCCTAATGGAATATAAAGATAATCTCGCAACCAACTGCTAAGCGAAATATGCCATCTACGCCAAAAATCTTTAATAGAATGTGCAAAATATGGTGTATTAAAATTTTCCATTAGTTCAAATCCCATTACCTGAGCGGTGCCAATTGCTATCAAGGAATAGCTTCCAAAATCGCAATAAATTTGAATTGCAAATCCAATTGCTCCTATTACCAATTCGATTGTTCCATACATAAATACTTGTCCAAATACAGTATTTACCAGAATACTAATTCTATCTGCAAGAACCATTTTTAAAAACAATCCATATAATATTATAGTAAATCCGTTCACTACATTTTCAAATGAGACATTTTTTTGGCTAGGTATTTTGCGTATTTGCTCAAGTAAGTTTTTTGACCTTTCAATCGGTCCTGCGACAAGTTGTGGAAAGAAAGATACAAATAGCGCATACCTAAACAGATTTCTTTCGGCTTTAATCTCTCCACGGTATACATCTATAATATACCCTAATGCCTGAAACGTATAAAATGATATTCCAACTGGAAGCATTACATCGAATGGCTTTGACAATAGTTGTATATGAAATATTGATAATACACGATTAACATTTTCTAAAAAGAAGTCAAAATATTTAAAGAAGAATAAAACTCCAAGATTAATTGTAACTCCAAAAACAATTATAATTTTTAGTAGACATTCTTTTAGTCGAAGTAAACCATTATGATTTTTTATTTGTTCTATACTTATTCCACACATGTATGTAATAATTGTTGAAAATCCAATTAATAATGCATACTTCGCATTCCAATTCATATAAAAATAATAACTTGCCAACAAAAGCCATAAATATCGGATTTTCTTTGGTATAACTTGATACACCAATACCACCACTGGAAAAAAAATAAAAAAATCAATTGAGTTAAACAGCATCTCTCTTCCTCGTCTCTTATAATTAAGCTTTCTAAATATCCTTATCTGCCCAAAATAATATCACAAATTCTATCCACCTGTTCCATTCGTAAATCTGCATATAATGGCAACGTAAGAACTTTCTTCGACAATTCCAATGCTACAGGTGTATCTCCCATATCAAACATATCTCTATAACATTCAAAAGTATTTGTAGTTGGATAAAAATATTTTCTCGCATATATTTCATTTATTTTTAAAAGTTCATATATTTCATCACGGGTCTTTCCAAATTTATTTGGTTCAAAAATAACCGGATAATATGCATAGTTAGCTTTTACATCTTTCTGTTCTTTAGATATTTTAATACCTTCCACATCACTAAGTCGTTTATTGTAATGTTCTACAACCGCTTTTCGTTTTGCTATTTCTTCATCCACATGTCGCAAATTGCACAAGCCCATAGCCGCCTGAAATTCATTCATTTTTGAATTAGCTCCGACATCTTTGATTAATTCCTCTCCCCATATTCCAAAATTTTTAAGTCCAAAAAGTTTTTCTCTCAATCCTTCCTGACTATTGTTAAAGCATACTGCTCCACCTTCTATCGTATTAAAAACCTTCGTAGCATGAAAACTAAACATAGAGGCATCGCCAAACGCTCCTATTCCTTGATTTTTATATGTCTCTCCAAAGGTATGTGCAGCATCATAAATAACTTTTAATCCATGCCTTTTAGCAATTTTCTCAATCGCTTCCACATCGCAAACATGCCCATAAACATGCACTGGTATAATAGCGCTTGTCTTTTCTGTAATCAGTGCTTCGATTTTTTCCACATCAATTGTGTAATCCTCTGGATTCACATCACAAAATATTGGTGTCAAACCATTTCGTACAATTGCATGTGTTGTAGAAGCAAATGTAAATGGTGTTGTAATTACTTCTCCTGTTAATTTCATAGCTTGAATCAACAATTCTAATGCCATATGTCCATTTGAAAAAAGTAATACATTTTTTACCTTTAAATACTCTGTCAATTTTTCTTCCAGCATATTATGTTTTGTTCCCATATTGGTCAGCCAGTGTGTTTCAAATAATTCTTTTATTTCATCCACATACTCTTCTAATTTAGGCATAGAAGAACGTGTCACATATATTTTTTCCATTATTTTTTACCCTTTCATTACATAATCCTTTGATTCATCATACTCCAAATTCCTTCATTTTGTCAATAAATCCATAGCTTGTGTCCAGTTTTCACTTGACATTACCCCGGTAGCCCTTATAATATTCTTGATTATATTATGAGGAGCATTTAGGCAAAGCAGAGCCGGTAGCTGCATTGACATTTTTTATAAATGGTGTTCCTATTAGATATGTAACTTATTAACTATTCAGAAAAGTCAGTAAAATCAAGACTTTCATTAATGTTCACTAAAAAGCATGGAGAAATTTTATGAAAAGACACATTTTATATATTTACTACTACTTCAAACATATCCATCACAAAATACGAGAAAAACGTATTGGACGTTATAATATTCTTGGTAAATTCATGGGAATTCCGGCTCCTACTGACGATAATGCGAATGATTTAATCAAAAAATATATACGTAGTAATAAACCTTTTGCCCTCTGCCGTCTTGGAAGTGCTGAGTTTTCAGAAATACAGCTTTATGAAGAACATGAATTATTTCACACAAATCGCTTAGCCAAAAGTAACATGTTCGAAACCTTTCACAATAATCCAATGGAAGTAAAAAAATGGGTAGAATTAATCAAACGAGACAATCAAGATATTGATATCATGGCTTACTTCGACGACCACCCTGGCGAAGAATATGTAGTTCGAACAAGTTGTCCTAAGAATATAAAACTAATTCGTCTTGGGCAATTGGAACCTTTAGCATATGATACTCCTTGGACAATGGAATTGGAAGGTAAAACCGTTCTTTTGGTAAGTCCTTTTGTTGACACTATGTTAGAACAATATCCTTATATAGATAAGATTTTTCCAAATAGAAATGTACTTCCTAAACATATTACATTTAAAACATTTAAAGCAATTTGGTTTACTGGTCGGGAAGATGACTTTCAAACTTGGTTTGATGCATTAAACTATATGTATGAAGAAATTCTTAAAATTGATTTTGACATTGCACTTCTTAGTTGTAGTTCCTTTGGATATAATTTGGCTCCCATGCTAAAACGAGCTGGTAAACAGGCAATTCAGATGGGCGGATCTATGCAACTTCTTTTTGGTATTTGGGGTGCTCGTTGGGATAATTACCCACCATATTTACCACTCAAAAATGAATATTGGGTGCGTCCTCCAAAATCAGAAGCACCTAAGGATCCTAATGCAAAAGAAAATCTTGATAATGGTTGTTATTGGTAATATTGCCACTCTCGTTTAAACGAGAGTGGCAATATTACACTTAAATTATTCTTTTTATCAATGGCACTCGCCTTAATATCAATGTTATAAACATTCCTGTCAAAAACACTATGATTTGATATAATACTAATGCTATTAGTATATTCATGTGTGACATCAATTCTATATATATACCTGTATACATATCTATAAATAAATCAGACAACAAATATATCCCAAAAGTCGTACTACCAATTACCATTATAAATTTCCAAACTATTTCCGATTGAATCTTCGCTTGTAGCCATCGAGTCAAGTATAATATTGCAGTTCCCGTAATGACAATTGGTATATATACACGGTTATCAAAAAATAAATAGTCTTCCGGCATTGCTAAGTACTCCCTATATGTCGCATATACCTCGCTCCCTACAGTTGCAACTACTAAGATCAAACTTACAAATACATATTTCTTCTGCAAATCGATATAGTTATGTACAAAATATCCACAAAACATCATTCCAATATATTCTGAAAAAAAAGGAACTGTTAACATAGAATGATATCCAATCTTTGGAAAATAATGGTTAAGTATCGGCATTGTTCCCAGAAAACCAATTGATAACACTAATAAATATTGATATTCCTTTTTCTTCATATTATTAGCCATCCGCTGTAGTAATGGAAGAACGACTAAAATTCCCAAATACAAATACAAATACCAATAAGCATTTGTAATATGACGATTACTTATTATCTCAAAAAATTCAGATAAACTGATTTTCATTTTGCTTTCATAACAATTTCTAATATAGTATATTAACGAAAAGAAAATAATATCCAGCACAATCCTCACAACTCTTTTAATACATTTCGAGTAACTATCTATCTTCCCTAATAATAATATTCCTGATATCATTAAAAAAATAGGCACAGCCGTTTTACATAAAAAAAAGTATGTCGTTAAAAATATCCATTTTCCCCCACCTGGATTCTGAACTAATATTTCTCCTGTTACCGTGTGATTAACAATTACAAAAAAGCATGCTATAATTCGAAGCAACTCTAAATATTCTATATTTTTCTTTGTTTTTTTTTCGCAATTCATCGAGTTTCTCCTTAATATTCACCCAATTTAATCACCACTGTTCCATTTATGATTTTTATAGAACCAGAATCAGGATAACATGGCATATCTTTCACTTCTGCCATTTTCATCAAATTAGCAGTTTCATCATATCCGCAGAATTGCGGTGCAAATCCCAAATATTTTGTCATAATGGAAGTCTTTGAATAAGCGTTAATATTAGATTCAATTTTTCCGTCCAAACCAAAGGTTCCGCCTAACATACTTCCCATATTATTTGTTTGATCGGAAATCTCGTTTCCAACAAACGCTACTGGAAGTTCATCCGTATACCCATCCAGACTCTTGATCTGTGTTACCATTGTCTCATAATATGCCAGATCATGATATTTTGTATAATCCAAAGACATGTAACACCCATTTCCATACCAGACATATAACAAAACCATACACACTCCAACTAATGCTGTTATCCATTGTATGCATTTCATAATCACTTCATTGACCGGTATTGTCAATGCCAATTTTTCTATCCAGATAACAACTAAAATTGGTAGAAATACTACCGAATACCCCATCAATGTATATGCCCAGCCTTTTGGCGACATTAAGTATACTAAAAAGAGCGCGATTGGGAAAATCAATAAGCCAAATAGTGTCAAAAACTTCTTTCCCCATTCTCTTTTCTTCCAGATAAATAATGTAACTACACTTATTCCAAAAATAGCATACATAACACAAAATGCTCTTCGGAATAAATGCGTAGGTGCCAAATACATAACATGCCCTACACAGAGATTTTTAATATCCATATAGCTCCTCTTCACAGCGTCAACTAACTCTGCCACTGTAATCTCGCCTATTGAGTCTAATCCCTGGTAGTTAACCATCTGTACACCCCAATATGCAACAAAACATTTATGTAAAACCAAATAACCAACTAATGAAATTATCAATACTAACAGATAACGTATTCCATCTAAAATAATACTTTTTATATTTTTTTCTTTGCCAGTAAATGCGCACTCTACTATCAATTGCATCATTAAAATACATACTGTATTGGAGAAATATGCCTGATAGGTTCCTAAAGAACACATAATAAGTATCATCGCCAAAATATGTGTCCATATATTTCTCGTATAACGTATTACTAAATATGCCGCTAACACACTAAAAAAAATTGCCAGCGAATAAAATGGTGCTGCATACATAAAAAAGAACATGCATACTACTGGCGTAAAAGCGACCATAAGACCACCAATAAGCATAGCAGAAATTTTACTTTTAATTTTAAATATATCTACAACGAATGCTGCTGATAACGCCAATAAAACTACAGACATCAGACCATTCAACAATGGCAATGAATAATTACCAAAATTTCTTGCCGTGTAATCACCAAATAATTTAAGGAACCACCTTCCTGCCTCTGCTCCAATTCCATATCCAGCTGGTGTAATTGCCAATTCATCATAATTATATAATTTATTAGTAAATTGATATAAATGTGTCATGAGACCTATTATAATTGCTGAAAAAAAAGCTGTCTTTGAAATGTTTGATATTTTTCTCCACTTATTTTTTAACCAATCTTCTGGTGTAGTTATTTTCATCATTTTCGTATTTTTCTCCTCTATTTTCTAAAAAAATCAACTTACTTGCTATATAATTTGTTATAATTACAACAATATTACTGCAATTCCCACCACCTACTGTCTTTATTTTCTTTTGTATTATAGCGTACTTCATTATTCGTGTAAACCAGATCATCCTTGTATAATAATTATGCCCAATATAAAAAGTGACAATTGTACGCCTTCACCTGATTTTCCGTACAATTGCCACCCTTTTCTCAATATTTTTCCGAAAGTTTTAAATATATTCTGTATTTCAACTCCACATCCCGTATCTGCGGAATGATATTATCATATACCT
>OGKR01000613.1_pt1 | contig 35515 bp, 34 predicted proteins | sample 1572431 | NCBI WGS metagenome assembly OGKR01 (sample SAMEA2582079, study PRJEB24529) | metagenome | biome: Human gut stool | place: China | collected 2011 | reverse complement strand
GGGGTCCGCCTGCATGTGCAGCGGGTCGGCATAGCGGGCCGTGGTACGGTAGCTGTACACCGCGCCAAAGGGCCGGTTCTCGGCAAGGTCGGCCTCCCAGTACGCCGTGCGCTGGGCGGCATCTTCCGGGGCAATGCAGGTGGGCGGCTCGGTGAAGGAATCCAGCGTGATATTGCTCTGTGCCGGGCAGGCCGCCGGGAGCGGCAGCCACACCCGGACGTGCACGGTGCTGCGGCCCTGCTGCTTTGCAGCCGCAAGGGCAGCGGCAAAGGCCTCGTCGCTCATGCCGATGCTGGTTTCCAGCGTGATGTCCGCGCTGACTGCGCCGGTGCGCACCATCTGCTCGTGCTCCGGCTCATACCGCTCCCAGCTGGGGTGCTGCTGGGGCGGGTCGATCTGCCGTGCTGCCAGCTCCGGGTGGGTAGCCAGCAGGGTCTCGGCAAAGGAGTGGATATATTTCTTCTCCCCTTCCACGAACCGCCAGTCCATAGCCCCGGCCTTGTCCAGTGCCCGGAATTCCTCCGGGGTAAAGTCCCGCACAAGGTCCTGCAGCAGTTCCAGCGCCTGTGCTTCGGGCACCGTGTAATCCAGCGGCAGACGGCGCAGGATCTCCCGCTGGGCCAGCAGAGCATCCCGCATGGCGTCCTCCCCGTGGGGCGTGGGGTTTTCCGGCAGAGGGCCGCCGGGCTGCACCGGCTGGTTCTGCGTTTTTGTCCAGTCCTCCGCAAGATATGTGTCGATACGGGCAATGGCCTCGGTATAATAGCCCGCCTCTTTCAGGCGGCGCACATCGTCCGGCAGGCCGAGGTTCAGGCTTGCCAGACAGGCATTCAGGTTCTTCATTGCATTCCGCTCCTCTTTTGTTCAGATTCAGCCGTTGATCTGGGTCTCCCAGAAGTTAGCAGCATCCAGCATCCAGCCGTCGGCATCGGTGCCTGCGCCGGTACCCACGCCGTGGGTCGCATTGGGGAACAGGATGTTGGCCGTCTCCACGGCGCGCATGAGCGGGGAAGAGAAGACAGTATCCACCTGCGGATACTCGAACCGCTCTTTCAGCTCGGCCAGCTGGGCGCGGCCCTCGTCACACAGGGGGATGTCCGTGCCGCTGCCGATATAAAGGCCCTGTAAGTTGCCGGAAGTCAGGCCGTGGCGGATGAGATGGAGCTTAAAGGTTTTCATGTAAAAACACCTCTTATGAGCTATCTATTCCTGTGCTGATTCGCACAAATCTTGCTTTTCTGCTGATTTTTCCGGCACCATCAGACACTAAATATATGCCGGTAAGGTTTATTTTAACATAGATATGGTAGAAAGAGCAACCCCTTTGACAAAAACACCGAAATTCCGGCGGAAAAACCGTCACTTTTTCGCTTTACAAGTCGTTTTCCATTGTGTATAATCAACGTGCTGTAAACCAAAAATCAAGGAAGTCCTATTTTTATCTGAGGAGCCAAACATCATGGAGTTCAATCGTATCATCAAACTGCTGCGCAAGGAGCGCGGCATCACCCAGAAACAGGCGGCAGAGGATCTGGGCGTTTCGCAGGCCCTGCTTTCCCACTACGAAAAAGGCATCCGGGAGTGCGGCCTGGATTTTGTGGTACGGGTGGCAGACTATTACAATGTCTCCTGCGACTATCTGCTGGGCCGTTCGGCGGAGCGCAACGGCATGATGCTCTCGGCAGAGGACATCCCCAACCCCGACAAGATGAAGGACAACATCTACCACGGCAGCGTCCTGCCCACGATGAACAAAAAGCTCATCTCCAACAGCCTGAACGTGCTCTACGCCAAGATCGGCGAGTGCCACAGCAAGGCCCTGACCACCGAGGTGAGCGCCTACCTGATGACCGCCGTGGCCAAGATGTTCCGTCTGCTCTACTCCGCCGAGTCCCACAATGCCCCCAGCATGTTCAGCGTGGATGCCCGGCGCTGGCCCGGCTACTCCGACGCTGTGATGCACTCGGCTCAGGCCAACGTGGAGGCCCTGCTGGCCGGCGAAGCGCTGCCCGGCGGCGAGGGCGTGGCCGACCCGTCCTGCCTCGCCATGACCACCGAGAGCCTGACCCGGGAATACCCGCTGTATACTCCCAGCCTGCTCAATCTGGTCAAGACCAGCGAGACCCGCGCCCGGGAGCTGACCGGAGAGGACCGCACTTAAGTCTCTGTGAAACTAGTGTAAATTATGCCGTTTTTTGCTTGCATCTGCGTGCAAAAGATGTTATAAACAAGACAGAACATTTTCATCGTACTTCATAATAAAGCGAATTTAAGGAGGGACACATCCATGTCCAATAAAATTTCCCGCCGCACCTTCCTCAAGTGTACCGGTGCCTCCGCAGCAGCTCTGGGCGCTGCTGCCATGCTGGGCGGCTGCGGCTCCAGCACCAGCAACGCCATCGAAGTCAAGGTCGGCGACAAGGTCAGCAACTGGAACAATCTGGGCGTCCAGCTCACCAGCGTCTTTACCATGGCCAACACCCCCGACCTGCCCGATCACGAGTATGTCGCTGTGCTCGTCACCGCTGTGAACCGCTCCGGCGCGACTACCTTCAACATCGGCGCACAGAACCTCGCCGAACTGGATGCCGCCTATCCGCTGAATGATGAGGCTACCAAGCTCGATGTCGCCCGTCAGTACTTCCACGCTCTGGCTGCCTCCACCACCGATTTCACCGCTGTCTGCGACGGCGCTGAGGCCGAGGTCGGCGCTTACATCCAGCTCTATGATGCCGCCGCTCAGAGCTTCTCCGAGTCCACCAATCTGCCCCCGCAGGGCGCAGGCTACATCCAGCTGATCTGCTGCGTCCCCATCGGCTGGCAGAAGCTGAGCGTCACCTTCACCCCCACCTTCGTGGCAAACAAGAGCCTCACCTTCTCTCTGAACTCTTCTGACCTGACGCAGGTCTGAGGCATTTTTCTGAGACGAAATTCCGTCATAAAGGGCAGAGTTTCCCCACAAAATTTTTGCGAAAAGCATTGACATCTGCTCATTTTTCGCCTATTGTATAGGCAAGACGCCCTTCGGGGCAGTACAATGAATTTATCTGTTTCTGCATAAAGGAGGAACGATCATGTCCTTAGAATTCAACCGCCGCTCTTTCCTGAAGTACAGCGCCGCCGCTGCCGTGGCTGTGGCTGGTTCCAGCCTGCTCGTTGGCTGTGGTGAGGATGAGTATCAGAAGACCGGTAAAATCGGCAGCACCCTGAAGCTGATGGGTACTTTCAGGATGTACGATAACCCGGCTCCCAAATTCACTCCTGATACTGGCAACACCGGTACCGGTACTTTTGAGTGCAAGCTGAGCATCAAATGCACCACCAAAAAGGTTCCTCTCTGCGTGAGTGCCGGCTACTTCCAGCTCACGGTTATCCGTGGTGACGATAAAAAGAATTATGCCGACTCGGGTTATGTCACGGTCGTAGACCCCAACTTTAGACTGACCGAGGGCGACGGCGAACAGGATTTCACCATTAAGGTGAAGAACGTCGATCTCGCTGCTGGCGATAAGGTCGAGTTCATCTACTTCCCCCGCATTCAGGCCAGCAGCGGCAACAGCGGCTACACCCGTGCTTTCTGCACCTGGAAGATGACTGCCAAGCCCGGCACTTCCGGCAGCGGCATCGTCCTCGAGTGATCTCTTTTCTGCACTCCACGCCCAAGGCTTACGCCTTGGGCGTTTTTGTTTGCCCCTCTCCGTCATTCTGCCAAAACGCAGACTAAGATTTTTAGTGGTTTTGTGTCTTGTGCATAAGGTGCTTTTCCTGCTACAATAAGAGCATACCAACCGGGGAGCGCAGCGGCCGGACAGATGTGCCGCCGCGCGGTTTTGTTTTTCGGGATGGGCGTCCTGCCTGATTTCACAAGAACAGGAGTGTGCAGTTATGATCAATATGGTAAAGCTTCCCACCAACAAAAGCAGTCTGTTCCTGCGCGTGGCAAAGGGCCACTTCGCCACCAGCCACAGCCACATCAACTACTACATCGACGTCACCACCCAGAAAGCCCGCCTCTCGGAGGCGAAGGCTGTCGCCAAGGAGCTGGTGGCCGCCTATCAGCACAGCACCATCGTGGACACCGTGCTCTGTCTGGACGGCACGCAGGTCATCGGCACCTGTCTGGCCAACGAGCTGACCAAAGACGGCTTTGCCAACATGAATGCCCACCAGACCATCTACGTCATCACCCCCGAGTACACCAGCGGCAGCCAGATCATCCTCCGCGACAATCTCGCCCCGATGGTCAGGGGCAAGCACGTCCTCATCCTGTCGGCCTCCATCACCACCGGCTACACCGTGCAGGCGGCCATCGAGGCAGTCAACTACTACGGCGGCACCGTGGCGGGCCTGTCGGCCATCTTCGCCACCACCCACGAGTGTCTGGGCATCCCGGTCACCTCCATCTTCGACCCCTCCAGCCTGCCCGACTACGCCAGCTTCGACAGCCGCGACTGCCCCATGTGCAAGGCCGGCCAGCACATCGACGCGCTGGTGAACAGCTTCGGCTATTCGGCCCTCTGAATCTGAAATTATCCTCCCTCTTTCTCCCCGCCGTGCAGCTGCATGGCGGGGAGTTCTGTTTTATATCGCAGTGAATCCACTGATATTTTTCTTGACATTTTCGCTGTCTTTGCATATACTAAAGATGAAAAAGATTGGAGGTATGTATTATGGCAGACATTTCGAGCGCGCTGCGCAGCACCATCCCCATCTCTCTGTTCAACCGCGGCATGGCCGGAAAGGTCTTTGAAGATGTCCGCCGTCAGGGCGCGAAGGTCGTCATGAAGAACAATTCCCCTGAGTGCGTCCTTCTCTCGCCGGAAGAATATCTCCGCCTCATCGACGAAGTAAACGACGCAAAGCTTGCTGCCCTTGCCGCCCAGCGGATGCAGGGCTTCGACCCCGCAGATGCCATTCCCGCCGAGGAGGTCTATCGGCAGAACGGCATTACCAGAGCTGCGCTTGACAGCATGGACGAGGTCGAATTTGAATGAATTGGACTCTGAAATTCCTGCCGGAGGCCCAAAAGGACTTCGAACAGCTCGCCGGAAATCAGAAGCTTCTGGTCGCAAAAGCTCTGGACAAGGTCGTGCAGAATCCCGTTTCCATCTACGAGGGCGGTTACGGCAAACCGCTTGGCAGCAAAAGCGGCACCGACCTCTCCGGCCTGCTGAAGATCAAGCTTCGTGATGCCGGGCTGCGCATCGTCTACAAGCTCGTCCGTACCGAAACGTCCATGCTGGTCATCGTGATCGGCGCCCGGGCCGACGATGCCGTTTACAAAATCGCCGAAAAGCGTGCTCACAAGCACGAACTATAAAAGGCTCTGCCCCTTTTTCGGGCAGAGCCTTTTGCTTATCTTCACTTTTTCTTCGGAAACACGAAGGAATTATGCCGGTATGCTATCAGCAGTTCTAGGGTCATGAAGCACCAGATGACCGGCTCGCAGAGGATGACCGCGTTATACTCAAAGCGGGGGATGAAGAGCAGGACAAAGACGATCTTGCCCAGAAACTCGATGACGCTGGACAGCAGGGGCAGCACCTTCTCGCCCATGCTCTGCAGAGCGTAGCGGGTGGAGAGCAGCATTCCCAGCACGGCGTAGAAGGGTGCGTTCCAGACCAGATACCGTGCGCCGTTTTCCAGCACCACCGGCTCCGAAGAGCCGGACACCAGCTTTACCATCCACTCCGCACCTGCCGCCATGAGCAGGACAGCAGCCACAGCCACCACGACACTGTAGAGATAGATGTCCCGCATTCCGCGGCGGACGCGGTCGGGATGGTTCGCACCGTAGTTCTGGGAGACATAGGTCGAGCAGGCAGAGGCCATCGCCGACAGGGGCATATCCGTGAACGCAAAGAGCTTTCGGGCTGCGGTGTGGCCCGCGATGACCAGCGTACCGAGGCCGTTGATGCCGTACTGCAAAACGACAGAGCCCGCCGAGACGATGCTGCTCATGAGGCCCATGGAGATGCTCTGGCTGAAAAGCTCCCAATAGAGGCGGCTCTCCACATGGAAGTGCTTTTTCCCGGGCAGGAGCAGCCGGGCGCTGCGGAAGACATACAGGATGCAGAGCGCCACCGACACGCCCTGAGAGATGACCGTCGCCACACCGGCACCGGCCACGCCCATGCCCAGCACGGCGATGAACCAGAGGTCGAGGATGACGTTGAGCACCGACGAGAGGATGAGGAAGACCAGCGGCATGAAGCTGTTGCCGATGGCCCGCAGCAGGCCGGCGCAGAGGTTATAGGCAAACATGACGATGACGCCGAGGTCGATGATGATGATATAGCCGTAGGCGTCCTCTAAAATTTCCGCCGGGGTGTCCAGCAGCTCCAGCAGTGGATGCAGGCCCGCCGCACCCGCCAGCGTGATGACCGCCGACGCGATGATGCCGATGACGATGGAACCCGCCACGGTCTGTTTGAGCTGGTCCTCGTCTCCGGCCCCGTAGGCGCGCGCTGCGACGATGGCGAGGCCGTTGCCGATACCGATACCAAATCCGACCAGAAGCTCGTAGATGGCCCCGCAGGCGCCAATGGCGGCAAGGGCGGTGTCGCCCAGCACATTGCCGACGATCATGGTATCCACGGTATTATAGAGCTGCTGGAAGAGGCACGACACCAGGATGGGCAGCATAAAGACGAGCAGGCTCTTGAAGATGGGGCCGTTCATCAAATCGACGTTCCGGTTGAAGAATGATTTTTTCGCAGGGGACTGGGTCATAGGCTTCTCCTTTTTTGCCCACAAAAGGGAGCTGTTGCACACAACAGCTCCCTTTAAGCATTTTATCTGATTTTACAGCTCCTGCGTCTCGAAGCCGTTGACGGTCAGCACTTCCACACTCTTGAAGCCTGCGGCCTTGACGGCGGCAGCAGCCTCGTCGAAGCCGAAGGTCAGGCTGCCCACATCGTGGGCGTCGGAGGTGATGATGACCTTGCCGCCCATCTTCTGCCACTCGCCCAGAAGCCATGCGCCGGGGTAGAAGTCCTTGCGGTAGCCGCGGTAGACGCCGCCGGTGTTCACTTCCAGCAGGCAGCCGTGCTCTTTGGCAGCATTCAGCGCCTTGAGAGCAGCAGCTTTATAGCGGGGTGACTCCTCGTCGAAGAACTCACCGGCAGCGTTCAGCTTCTTGATGAGGTCGATGTGGGCGAGGATGTCGGGACCCATGGCCGCCACCTTCTCCACCTCGGCGAAGTATGCCTCCACAGCGGCCAGCGGGTCGCCGTCGAAGTCGTCGTAGATGCAGTCGTGGAGATCCTGGGGACGGAAGTCGATCTCGTAGTATTTGCCGGTGTTCTTGCCGTAGAGGTGGTGCGCAGAGCCGATCCAGTAGTCGTAGCCGGTGCGCTTGTCCTCGCTCAGCAGGTCCCACTCGATGCCGCAGAGGATGTCCACCTTGCCCTTGTACTCGGTCTTGAGCTTGGCGATGGTGGCCTTGTACTGGGCCGTGCGGCTGGGGCTCATGCAGTATTCACGGTCGCGCTGGGTATAGCTATGGCCCGTGAAGCCCAGTGTGGTCAGCCCCTGCGCACACGCAGCGGAGGCCATCTCCTGCAAGGTGTTTTTGCCGTCGCACATCGTCGAGTGACAATGGACACTGGACTTCTTATAATCTGCCATAGTGAATCACTGCATCCTTTCCTGTTTGACCTTGTGGTCGATAACGTGTCGTTTTTCCAGCTCGCGGGTGATGTCCTCCACCGTGATGCCGGCCTGCACCATCAGCACCAGCACATGGTATGCCAAATCGCTGATCTCGTAGACCGTCTCGGCCTTGTCTTCCTTTTCGCCCGCGATGATGACCTCAGTACACTCCTCGCCCACCTTCTTGAGGATCTTTTCTTTGCCCTTCTCGAAGAGATAGGTGGTGTAGCTGCCCTCTTTGGGGCTGGTCTTGCGGCCCTTGATGAGGTCATACAGCCCCTGCCAGCTGAACTGCTTCAGCTCCGGGGAAACATATACTTCGTTGAAAAAGCAGCTCTCGGCACCGGTGTGGCAGGCGGGGCCGCTCTTGACGACCTCCACCACCAGCGCGTCGGCGTCGCAGTCGGCGGTGATGGACACCACACGCTGGACGTTGCCGCTGGTCTCGCCCTTGCGCCAGATCTCCTGACGGCTGCGGCTCCAGAACACCGTCCGGCCCTCCGCGATGGTCAGCGCCAGCGTCTCGGCGTTCATGTAGGCGAGGGTCAGCACCTCTTTGGTGTAGTGGTCCTGCACGATGGCAGGGATGAGGCCCTTTTCGTCAAATTTCAGGTCCATAATGTTTCTCCTTCCCCGCAGGGGGACAGCTATAGTTTAGCGTATTCGGCGGGCAAACGCAAGGGCTCAGAGCCGCATTTCCACGCCATTTTCGTTTAAGTATTCCTTTAGCTCCCGGATGGTGAGCAGCTTCTGGTGGAAGATGCCCGCCCCGGCCCCTGCGCCCCGCCTTTTCCCGGGCGCTTTTGTCTTATGATAAGGTTATTTTACTTTATCAAGATAAAGTTGTAAAGTGTGAAAGTGACCGTGTTTTCATTTTTATGATACGATTTTTCTGTGCGTTTGTACAGAAAGGCGAAATGATTTCACGAAAGCCCGCTTTGAGATGATGGAAGCGCAAAAAAGGAGCCGCCGCACAGCGTTTTCCGTGCAGCGGCTCCTCGCCGTTTTATTCTCAGCCCAGCAGTTCCAGCACGCCGCTCTTGGGACGTGCGCCGACGGCCTGACGAACCAGCTTACCGTTCTCGAACAGCAGCAGGGTGGGGATGCTCATGACGCCGAACTCGGCGGCCAGATCGGGCTGCTCGTCCACATTGACCTTGCCCACCTTGACGTCGGTGCGCTCCTCGGCCACCTCGTCCACGATGGGGCTCAGCATCCGGCAGGGGCCGCACCAGGCGGCCCAGAAATCGAGCAGGACGGGCTGAGCGCTCTTCAGCACCTCGGCCTCAAAGTTTTCTTTCGTGATGGTGATGACTGCCATATCGTTTCCCTCCATAAAGAGTGTTTTTTCATCTGACAGGGACAGTATACCCCAAACTCCGGCGTTTTTCCGTGAGCAAGTCACATAAAAAGCCCGGGGCAGGCATTTTCTGCTCCGGGCTCTGGAAATTATTTTGCGATTTCAGGCTCAGATGTCCTTCAGGGCGTTCTTGCCGGCGACGTAGCCGTAGTACATGGCCATGGAGTGGCTGACGCCCTTCAGGCCGATGGGGTACTCGGTGGCAAAGCGGTTGCCCTGGATGTTGCCGGCGACGTACAGGCCGGGGATGACATTGCGGTCGGCGTCGAAGGTGTGGCAGTCCTCGTCGCTCTCGAGGCCTCCGATGCAGACCAGCAGCAGAGCGGTGGTGAACTTGTCGGCGTAGAAGGGGCCGTTCTCGACTGCCCACATACGGGAAGCGGGCTTGTGGAAGTCCTCATCGTAACCGGCCTTGGCCAGCTCGTTGTAGCGCTGGATGGAGTCCAGAGCGGTCTGCTGGGCGGCAGTATCGTCCGGGTAGATCTTTGCCACCAGCTCTTCCAGCGTGTCGGCCTTCACAGCGCGGCCATCGGCCACAGCAGCTTCCAGCTGATAGGGGCTCTTGTAGTTGCGGTAGGTGGTGTTGTTCTTGGGGCCTTCGTCCTCGCTGGCGTAGTCCTCATAGTAGCAGGCACCGCCGTGGGCTGCGGGCATATAGGGCAGCTGCTCGGGCCAGTTGGAGTCGAAGATCTGCCAGCTCTCGCGGTTCTTTTGCAGCTCGATCTGGTTTTCCAGCTGCTGGCCGGGCAGGTCCTCGTTCATGAAGCGCTTGCCGTTGAGGTCGAGGTTCAGGAAGCCTGCATTGCCCATGACGCCCACGCCGCCGAGGTCGGCGCCGCCGCCCATGTGGTGGATCATCGGGGCGTGGCTCTGCTGCACCTGAGCGCCGGCCCACATACCCAGCTGGATGCCGTCGCCCTGGTTGGTGAAGTTGCCCTCCACATCCACATTGGTGAACAGGCACTGGATGTTGTTCTCAATGACCTCGGGGCAGAAGTGTTTGAGCATCTTGGTGTTCTGGGAGTAGTCGCCGGTGGAGAGGATGACGCCCTTGGAGGCGTTGCACTTGATGTACTCGCCGGTGGCGGCATCGCGGGCGTAAAGGCCCACGCAGCGGCCATTATCCATGATGAGCTTCTCAACGAAGCAGCCGTAGAAGGTCTGGACATTGCCGGTGTCGATGGCTTTCTGCATATTGGCCTCGACGGTGACGTGCTGGTCGGGCTTGAACTCGACGGAAGTGGGGTAGCAGGGGAAACGCTCCTGCTTCCAGTCGTAGTGCTCGGGCAGCGGGTAGAAGATGGGGATGATGAAGTTCTCCGCGTTCTCGTCGGGGATAGCGCTGCGGGTGGTCTCGGCGTAGTACAGGTCGGGGTTTGCCTCCACCCACCAGTCGAAGGTCTCGCCGATGTTGTGGGCCCACTTGCTCATGATGCTGCGCTTGCAGCGGTAGGTGCTCTCCACCATGTGGGAGTCGATGATGTCGTCGATCTGCTCGCGGGTCCAGGTGTCGCGGCCCCACTTGGCCTGCACCTTGCCGTTGATGACGGCGTACTCGCCGCTGCGGCACTGGGGGCCGTCGGCCTTCTCGAAAGCAGCCACCAGACCGCCGTCCTCGGCGACGCTGCGGCAGGCGGCAACGCCTGCGATGCCGCAGCCCACCACGGCCACATCCACGTCAACGGTCTTGGCGACCTTGCTCTCGTCGATCTCCGGCTCGGTACCCAGCCAGTCCTCATCGGAGGAAGATGCAGCGGTGTCGCCGCCTGCGGTGTGGACGCCCATTGCCTGCTCGATGCAGCTTGCGGCGGCCTTCTTGACGGCGTTGGTGGTGATGGTAGCGCCGGAGATGTTGTCGATCTCGGTGCTCTGAGCAGCCATCAGGGCGTCCTTCAGGGTGGGGGCTGCCACGCCGCCGATGCTCTCGGTCTCGTTGGAGGCGTCAATGACCACGTCGGTGATGGCGGTCTCGCTGAAGGTCATGGTGACCTTCACCTCACCGATGCCGGTGGCGGTGCCGGTGTAAGTGCCGGGGGTGTAGATGGCCTCGCCGGTGGAGGCGGCAGTGCTGCTGGAAGAGCCTGCGTTGCAGGCGGCCAGTGCGCTGGCGGTAACGCCGCTCATGGCGGCAGCGGCGGCAACCTTCAGGAAGCCTTTACGAGAGATCTTTTTCATCTGGAATGCTCCTTACTCTTTCTTCTTTCGACGTTTTCAGGCAGAAAATCGTTCTTCCGAGAGATAGTATAAAATATAACGAAGTAAAAGGGAATTAAAAAATCTTAAGCGTCCTGATAAAAAAGCTTTATAAGTGCCCTATTTCCTGCTATACTGAGGCTGTACGGATGTCCCGCCGCCGGAAAGGAGTTTTTGTCATGAACGAGCATCAGCTTCTCTGCTTTCTCACTGTGAGCCGGACGCTGAATTTCTCCGCCGCCGCGCGGGAACTCTACTGCACCCAGCCCGCCCTGAGCTACCAGATACGCAGCCTCGAAAAGGAGCTGGACGCCGCGCTGTTCCGCCGCACGACGACGCAGGTGACCCTCACCGAGGCGGGCCGCGCCCTGCTGCCCCATGCGGAAGACCTCTACCGCGGCATCCTCAACGCCCGCACGGCGCTGAAAGGCTTCGGCACCCATCACACCCTGACCCTCCGCCTGCCGCCGGTACTTTTGCAGCGGGACCCCATCTACCCCATCCTGATGGCGAGGCTCCACGCCGCGCTGCCGGGCTATGAGTTCAAAGTGGACACCACGCCTGTCCCCTCCAGCTACCACCACATGCTCTGCACCGAGGCAGACGCGGCGCTCTACCTTCCCTTCGGCCCGCTGCCGCCAGAGATCCGCTGTGAGACCATCATCGGCAACCGGTTTTACCTCATCGCCGCGCCGGAGCACCCGCTCTCCGGCCAAAGCAGCGTCGAGCTTTCTGCCCTCGCCGGACAGCAGATATTTTACGAGCCTCTTTATCAGGACATGGTGGATTTCGCCCGGAAGCAGCCGGGGATGCCCTATTCCACACCGGTCTGGCGGATGGTGGAAAACTACGAGTCGGTCTACGCCGAGCTTCTGGCCGGGCGGGGGATGTTCCTCTGCCCGATGATCTACCCAGCCTTCCCTGCCGGGTGGCACATCCCGCTGCATCTGTCCATCCCGGACACCCGCCTGCTGACCCTGCGGGATGACCCCCGCCCCGAGATATGCACCCTGCGCAAAGTCTTCGCCGAGGTGTACGCCGAGAGGGAAAAGCTGATAAAAGCTCTGTGAGATGCAAAAACGCCGCCGTGCAATGCACAGCGGCGTTCGTTATTTCAGAGAAAGAGCTTACTTGCCCAGCATTTCCTTTGCAGTCTTGCAGATGGTGGCAGCGTCCAGACCGTACTCCTTCAGCAGGTCCCAGGCAGGGCCGGAGCAGCCGAACTTGTCCTGCACGCCGACGCGGCGGACAGGGGTGGGCAGCTTCTCGCTGAGCAGGGAGCAGACAGCCTCGCCCAGACCGCCGATGACGTTGTGCTCCTCGGCGGTGACGATCTTGCCGCACTCCCTGGCAGCCTTGAGGATGATGTCCTCATCCAGAGGCTTGATGGTGTGGATGTTGATGACGCGGGCGTGGATGCCCTCGGCGGCCAGGGTCTCGGCGGCCTTGCGGGCCTCGTTGACCATCAGGCCGGTGGCCACGATGGCAATATCACTGCCCTCGGTGAGCTGCTCGCCCTTGCCGATCTCGAAGTGATAGTTGGCCTCGTCGTGGAACACGGGAACCGCCAGACGGCCAAAGCGAAGGTAGACAGGACCCTGCATCTCGTAGGCGGCGCGGACAGCAGCGCGTGCTTCCACGTCGTCGGCGGGGCAGATGATGGTCATGCCGGGCAGGCTGCGCATGAGGGCGAAGTCCTCGCAGCACTGGTGGGAAGCGCCGTCCTCACCGACGGAGATGCCGCCGTGGGTAGCGCCGATCTTCACGTTCAGGTGGGGGTAGGCCACGGAGTTGCGGATCTGCTCAAAGGCACGGCCCGCAGCGAACATTGCAAAGCTGGACACGAAGGGAACATAGCCCATGGTGGACAGGCCGGCGGCGACGCCCATCATGTTGGCCTCGGCGATGCCGCAGTCAAAGTGGCGGTCCGGGTGAGCCTTGCGGAACACACCGGTCTTGGTAGCGGCAGCGAGGTCGGCGTCCAGGACCACCAGGTCGTCGTGGCCCTCAGCGGCCAGTGCTTTCAGAGTATTGCCGTAGCTCTCGCGGGTAGCGATCATTTTCACATCTGCCATCTTACTTGTCCTCCTGTTCCAGCGCGGCGTAGGCTGCGTTCAGCTCCTGCATGGCCACAGCGTACTCCTCGTCGTTGGGGCCTTTGCCGTGCCAATCCACAGAGTTGGTCATAAAGGAGACGCCGGTACCCTTGACGGTGTCCAGAATGATGCAGGTGGGCTTGTCGTTCTCGGCGTGGAACGCCTTGATGGCGGACTCGATCTGGTCGTAGTCGTGGCCGTTGATGGTCAGGACGTTGAAGTTGAACGCCTTGAGCTTTTCTTCCAGCGGGGCGCTGTTCATGACCGTCTCGGTGGTGCCGTCGATCTGGAGATGGTTGCGGTCCAGCATGACGCAGAGGTTGGAGAGCTTATAGTGGGCGGCGAACATGAAAGCCTCCCAGCACTCGCCCTCTTCCACCTCACCGTCACCGAGGATGGTGTAGACATTGATGGGTTTGCCGCTGTGCTTTGCGCCCAGAGCCATGCCGCAGGCGGCAGACACGCCCTGACCCAGACTTCCGGTGGACATATCTACGCCCGGAGTCTCATTCATGTTGGGGTGGCCCTGCAGGTAGCTGCCGATCTTGCGCAGGGTCTTGAGGTCTTCCACCGGGAAGAACCCGCGCTCGGCCAGCGTGGCGTAAAGTGCCGGAGCTGCATGGCCCTTGGACAGCACGAAGCGGTCGCGGTCCGGTTTTTTCGGCTCCTTGGGGTCGATGTTCATATCCACGAAGTAGAGGTAAGACAGCACCTCGGCGATGTCCAGACTGCCGCCCGGATGGCCGCACTTGGCGCTGTGAGTTCCCTCGATCACGCCCATGCGGATGTGACAGGCGTGCTTGGCAAGGGTAAGCTTTTCTGCATTTGTCATGATGGTCCTCCCGTATGAACCTCAGAAGTTGCAAGTATACAGCCGCGCAAGGCACAGCTCCCGCCGCCCCATTGCGCTATAATTCAAGTTTATATTATCTATTCTGTGCAAAAAGGTCAAGCTTCTTTCAGCAAAATGTACACAGGCGGTCAAAAACTGCTCCAAACGCTTTCTTTTTTGGTCAATTTGCAGCCTGTCCGAGGGCGGTCTTGACAAATCCTGCGGCACTCTGCTATAATTTTCACGATTTCCGGCAGGAAGCCGGGCCTGCGGGCCGAAGCCCGCCTTACACTATTTTCAGCCGCCGCATTTTTGAAACAGACGCCATGAAGGGGTCTGCCGTTGGCTTGCAAGCCGACTGGCAGGCCCCTTTTTTCTGTTTTTCTGCGGCGCAGTCACAGGAGGAAACAGATGAAAACCAAAAACTCTTCTCCGGCCCGCAATGTCGTGCTGGCCGCACTCTTTCTGGCGCTGGCCTTCGTGCTGCCCATGGTGACGGGCCATCTGCCGCAGGTAGGCAATATGCTCTGCCCGATGCATTTCCCCATCCTGCTCTGCGGCTTCGTGCTGGGCGGACCCTGGGGTCTGGCTGTGGGCTTTGCGGCCCCGCTGCTCCGCTCGGTGCTCTTCGGGATGCCCCCGATGTTCCCCATCGCCATTTCGATGGCTTTTGAGCTGGCAGCTTACGGCGCCGTGTCCGGCTGGCTCTACCGCCGGGTGAAGCACACCCTGCCCATGACCTACGCCACCCTCGCGGCGGCCATGGTGGCTGGCCGCCTCGTCTGGGGCGCGGTCCGCTTCGTGCTGGCGGGTCTGTCCGGCTCGAGCTTCCCGTTCTCGGCCTTCCTGTCCGGCGCGCTCTTCACCGCTGTGCCGGGCATCATCGCACAGCTGGTGCTCATCCCCCTCATCATCACCGCTCTGCAGAAGGCAAGGGTCGTGGACTGAGCTTACACAGAAAAATGGCTGGGGCCTCGCGGCCCCAGCCATTTTGTTTTGCCTATTACTTGCGGAGGAAGTCCGGCAGGGGCTTGCCCTGCTTGAGCCACTGATGATACTCGGCGGTCGCGGCGAACTCCACATCGCCGGCGGAGTTCAGCGCAGTCTCCACAGAGTCCTGGATCACGCCGATGATGAAGCCGACACCGACCATCTGCATGGCCACATCGTTGGAGATGCCAAACAGGGAGCAGGCCATGGGGATGAGCAGCAGAGAGCCGCCGGCCACGCCGGAAGCGCCGCAGGCACCCAGAGCGGACATGGCGCTCAGGACGATGGCGGCAGGCAGGGTCACGGGGATGCCCAGCGTGTTGGCCGCAGCCAGCGTCATGATGGTGATGGTGATAGCCGCGCCATCCATATTGATGGTAGCGCCCAGAGGGATGGAGACGGAATACATATCCTTATCGAGGCCCAGCTTCTCGCACAGGGCCATGTTGACGGGGATGTTGGCCGCAGAGCTGCGGGTGAAGAAAGCGGTCAGGCCGGACTCCTTCAGGCAGCGGAACACCAGAGGATACGGGTTGCAGCGCAGATAGATGAACATGATGAAGGGCGAAACGATGAACGCCATGAAGAGCATGGTACCCACCAGCAGGGCCAGCAGCTTGCCGTACTGGGTAAAGATGGCCAGACCGTTGCCGGCCACGTTGGTGTACACCAGACCCATGATGCCGAAGGGAGCCAGATTGATGATCCAGCGCACCACCTGCGACACAGCGTCGGCGGTATCGGCAAGGAACTTCTTGGTGGTGTCAGAGCCGATGTTCTTCATGGCAAGGCCGAACATGCAGGCCCAGAACAGGATGCCGATGTAGTTGCCGCTCATCAGAGAGCTGACAGGGTTGGCGACGAAGTTGGTGAGCAGGGTGCCCAGCACCTCACCCAGACCCTGCGGCACCACGTCCGACTGCGCAGCGTCTGCCAGAACGACCGACACAGGGAACATGAAGCTGGTGATCGAAGCGATCGCAGCCGCAAGGAAGGTGGTGAGCATATACAGCCAGATGACCGTACCGAAGCGGCGGTCCAGCTTGGAGCTGCCCTGTGCCAGTGCGCTCGCCACGATGACGAACACCAGCACCGGAGCGATGCCCTTCAGTGCGCCGACGAACAGGCTGCCCAGCTCGCCGACCCAGCCTGCACCCGGCACCGCAAGCGCCAGCACCGCGCCGATGACCAGACCGACGACGATGCGAAGGATGAGGCTGACCTCATTGTACTTCTTCGCAATGGCTTTTGCACCATTCATCATATAGAACACTCCTCTGTATTTGTGCGTCTCCGACGCACACTTTTCCTGTCTCTTACCCAAAGACAGTTGTTATTATAGCACACACGGAAGAAAAGTCAAAGGTTTTCAGTGAATTTTTCGGGCTGCTTCGGCAGATTTTTCGTTTTCGGCCTTCCTCCGCGCCGCCTTGTGTGTGCGTAACAGGAATACACAATTAAAATATTTCACCGCTTAGGGCAGAAAAATCCCCCGGCAGAGTTTGTCTGCCGGGGGTAGTCATTCTTATTTATTTTTTCTGATTTTTCAGTCGTCCAGATAGGCCACTTTGCCGGGGACGAAACCCTGGATGCCCATGCCGGGTGCATCCGAAACGGTGATATTCTTCTCGTCGAAGACCGCGCCGCCGAGGATGTGGTCCTCGCTGCAGAGCACCGGGCCGTCCAGATCCACTTTGGTGATGATCTTCTTGGCGCAGGCCAGCTCCACGGCTGCGTTGACCGAGATCTTGGCTTCCAGCATACAGCCGATCATGCACTCCACGCCGTAGACCTCTGCCGCCGAGGCGATACGGAGGGCGTTGGTGATGCCGCCGCACTTCATCAGCTTGATGTTCACAAAGTCGGCTGCGCCGGTCTGCATGATGCGCAGGGCGTCCGCCGGGCTGAACACGCTCTCATCGGCCAGTACCGGCACGCTGGCGTGGCGGGTGACGTACTGCATCCCCTCGAGGTCAGCTGCCGGGACAGGCTGCTCGACGAACTCGATGTCCAGGCCCTTCTCCTGCATCTGGTCGAGGATGCGGACAGCCTGCTTTGCATTCCACGCCTGATTGGCGTCGATGCGGAGCTTGACGTCCTTGCCCACGGCCTCGCGGACGGCGGCCAGACGGGCCACGTCCAGCTCCGGGTCGATGCCCACCTTGACCTTCAGGCAGTCATAACCGCGCTGGATGGCGGTGCGGGCGTCCCGGGCCATCTCCTCGGGCGGGTTGACGCTGATGGTGATGTCCGTCACGATATTGCTGCGCGCGCCGCCCAGCATCCGGTAGACCGGGGCGCTGTACTTCTGGCCCAGCAGGTCCCACAGGGCCATATCCACGGCAGCCTTGGCGCTGGTGTTGTGGACGAGAGCCTTCTGCACGGCGGCGGTCAGATCCTCGAACTCGTCGAGGTTGCGGCCCAGGATGGCCGGGGCGATGTGGTCGCGGATGGCGCCGATGATGGCACCGGTGGTGTCGCCGGTGATGACGCCGGTGGGAGGTGCCTCACCGTAGCCCACCGCGCCGGTGTCGGTGTGCAGCTCAACGATGACGTCCTCCACGCTGCTCACGGTGCGCAGCGCTGTCTTGAAGGGGACGCGGAGCGGGGTCGAGATGCGGCCCAGCTTTACCTGTGTGATCTTCATGCCAGTCCCTCCTTATTCTTCCTGCATGTGTACGGTGGCCGACAGCTTCTGGTAGGCGACGCGGGGCGTGCCGTCTTCCACATGGATGATGCCGCAGCGGACAAAGCCGTTCTTCTCGAGAAGATGCTGCATGATCTTGTTGTCGGCGTGGGTGTCGGCCCTCAGGCTCTCGCAGTGCTCGAGGCACCATGCGATGACCTCAGACGCCACGCCCCTGCGGTCACCCGTCGAGGCCAGCCGGTGGATGGTGCCGTAAGGCACCTCATCGTTGAGCCACTGGCCGTCTTCGATTTTCGCGTAGGTGGGGTCCGGCCCGAGGATGAAGGCAAACACCGCCTCGAGACAGCCGTTCACCGTATAGACGAACAGCCGGTTGGAGTCGATGTCTTCTTCCAGCATCTCCTGCGGCGGATAGCTGTCGCCCCACTGGGTCGGGTTGCCCGAATCCGCCATTGCTTTCCGGGCATGGGCATAGATCTCTAAAATTTGCTCCAGATCAGAGCGCCGTGCTCCACGAAACATTCCGTTTCCACCTTCTCTTTCCGTGCGCCGCAGCGCACTCCCACATTTTTGCAGGTCTGGCTTTTATTGTAACACACTCTGCATCGTTTTTCCATCTTAAGACATCAAAAGACGTCCCGCAGACACGGGACGTCTTTTTTCGCAGCGTGCTCAAAGGTCAGGCCGGTGTGCGGGTTCGGGCCGCGCGGCTCTGGCGGTACTCACGGGGGCTCTGGCCGTACCGCTCGTGGAACAGGCGGTAGAAATAGCTGGTGTTCTCGTAGCCGACATAGGTGATGATCTGCTGGATGTTCCAGTCGCTGCGGCGCAGCAGGCGGGCGGCAGTCTCCATCCGGTGCTTCTGGAGCAATTCCTTATAAGTACGGCCTGTCTGCGCCCGGACGCACTCGCTGACATAGGCCAGAGAGACGCCGTAGCTGCGGGCCACATTGGAGAGGCTGGCCTCGCGGTAATTCTGGGTGATCTCATCCAAAGCCGCCTGCACCAGCTCTTCGCGGCTGACGGCCGCGCCGTAGGCTTCCAGCGGGAAATTCTTGGTGTTCATCGGTATCCTCCGTTGCGGCGCAGCCGGGGACATGGGGGGATGTCGGAGCCGGGCCGCGCTCAGGTCTCATAAGCGTCCCTCTGTTGGGAGGCTTCTGCTTATAATACGGCGCATCCGGGCCGGAAATTGCATAAGACAAGAAAAAACCCCAAAATTTTTCAGACGGAGTCTCGACAAAGCAAAAGCTGCCGCCCACGTGGGGCAGCAGCTTTTCAGGAAAAGAAAAAGAGGAAAACAGAACTCAGAACATCTTCTCGTGGTGATACCGGCCCGTGCGCAGGAACTCCACCCACTCGGCGATGTTCACGGCGTGGTCGCCGATGCGCTCGAGGTACTTGATGACCATCAGCACATCCAGCGCGGCGTCCACTTTGCCGGGGTCGGCGGCGATCTCCGCCGCCAGCATCCGCTTGATGCTGTTGAAATCGTAGTCCACGGCGTCGTCGGCGTCGATGACGGCTTTTGCCGCCGCCTCATCTTCTGCCGCAAAGGCGCTCATGGCGTCCTGCAGCATCTTGTGGGCTTTGCGGCCCATCTCAATGCTCCTGCTCACGGCAGGGTCGCCCGCCTTGCGGACGCCGGCCAGATGGGGGACGATCTCCGCAATGTCGGCGGCATGGTCACCGATGCGCTCCACATCCGTCACCACCTTCATGGCAGCAGAGATAAAGCGCAGATCACCTGCCACCGGCTGCTGACGCAGCAGCAGGGTCATGCAGCGGTGCTCGATGTCCCGCTCCATCCGGTTGACCTCGGTGTCGCCCTTGATGATGCCCTTTGCTTCCTCGGCGTCCGCCGTGCAGAGGGCTTCCAGCGCCTCTTCCACCGCGTCGGCAGAGAGCTGGCTCATCTTGGCCAGCGATCCCTTCAGGGCCGCGAGGTCGGCTTCGTACTGTGTGCGTGTGCTCATATCGCAAACCCTCCTTTTTAACCGAAGCGGCCCGAGATATAGTCCTCGGTGCGCTTATCCTTCGGGGTGCTGAAAATCTCGCTCGTGGGGCCGCACTCCACCAGCTCACCCAGCAGGAAGAATGCCGTGCGGTCGCTGATACGGGCCGCCTGCTGCATGTTGTGGGTGACGATGACGACGGTGTAGTTCTTTTTCAGCTCGCTCATCAGCTCTTCCACCTTCATGGTGGAGCCGGGGTCGAGGGCGCTGGTGGGCTCGTCCATCAGCAGGACCTCAGGCTTGACAGCCAGAGCCCGGGCGATGCACAGGCGCTGCTGCTGGCCGCCGGAGAGGCCCAGCGCGCTCTTTTTCAGACGGTCTTTCACCTCGTCCCAGAGGGCAGCGCCCCGCAGGGAGCTTTCCACCAGCTCATCCAGCTCCGCCTTATTGCGGACGCCGTGGAGCTTGGGGCCGTAAGTAATATTGTCGTAGATGCTCATGGGGAAGGGGTTCGCCTTCTGGAAGACCATGCCCACGCGGCGGCGCAGGTCGGTCAGCTGCATCTCCTTTGAGAAAATATCCTCGCCCCGGAGCCGGACGTCGCCCTCGATGCGGACGTTCGGCACAAGGTCGTTCATCCGGTTCAGGGTCTTGAGAAAGGTGGATTTGCCGCAGCCCGAGGGGCCGATGAGGGCAGTGATCTCCCGTTCGCCCACGTCCAGCGAGATGCCCTTGAGGGCCTTGAAGTCGCCGTACCAGAGGTTCAGATCTTTTGCCGAGATGACCGGCATATTGTTATCCATAAAATACCCCTTACTGTTTCTGTTTGAGCTTTGTTTTTGCCAGACGGGCTGCGAGGTCGATGAGAAGCACCAGAACCAGCAGCACTGCGCCGATGCCCCAGGCGGAGGCGAAGTCGCCGTCCTCGAAGGCCCGCAGATAGAGCAGGACGGAGAGGGTCGCGCCGTTGGATGTGTAAGCCTTGGCGATGCTGCCCGCAATAACTTCCGCCGCACCGGCGGTGAAGAGCAGGGCCGCGCTCTCACCCACGATACGGCCCACGGCCAGGATGCAGCCGGTGACGATGCCGTCGATGCTGCAGGGCAGCACGATGGTGCGGATGATGTGCCACTTGCCCGCGCCGAGGCCCAGAGCGCCCTCCCGGTAGCCCTGCGGCACCGTTTTGAGGGACTCCTGCGTGGTGCGGATGATGGTGGGAAGGTTCATGACCACCAGCGTCAGGCTGCCGGAGAGCAGGCAGGTCTTGAAGCCCATGGTCTGGGCGAAGACCAGCATACCCACGAGGCCGTAGATGATGCTGGGGATGCCCGCCAGCGTCTCATTCGTGAACTCGATGACCTCAATGAGCTTCCGGTTGGAGGCGTACTCCGTGAGGTAAACTGCCGCGCCCACGCCCAGCGGAAGGACGATGAGCAGGGTGAGCAGGATGACATAGAACGTGTTGAGGATGGCGGGCAGGATGCCGTCAGTGCCTTTCAGGACGCTGGCGGTGGTGGAAAGGAATTCCCAGCTGATGTGGGGGATGCCCCGCACCAGTACCAGCCCGATGACGCCCACCGTGAGGGCGATGACCAGCACTGCCGCCGCCCAGACCACAGCGGTCATGATGACGTTCCACGCGCGGCGGGAGGGGGAGAAGTCACTTTTCATCCCTGTTTCCTCCCTTCAGCACAGCGTTGAGCAGCACATTGATGACCATGATGAAGACGAACAGCACCAGCGCGATGCTGAACAGCGCCTGCTTCTGCAGGCCGCTGGCGTAGCTCATCTCCTTGGCGATGGCCGTGGTCAGGAAGGTGACGCTGCGGAAGAGGCTGTCCGGCATATTGGGGCTGTTGCCGGCCACCATCATGACGGCCATTGCCTCGCCGATGGCGCGGCCAATGCCCAGAACGATACCGGCTGCAATGCCGCTCTTAGCCGCCGGGATGCTGATCCTGAACCAGGTTTCCGTATCGGTCGCACCCAGTGCCAGACTGCCCTGCTCATACTCGGGCGGCACGGCGTTGAGGGCCGTCACCGACACGGACACGATGCTGGGCAGTATCATGACGGACAGCACCACGATGGCCGACAGCAGGCAGGCGCCCGACGCCTTGCCAAACACCTTCGCCACCGCAGGCACCAGCACCTGCATACCCAGCAGGCCGAACACCACGCTGGGGATGCCGCTCAGCAGCTCCACCGCCGTGACGACCACATTGCGCACGCCGGGAGCTGCCGCTTTCGAGAGGAACACTGCTGTCAGCAGGCCCACCGGCACACCGATGAGGGACGCGCCCAGGGTGCCGTAAATACTCGAAAGCACGAATGGCAGGATGCCATACTTCGGCTCGGACGCCGTGGAGGCCCACTCGGTGCCGAAGAGGAAGTTCAGCGGGCCGATCTTTCCGATGGCGGGCAGGCCCGACAGGAACATATAGATGGTAATGACAGCCACGCAGCCCACGGCGAGGATGCCGCAGAGGAAGAAGATGGCATTCATGACAGCTTCCAGCCATTGGGCCGGGGTGCGGGGCAGCTCGAATCTTTTCATAAAAACACCTGAGGGATCCCTCACAAAGTTACTCGTTCACCGGCACAGCGCCTGCGGTGCGGATGAGGTCGGCAGCGTCGGTGCTGGCAGCAAAGTCGAAGAACGCCTGAGCCTGAGCGGAGAGGGCGACGGAATCGTTGGTGACGAACACGAAGGGACGCTGCACCTCATAGCTGCCGTCCTTGACGGTCTCCTCGCTGCACTCCACGCCGCCGACGGTCACAGCCTTGACGGTGTCGCCGATGGCAGACAGGGAAGCGTAGCCGATGGCCAGCGGGTTGGCCTCCACAGCGCTGATGACAGCGCCGGTAGCCGTCAGCTCCTGCGCGTACTTGCAGGAATCCTTGACATCCACGATGCTCTCGAAGCCATCGCGGGTGCCGGAACCAGCCTCGCGGCCCACCAGAACGATCTCGCCGTCGTCGCCGCCGACCTCGGACCAGTTGGTGATCTCGCCGGTGAACATCTGCTTGAGCTGGTCAACGGTCAGGTCCTCGACCTTGCTGTCCTTGTTGACGATGATGGCGATGCCGTCCAGAGCTACGATGGTGCCGGTGACGCCGGTCTCGTCAGCCTTCAGGGCGCGGGAAGAAAGACCGATGTCCAGAGTCTTATCGGCAGCGCCGGTGATGCCTGCGCCGGAACCGGTGGGGTCATAGCTGATGGTGACATCCGGCTCGATCTCAGCGAAGCCCTCGGTCAGGGCGGCGATGACGTTCTTCATAGAGGTGGAACCGCCGGTGGCGACATTGCCGGACAGCGCAGCCGTAGAAGAAGCGGAAGCAGCGGTGCCGGATGCGGCGGCAGAAGAGGCAGCAGTGGAAGAAGCTGCACCGCCGCAGGCGGTCAGGGCAGCAGCAGCGGCAGCGGCGCCGAAGATGGACAGGAACGAACGACGAGTGATCTTTTTCATCATAATATCTCCTTCAACTGGGCCGGCCCTTTTGTTCTGGCCGGGCTGTTTTTCTTTTCCTCGTTGTATCTCTCTTGGGACGCCTTTATTGTAGCGCACCGCCCATCCGGCTGCGACCATGGCGGCGCAAAATGCAGGTAAAGCTTTGTGCGGTGTTTTTGCGCTGTTGTCATCCTCTGGTAAAGCCGGTGTGGAAAACAGGACACTCGATTTTACATTCCCGGTCAAACTGTCAAAAATCTGCACGTTCCTTTGTGCATCCCGCCCGCTGAAGGGTGCAAAAAAGGCTGCTTCACAGAACGTAAAGCAGCCTTTCAGAGCCTATGATCGAATCAGAATTTCTCTTCCGTGCCGTCCGGGCGGTAGAGCCGGACATATCTGCGCCACTTGTCCGCGCCCATCACCCGGCTGTAGCAGTCGGCCAGCTCTTTGTTGGCCGTCTCCGCATCCAGCGTCTCCCCCTCGGCAGGCAGGACCAGCACCCGGAACCATGCGTCGAAAAGATGCTCCGTCCAGCCGGTGTCAACGGCCCCGCAGCGGGCATAAAAGCCCAGACGCCGGACGGCCATGGCCTCGTCGTCGGCCTTCTCGGGACACTCGGCCTCGATGAGGATGGCCTTTGCGCCCTCCTCGTGGGCGGGCAGAGCGGCCAGCAGACGTGCGCCAATGCCGGTGCTGCGGTAGGCGGGCAGGACAGAGAAATAGTCCAGCTGGCTCACTTCACAGCCCATAGGCCGCACCATCAGCAGATAGGACACCAGCGTCTCCCCCTCGAACACGCCCCAGGTGTGGGCCATGCCGACGGCTTCACTGTTCAGTATCATGCTCAGGGGTTTCAGCTCGCTGGGCGGGAAGTCGCGGCGCATCTCGTCCAGATACACCCGCGTCAGCTCGTCGGCGGTGAGTTTCTTCCACGTAAAGGTCTGGGGCTTCATATCAAAATTCCTTTCCGATAAAAATACCGCCGGGCCGGGCGCAGCGGCCCGTTCCCGGCGGTGTTCGAGAAGCTGTTTGCGTAAGAAAACAGCTTCTTCGTTACAGCTGCTTGCTCAGGGCATCGTACACAGCCTGCACATCGCCCTTGATGACCACCTGACAGGCGTTCTTGGCCGGGCGGATGACGCCCTCTGCGCCTGCGGCCTTGGCAGCGGCCTCGTCCACGGAGGCGTAGCTGTGTACCTCAAAGCGGAGGCGGGTGGCGCAGTAATCCACCTTGACGATATTATCCTTGCCGCCGAGGGCTTTCAGGATGCCGGAGGCCAGTGCCTCGCTCTCGGCAGAGCTCATGCTGGGCGTCTCGGCCCCGCCGTTCTTATGGTTGTGATAATACTTGCGTCCAAAATAGAAGCAGGCCATGGCCACCATGGCGAGAACGATCTTGAACGGCAGCGTGATCGGAAGGAATGTGACGATGAGCGCGATGACGATAGCGGCGATCCAGCTATAAATATCCATTCCCAAAAACATACGATAATTCCTCCTTTGGGGAACGATGCGGCGGGCGCTTCCGGCAGGAAGCCGCCCGGACCCAATCCGGGTACAACACCATATTAACATACTGCCGGGAAAAAAGAAAGCCTTTTCGGGTATCTTTCGGCCCGAGAGCTTGCATCCCGGGCCGGAATCGGGTACTATAAAGACAGTATATCCCCAATACACGGAAGGAGCATCCTTATGGAATGGACTGATATTCGCCTGACCGTATCCAAAGCCGACGCCGAGGCCGCCGAGGCCGTGGCCACCATGATCGCGGAGGGCGGCATTTATATCGAAGACTACAGCGACATCGAGGAACAGGTGGAGCAGATCGCCCACGTGGACCTCATCGAGCAGGAGCTGCTGGACAAGCCCCGGGACACCGTCATCATCCATATGTACCTCGAGCCGGGCGCTTCGCCGGTGGAGACGCTGGCCCTCATCGCGGCCCGGATGGAGGCCGCAGGCATCCCCTACACCTCTGAGACCGAGGGGGTGGAGCAGGAGGACTGGCAGAACGGCTGGCGCAAGTACTACCACCCGATGGACGTGGGCCAGCGCCTCGCCATCGTGCCGTCCTGGCAGGACTATGATACCGACCGCGTCAAGCTCATCCTCGACCCGGGCCTTGCTTTCGGCACCGGCGGCCATGAGACCACCAACCTCTGCCTCGAAGTGCTGGACGAGCGGGTCAAGGGCGGCGAGCGGGTGCTGGACATCGGCACCGGCAGCGGCATCCTCGCCATCGCGGCCCTCAAGCTGGGCGCAGCCGTGGCTGAGGGCGTGGACATCGACCCCGTGGCCGTCCGCACCGCCGGCGAGAACGCCGCCCTCAACGGCGTGGCCGACAAGCTCACCGTCCTCGTGGGCGATCTGTCCGACAAGGCCAGCGGCAAGTACGACATCATCACGGCCAACATCGTGGCCAACGCCATCATGTCCCTGGCTCCCACCGTTCCCGGCCTGATGGCCGACGACGCCGTCTTCATTGCCAGCGGCATCATCGACAGCCGGAAGGATGAGGTCATCGCCGCGCTGGAAGCCGCCGGCCTCGCCGTGCTGGAAGTGAAGGAGAAGCGCGGCTGGGAGTGCATCGTCTGCAAAAAAGCGTAAAATTTTTAACGGGCTTGCCCTCTCAGGCCGCTTCGCGTCCAGCTCTCCCAAAGGGAGAGCCAAAGACGTAACGGGCAGGCAAAAGCCTCTCCCTTTGGGAGAGGTGGCATTGCGTGAGCAATGACGGAGAGGGCAAGGACGCTCAAGGAGGAACCATGCCGCACCGTTATTTTACCACTGAAATTTCCGACGGCACCGCCGTGCTGCGGGGGGCCGACGCCCACCATCTCTCCCGCGTGATGCGGGGCAAGCTGGGGGACACCGTCATCCTCTGCGACGGCAGCGCCGTCGAGTATACTGCCACCATTACCGGTTTCGGCGACGAGACGGTGGAGTTCAGCGTGGAGCCGGGCTACCCCAGTGCCGCAGAACCCACCGTGGACGTCACCCTGCTGGTGGGCTACCCCAAGCAGGACAAGCTGGAGCAGGTCATCCGCCACGGCGTCGAGCTGGGCTGTGACCACTTCATCCCGTTTTTCAGCCGCTACTGCGTGGCCGCGCCCAAGAAGGAAGAGCAGAAAAACGAGCGCTACAACCGCATCGCCTTTGAAGCCGCCAAGCAGTGCGGCCGGGGCGTACTGCCGGATGTGGCCCTTCCGCTGCCCAACTTCGGGGCCGTCTGCCGCAGCCTCGACCAGTATGACCTCGTGCTCTTCTGCTACGAGTGCGGCGGCGCACCCCTGCGCCAGCTTCTGGCTGAGGCCACGCCCGCCGATGGCGAAAAGCTGAAGATCGCCATCATCACCGGCGCAGAGGGCGGTTTCGCCGCCGAGGAAGCCGAGATGGCCGCAAAAGCCGGCGCAAAGACCGTCGGCCTCGGCCCCCGCATCCTCCGCTGTGAGACGGCCCCGCTGGCCGTTGTCTCTGCCGTCATGACCCTGACGGGGAATCTTGAATAAGTTCTGACATCAGAAACGGCGTCCCGCCGAGGTGGGACGCCGTTTTTCTTTATCTTGCATCTGCATCCCGCAGGGCCTTTTTGATGGTCAACAGGTTCTGCGGGCTCATGGAGAAGCTGCGCAGGCCGAGGCGGAGATACTGGGTCGCGTTGACGGCATTGCCGACGGCGAGGCCGCAGATGGTGACGGGGATGTCCGCTTTCCTGGCGGCGTCCACCACCATGGCGATGAGCTTTTTCATGGCCGGGCTGGCGGGACGGTAGTAGTGCTCGGCAATGGCCAGTTCCCGGCTCACCGCGTGGGTGTACTGGGTCAGATCGTTGGTGCCGATGACGAAGAACCTGCAGCCGTGAGCCGTGAAGTCCTCTGCCGTCATGCAGGCGGCGGGTACGCTGAGCATGACGCCGAAGGGGACATCCGGCTCGAACTCCACGCCCCTCTCGGTGAGCTTGCGGCGGCAGTGGTCTACCACCTGCATGGCGGAATCCCAGTCCTCGATGTCTGTCACCATGGGGAACATGACCCGCAGCGGGCCTTTTGTGGCGGCACGCATGAGGGCGCAGATCTGAACTGCCATCTGGGGCAGATTGCGCAGGCTGCTGCGGATGCCCCGCAGGCCCAGCTTGGAGGACTGGACGCCCTGATAGGCGTCGGCCATGGTGCGGTCAGCACCGAAGTCGAAGGTGCGCACCGTCACCATCCTGCCCTTGGCGGCGGCGAGGCAGGAGGTGTAGAACAGATACTGCTCCTGCTCGTCCATGGCGTGGCCGGGCATCATCATGTAGCTGCTGCGCAGCAGGCCCACGCCGGACGCGCCGGACTCCATCGCGGTCCCCACGTCCTCGGGGCCGAAGCAGTTGGCCAGAAGCTCGAATTCTTCGCCGTCCCGGGTGCGGTTGGGCAGCTCGAGCTGGGCGTTCAGCTCCTCGTTCTGGCGCTGCATCTCGCAGATGCAGGTGATGGCGCTCTGCCGGGCGGCGGCATCCGGGTCAAGGATACACTCACCCTCGGTGGCATTCAGGATGACCTCGCGGCCGTCGCAGTCTTTCAGGAAATCTTCGCCCACCTGGGTGATGCCCGGGATGTTCAGCGAGCGGGCGATGATGGCCGCATGGCTCTGGCCGCTGCCCTCGGCGGTGATGAGGCCGAGGATGCGGCCCGCCGGGACGCTGAACAGATCGGTGGGCATGAGCAGGTCAGACGCAAGGATGACCGGGTGGTCGAGGGCCAGCCAGCTGCGGAGCCGGTGGCAGAGGATGTTGGTGATGCGCTGGGTCACGTCGAGGATGTCCACGCTCCGCAGCTGCATGTAGGCGTTGTCCTTCATGGCGGCCAGCTGGGCGGCATAGCGGCGGCCCACACGGTCCATCGCCTCGGCGGCACCGACGCCGGCTTTTATCTGGAAAGCCACCTCATTCATGAAGCCCTCGTCTTCCAGCATCATGCTCTGGAACAGGAAGATGGCCTGCTCCGAGGGCGCGGCGCGGCCAGCCATCTCGTCCAGCTCCTGCTGAGCGACCTTGATGGCGTCTTCCAGCGCCTGCTTTTCCTGTTCGGGGTGGAAAGGCCCCTCGCCGAACACCAGCGGCGGGCGGTCCAGCCGGCTGACCTGACCCAGCACGAGGCCGGGCGATGCGGTAAAGCCCTTATATACCTTCATGTTTCCATCTCCTCCGGCGGCACTCTGCCGGTCAGCGCCCGGCAGACCAGTGCCTGCAAAAAGGTGTTGGGCAGCAGAGCGGCCCGTGCGGCCTGCGCCGGGCCTGCTTCACCCTCGAACAGCGGCTCGAAGCTCCTGAGGCGCTCGAAGTCGCATTTTGCAAGGAAAGCTTCTCCCAAAGTACGGGTGGTGTAGTAGGGGGCGGGGTCTACGCCCACGTCCTCAGCCGCGGCTTCCAGCGGGGCAAGCTCTGCATCCGAGAGTTTTGCCAGCAGGAGAGCAGCGTCTGCCGTCAGGGTGGAGGGGTGCTTTTCCCGCACGTCCTTCTGGACGGCCTCGAAGGCCGCATGGAATGCGGCAGCATCCGCGCTGCTCTCAGCCCCGCTGTCCACAGCGTAGGCGCAGCCCCGCAGCCGCCCGAAGGCCCGCAATGTATCGTGGTAGCCCAGCTCGATGTTCCGCCGGGCAGTGGCGGGCTCGAAGTGGAGGATGTCGCCCAGCTCCCAGTAGCTTCGGATGAGGGTGGTGGGCAGGCCGGTGCGGTTGGGGCGGGTGATGCCCACACCCTCCAGGTCCACACAGACCAGCTCTTCTGCGCCCATCTTCTGGGCCAGCGCGGTGGGCATATTGTCCCGGTAGCCGCCGTCGAGGTAAGACACCCCGTCGATGGTGTGGGCCCGCAGGGCGGGGAAGCAGGCCGCAGAGGCCAGCAGGTAGTCTTTCACCTTGCCCTCGGGGATGTCTTCCAGCGGAAGCTCCCGGGCCTTGAGGGTCTTCTGCTCCACGGTCACAAGGCCCAGCCGGATGGGGCTTTTGCGGAGTTTCTCTTCGTCCAGCACCCGCTCGACGATCTCTTCCAGCGGAGTGACGTCCATGCCGCCCTGGGTCACAGCGTCTTTGAGGAATGCGTGCAGCTCAGAAAGCGGCGCATCCTCGGCGGGCAGCTCCATCACGTCCTGGCTGCGGATGGTCAGCCACATGTCCCGGGCCGTCTCGTAGAGGTCGAGGGCGAACATGGCGCCGTTCAGGCTGCCGACGCTGGTACCCGTAATGATCTGGGGCCGCCAGCCCAGCTCGGTCAGCGCCCGCCAGACGCCCACCTGATAGCTGCCGCGGGCGCCCCCGCCCGCCAGCACCAGCGCCTTTACGGGGGTGTTGTTCTGCGCCATGTTTTCTGCCTCCTTTGATGTGTTCCGGTTTTGCCTAGATTATAGCATATTTCCCGGGAGATTTCTCTCTGTTTTTGTAACAAAAAATGTGCTATAATAAATTCACTTTGCCAGAACGATTCAGGAGGACGACAGATGCACCGCAAGCAATGGATTTTCGACATGGACGGCACCCTCACCGACAGCATGACCGTGGTGTGGCAGGGCGCACCGCTGGAGCTGCTGCGCCGCTATGGCCGCACCGCAAGACCCGGCATCCACGATGTTCTGCTGAGCATGGGGATGGTGGAGGGCGCGGAGTATCTCATCCGCACCTACGATCTGCCCCTGACCCTCCGGGACTACGAGCCTGCCATGCGGCAGGTCATCCGGGACCTGTACAAAAAAGTTGAGCTGAAGCCCGGCGTCCGGGAGATGCTGGCCCGGCTGAAAGCCGAGGGCGTGCGGATGTGCATCTGCTCCAACACCTGGGCAGAGCAGTGCGAAGAAGTGCTCACCCGGCTGGGCGTCGCAGACTATTTCGAGTTCTTCTACACCGCGCAGGGCGCGAAGAGCAAAGCCCACCCCGAGGTGTTCCACGAAGTCCTCGAGCGGCTGGGCGGCAGCAAACCCGCCGACGCCGTCGTCTGCGAGGACGCCGTCTACGCCACCCGTACGGCCAGGCAGTGCGGCTTTTACCTCATCGACATCGAGGATGAGACCAGCGCTGCCGATCAGCCCGAATTGCAGCGCCTTGCCGACCAGTACATAACGGATTGGACGCAGCTGGACTGGACAAAATTATAAAGCAATGGGGAGGCCCTTCCGGGCCTCCCCATTGCTTTATCGGAACTGCTTTTCCAGATAATCTTTCAGCGCCGTGCGGGCCGCAGGCTCCCGCCCGCGGGGGACAGGGACCCGTGCGCCGCTCTGCATCCAGAACTCGCCCGCCGCCAGCTGGGACACCGCCGCCAGATTGACCACATAGGAGCGGTGGAGCTGGACGAAGCGCTCATCCGTTAAAAGCGGCTGGGCCACCTGCGCGAACGGCACCCGGACGGACAGGGACGGCACATCCTCGCCGCTGGCGAGATGGAAATGCACCACATGGTGGGTACACTCGAGATATTCGATGTCCGCGAAGGGCAGCACCCGCAGACCCGACGCCGTGGCTACCGGGATGACCGGGCCGTACTCCGGCTCGGTGGCCCGGGCCAGCAGAGCGTCCAGCTGTTCCGGCGGAACAGGCAGCAATAAATACTGCATGGCGTCCACCCGGTAGGCGCTGTAGGCGTGGGCGGGCGTGTGGGCCAGAAAAGCCAGCGGGCTGCGCCGCCCCCGGCTGCGGAGAGCAGCCGCCGCCTGCAGCGACGCGGCGGCTGCCGTGGACGGCAGCTCAATGAGGTACAGCTCGTACCGCTCCCCGGCGTCGTCCCGGGCCAGCAGGGCCTCCGGGCTGTCCATCTGCTCGATGATGCAGGCGTCGTCCCGCCGGGCATAATAGTCGAGACACTGCCGCTCCACCCGGCTGCGGAGGACGCTGTCCGGGCTGCACACCGCGATATGAAATATCATTCCGAAGCCCCCTTTCGGGCCTGCCGCCGGCGCTTGCTTTTTTGGCCCGGCGGGAGTATCATTGCTATAAAAAAGGAGAAACTGCTATGGAAATGCCTCTCGTCAGCATCATCGTCCCTGTGTACAATGCCCAGAGCCACCTGAGCCGCTGCCTCGAAAGCATCTGCGGGCAGGAGTACAAGGACCTCGAGCTCATCGTCATCAACGACGGCTCCAAAGATAAGAGCCTGCCCGTCTGCGAGGAGTTCCGCAAAAAGGACAGCCGCATCCTGCTGGTGGACAAGGCAAACTCCGGCGTGTCCGACACCCGGAACCTCGGCCTGAAGCTTGCCGGCGGCAAGTACGTCCAGTTCGTGGACAGCGATGACTACATCGCCCCGGACTACACCGCCCGGCTGGTGGAGGCGGCAGAGAAGACCGGTGCCGACCTCGTCATCTCGCCCTACACCATGGTCATCCCCGCCGGGGCGTCAAAGCCGGAACAGGTGCTGGAAAAGATCCAGGACGACCTCGGCGTCATGCACGTTGCACGCCCGCCGGAGAACCGGGAATACGGTTTCCTGCCCGAGGGCGTCTACGACAAGGACACCTTCGCCCGCCGCCTGATGGATAAGCCCGCCTCTTACTTTTACAGCGTGCTCTGGAACAAGCTCTACCGCCGCGACATCCTCACCCGGCACGACATCCGCTTTACCAGCGAGATGCGCTGGGCCGAAGACCTCGTGTTCAACATGCAGTATATCCAGTACGCCGAAGTCTTTGCGTCCATCCCGCAGCCCGGCTACTACTACGTCCAGAACCCTCAGAGCATCTGCCACACCCAGATAAAGCCTGCCACTCTGGTGCAGAACAAGATCCAGGTGTTCCACTACTACAAGGACCTCTACACCCGGCTTGGGATGTATGAGCAGGTGCGGCCCCAGCTCTACAAATTCCTCATCGACATCGCCGAGAGCACTTACCCCTCCGGCCCCTTCAAGAAGGTCATCGACGAGGCGAAAGCCTACTGGAAAGAGCACAAGGCAGAGATCTCATCCTAAAGAAAAGCGGGAGGCCCCTGCGGGGCCTCCCGCTTTTGTTGAAATTCAACCTCTCACCGCTCCATCCCGCTGACACGGGCATGTCGCGGAGCTCCCCTAATAGGGGAGCCTTTTAGAGGAATTTTACGCCCCGATGGCGGCACACTTCTTAGCCAGCCAGTCGCGCTCGTCCTCGGTCAGGCGGGGAGCCAGCTTCTCGAAGACCTCGCGGTGGTAGGCGTTCAGCCAATCCAGCTCGTCGCGGCTCAGAACGCCCGGGACGATGGGGGAGGTGGCGATCGGCACGAACGTGATGGGGCGGAATGCCAGGAACTCGCCGTACTGGTTGGATGCCTTGTGGTAGCACTCCAGCTCATTCTCGATGCGGATGCCGACGACGCCGCCCTCATAGACGCCCGGCTCGTCGGTGACGATCATGCCCGGCTTGAAAACGGTGGTGTTGCGGCCGTTCAGGGCGTGGGGGCCTTCGTGGACGTTGCCCACAAAGCTGACGCTGTGGCCGGTGCCGCAGCGGTAGTTGATGAGGTGGCGCCACAGCGGCTCACGGGCGATGGTGTCCAGCATATGGCCGTCGCAGTAGTCCAGCCAGACAGCCCGGGCGATGTCGATGTGGCACTGTAAAGTCCAGGTGTAGAACAGGCGCTCGTCCTCCGTCAGCTCACCCAGCGGGTAGGTGCGGGTGATGTCGGTGGTGCCGTCCATATAGGTCGCGCCGCTGTCCACCAGCAAGAAGCCCTTCTTCTCGAGCTTTGCGTGGTCTTCCTCGGTGGCGTGGTAGTGCATCATGGCGGCGTTGGGGCCGTAAGCTGCAATGGTGCCGAAGCTCTCGGTCAGGAACTTGTCCTGTGCGCTGCGGTACTTGTGGAGGATCTCGTCGATGGTCAGCTCAGTCAGCTCTTCGCCGGCAGCCAGACGGTTCTCCAGCTCGATCTGGAAGCGCACCATAGCCACGCCGTCCCGGATGTGAGTTTCGCGGGTGTGAGCCAGCTCGACTTCGTTCTTGACGCCCTTCATGGGCAGCAGGGGGTCGGCCTCGTCCTTGACGGTCAGCGCCGGGTTGGCCTGCAGGGTCTGGTAAACGGCGTAGTTGACGGAAGCGGGGTCGGCCAGAACGGTCTGCTCTTCGGTCTGGGCGGCGAGGACGGTAAGCACATCGTCGTACTCGGCCAGCTCCACGCCGTTTGCCTTCAGCTCCGCAGCAGCCTCGGCGCTGACGCGGGCGGTGTTGATGAAGAGCGTCGCCTTATCGGGGGTCACATAGCAATAGGCCATGGCATAGGGGGTACACTGGATGTCCATCGCACGCAGATTGAGCAGCCATGCCAGATTGTCCAGCTTGCCCACCAGCTGTGCGGTGCAGCCCAGCTCAGAGAGCTTCGCACGCAGCTGGCCCAGCTTCTCGGCAGGGGAGAAGCCTGCGTACTCTTTCGGCAGGAGCCATGCCGGGGTAGCGGGCAGGGCGGGACGGCCCTCCGTCCACAGCTCGTCCTCAAGGTTCAGCAGCTTGATGGTGCCTTTCTTGGCGTCCAGTTCTTTCTGCAGGCTGCGCACCAGACCGCAGGAAGCAGTCAGGCCGCAGAGACCCAGCGTGCCGCCCTCGGGCAGGACTTTGCCGCAGTACTGCTCGGCGGTCGGCACGCCCGGCTCGCCCATCCGCATCAGCTGGATCTCCGTGCCAGCGATCTCCTTCTCGGCCTGCACGAAGTAACGGCCATCGGCCCAGACAGCGCTCTCGGTCATGGTGACGACGAAGTTGGAGTTCTCGCCGTGGAAGCCGGAGAAGTAGGTCAGGGCAGTGTAGTGGTCGGGCATATACTCGCTGGCGTGCGGGTCTCCCACCGGGATGAGGTAGACGTCCACGCCGTTTGCCTTCATGGCCTCGCGCAGGGCGGCCAGACGCTCGGGAACGGTATTCATGCTCATGTCAAAAAGCCTTCTTTCTTTATTCTGCCGGAAAAACGTCCGGCGGCGATGGTTTGCTGTACCTTATTGTATCATTCCGGGGCGCAGAATGCAATTCATGGGCGATGTTTTGACTTTTCGCGTTTTTCCGTGTATGCTAGGGTCGGAAGCTCTTTATAGAATGGAGGCGTTTTCATGGTATTTTCCATCATCATGCTCGTCTGCCTTATCGTCTGTGTTGGCATCGACTATCTGAGCCTGAAACGCATCGAGCGGAACGGCGCCCTACTGGGCGTCACGCTGCCGCAGAATGCCGCCGAGCTGCCCGAAGTGCAGGACATCGTACAGCGGTATCTGCGTCGGCTGCGCACCATCTGCCTGCTCTGTGCCGCTGTGAGCGTCGGGCTGTTTTTCGCGCCCAATTCGCTGTTTTATGTCACGGTCTGGGTCTATTTCTTTTTCGGAAGTCTGGCCCTGCCGTATCTGCCCTGTCTGTGGGGGAACCGCGCTCTGCAAAAACTGCGGGATGCCCACGGCTGGCCTGCCGCGCCCGAGGACGCCGCATGGAAATACGGTCTGCTCTATTATGACCCCGACGACAAGCGCATCTCCGTTCCCAAACGTATCGGCAAAGGAAGCGCTGTCAATCTCGCCACCCTCCGGGGTAAAATCGCTATGGCGGTCAATGTCATTGCAATCGTCAGCATTCTGCTGGTTGGGCCGGTGCTGGGCGTTCTCGACCACACCCCCGCAAGGCTGGAACTGCAAGTGTCGCCCACGGTAGAGCTGCAATCCTACCATGGAAAGACTCAGAAGTACACGATTCCCATAGACGACATCACCGAGGTTCAGGTTTATTCCTCCCTGCCGGAGGCCGGCCGGATACACGGCCTCGATTTGGAGCACTACTGGCAGGGTTCTTTTGTCATGGTACACGACGGCACCGTGCATCTCTGCCTCGACCCCACCGCCGGGAAGTTCCTCCGGGTGGAGACGGAAGACGGCATTTTCTGGTTCACCGGCGAGACGGACGAAAAGACTGAGAAAATCGCCGAATGGACTATTGAAGAGATGGGGCAGACTGCCGATTGACACCGCATTTTTTGCTCCCTGCCTGCTTGCGGGGAGCTTTTGTTTTGCCCCTGCCGCCCGAAAATGCAAACAAATTGCAAAAAATGTTACAAATTTCTCATCAAAAAAGCCGGTTTGCCATTGACAGCCTTGTTATAATAGGAGTGTAGGAATTTTACGGGTCAGCACTCAGCGGCCCGGACTGCTTGTAAGGCCCGACGGGCCTGCTGGGCAGCGCCTTTGCGGCGTCTGCATAAAAGAAAGAGGCATTTCAGACTATGACCAAGATCGATATTTTCTCCGGCTTCCTTGGTGCCGGTAAGACCACCCTTATCAAGAAGCTCATCAAAGAGTCCTTTGCAGGCCAGAAGGTCGTGCTCATCGAGAACGAGTTCGGCGAGATCGGCATCGACGGCGGCTTTTTGAAGGAGTCCG
>OGKR01000609.1_pt1 | contig 35921 bp, 29 predicted proteins | sample 1572431 | NCBI WGS metagenome assembly OGKR01 (sample SAMEA2582079, study PRJEB24529) | metagenome | biome: Human gut stool | place: China | collected 2011 | reverse complement strand
TTTTTCCAGCCTATTCCTCGTCAAAATATTCCTGGCTTGCAATTCTTTTTCCATCCCGATAAAAAACACGCGGAATGCGTTTTCCAAGCACGCAGACAAATTCATAATTAAATCTGCCGGAAAGGCTGCCGACTTCTTCCATGGTGATCACTTCATCTCCATCCCTGCCGATCAGTGTCACTTCATCCCCGATCTTCACATCCGGGATATCCGTCACATCTACCATGAACTGATCCATACAGACTCTTCCGCAGATTGGTGCGCGTTTTCCGTGGATCAGGACACTTCCTGTATTGGAAAGTCCCCTGCAATATCCATCTGCATAACCAACCGGGATCGTTGCGATGCGGCTGTCGCGCTTTGTGATGAAAGTTCCACCGTAACTGATCGCTCTTCCAGCCTCTAAATCCTTAACGTAAGCCACATGTGTTTTCAATTCCATCACCGGTTTTAAATCAAGGGAATTCTGGTCGACTTCTTCCGATGGCCATAATCCATACAACGTGATTCCCGCTCTTACCATATCCATATTTGCCTCGCGGATTTCTGCTATTCCTGCGCTGTTGGAACAGTGCTTGACGGGAATCGAAACACCTCTGTCTTCCATCATGGCAATCATTTTTCTGAATTTTTGAATCTGTTCTTTTGTGAAAGTTTTATCATACTCATCTGCTTTTGCAAAATGAGTAAAAATCCCCTCCACTATCATATGCGGAAGCTTTGCAATCTGCGCCATCGCATCTGCGGCTTCTTCTGTCACCTGATACCCGATACGGCTCATTCCGGTATCCACTGCAAAATGCATCCGGCAGTCTTTTCCAACTTTTTCGGCAGCAGCAGAAAGCTCTTTTGCCATCTCAAGTGTAAAAACACTTGGACAAATTTCTGCCTGGATTACTTCCTCATACTGATCCGGGAAGATATAGCCAAGAATCAAAATCGGTTTTTGGATTCCATTATTTCGAAGGATCATCCCTTCCTCAACCGTTGCAGCTGCATACCCATAAACATAATCTAAATGTTCAATCTCCTTTGCAATTGGAACAGCCCCATGACCATAACCATCTGCTTTGATCACCGCCATAATTTTCGTGTCCGGATCGATGTTCTGATGCATGGCTGCCATATTGTGCATGACCGCACTCAAATCTATATTTGCACACACTCTGCTGTGTTTATTCATGTTATATCCATACCTTTCTATCGTAATGAATCTTTTTTATAATTGATTTTCTGCCAGAAAATCTCTCAAACCATTTACAATGTCGCCTGCCATCATACCACGAAAACCACATTTTTTCAATGCAGTATCTCCGGAAAGTCCGTGAAGGTAAACACCAAGCGCGGCCGCAGTCTCTGTGTCTGCCCTCTGGGCCAGAAGTGATCCTATGATTCCGGTCAGCACATCCCCACTTCCCGCCGTTGCCATTCCATGATTTCCGGAGAGGTTCAGATAAGTCTTGCCATGTGGAGTGGCAACGACCGTGTGTTCATCTTTCAGAACACAGGTGACATGAAATTTTCCTGCAAACTTATCCGCAGTATCAATCAGCCGTGTCTGGATAAAGGCAATGGAATCCCCGGTCAGACGGCTCATCTCACCAAGATGCGGCGTGATCACAAGTTCTGTGTGCGCCAAAAGTAAAACACTTGTGTCCTCTGCAATGATATTTAATGCATCTGCATCAAGGACGACCGGAACAGATGCTTTTTGCAGCACTGTTTTAACAATCTGATGTGCTGCATCCCCGGTTCCGATTCCCGGTCCACACACAATCACATCTGCCCATTTCATTGCTTCTGAAAGTTTCGAAGCATCTAATTTTTCAGAGTGATAAGTAGTCAGAACTGCCTCTGGAATACTTGTCTGCAATGGAATGCGGTTTTCCTCAGGCGTAAACACACGCACCAGACCACAGCCTGCCGTATACGCTGCCTTTGCACTTAAAACAGCTGCGCCAGCCATATCCACACTTCCAGCGATCAGCAGTAATTTACCGAAGCTTCCCTTATTAGAATGTGAAGTTCTCTTTGGAAGGAATCTCAGATCTTCCATCTCGAATGCCATAACACCGGGCATTTGTGTCAGAAAACTCTCATCCGTGATTCCAATCTGCTTTGTCACGATTTCCCCGACATATTCATTTCCCGGGAAAAGATGCATGCCGATTTTTTCATAGGCAAATGTGATCGTGCAGTCTGCACGAAACGCACATTTTAAAACAGCCCCTGTGTCCGATGAAATTCCGGATGGCATATCAAGTGCGATCTTTTTTCCTGGTATTTCGTTCATTTTCCGAATTGTATCAGCAAAAATGCCTTCAACATTTCTCGAAAGCCCGACTCCAAAAATGGCATCCACTATTACATCATATGCGTTGTTCTCCGGAATGGCTTCCAATACCGAACATCCATAGGCAGAAAGGATCTCCAGCTGCTTTTTGCACTGGTCTGTCTCCTTCTTCCGGTCACCGATCAACACCGTATGCACCTCTGCTCCGTCCAAAAGTAACAGCCGGGTGAGTGCAAAACCATCTGCGCCATTGTTTCCCGTTCCGCAAACGATCAGAAATTTTTTGCTGCATGGGTACTGCCTTTTGATCTCATCAAAAACTGCAAGTGCTGCTCTCTCCATTAAAAGCAGGGATGGCACTTTAAAATGTTCTGTCGTGTTCGTATCATATTGTTTCATCTCTCTGCTGTTTACCAGATACTTCATAACCTTCTCATCCCCTCAGGCATATGGATAAGATAGAGCTGTCGTGCATTAAAAAATGCATACGGCAGCTCTATCGATTTCATCCATTATTTATTCTGCTTATTTTTTACGATATTATAGGACAACTGCATCAGGCTGTCAGAAAGATGTACATTCTCAACAACCACATCCTTGTCGATCAGATCAAGGTCCACATGGGCAAAATTCCAGATTGCCTGAATTCCAAGATTGACCAGACGGTTTGCAATGGCATCAGCCTTCTCCTTCGGCATGGTAAGGGCTGCAATATCAACAACATGATCCTTGCAGTAATCTTCCAGTTCATCTAACATGTGGATCTTAATTCCGCGGACTGTCACACCCTCTAACGCCGGATTGACATCAAAAAGTGCTGTGATCACAAAACCAAGTTTTTCAAACTTCGCATAATTTGCCAGTGCCTGACCTAAATTACCGGCACCGATGACAATAATGTTATGTTTCTGGTTTAAGCCTAAAATCTTACCAATCTCTTCATATAAAAACTTTACATTATATCCATATCCCTGCTGTCCGAAACCGCCAAAGTTATTCAGATCCTGACGGATCTGCGAAGCAGTGACATTCATTCTTTTGCTTAGATCATTGGATGAAATACGTTCCACTCCATCCTCCAGCAATTCGCCTAAATACCGGTAATATCTCGGCATACGACGGATTACTGCCTGGGAAATTTCTTTTTCCTGCATTTTTTGCCCCTCCCGAAGTATCTCTCTTTCACGGCTCTTTTCTTCTTATGCCGCGATGCATCATTTTTATTATAGTAATTTCAACTGCATCTGTCAATCTGTTAAACTTTTAACAGAGTAAATTTATCTGCCGTATCACCACATTTTCCAGATTTTTACGCGTCCAGCTCCATGGAAAGTTCTTCCCACACTTCATACTGCTTTTCTAATTCTTCCTGATACTCACTCTGCTGTTTCGTCAGTTCTCCTAACTTTGCAGAGTTCACAGCCACTTCCGGCTTTGCACATTCCGCATTGATCGAAGCAATTTTATCTTCCAGTTCCGCAATCTTTTCCTCTGCCTTTTTCAGGGCATTCTCTATCTTGCGGACCCGTGCCTGTTCTGCCTTCTGTGTCTGCCAGTCCACCTTCTGGGCAGTCTCTTTCACAGAAGCCTCTGTCTGTGCCTCATCCTCCGGCTTTTTGACATATAACGCAACCATCTGGTCATGTTTTTCCAGATAATAATCATAGTTGCCGATATAATTCACAACCGTCTCTCCGGTCAGTTCCAGAATACGTGTTGCGGTCTGATTAATAAAATAACGGTCATGCGATACGAAAAATACTGTTCCAGTATAACTTTTTAGTGCTTCCTCTAAAATTTCTTTTGAGGTGATGTCCAGATGGTTGGTCGGCTCATCGAGGATCAGAAAATTCGCATCGGAAAGCATTAATTTTGCCAGTGCAACACGTCCTCTCTCACCACCGCTCAAGTCTTCGATCCGCTTATAGACATCATCATCTGTAAATAAAAAAGCTGCCAGAACATTACGCACTTTCGTGTTATTCAGATTTGGATAATCATCCGCGATCTCATCAAAAATGGTTTTCTCCATGTGAAGCTGCTGATGTTCCTGGTCATAGTAACCAATATGTACATTGCTTCCAAGTGTTACCGTTCCTGCGTCCGGAGGGATCAGCTCGTTGATAATCTTAAGGATCGTTGTTTTACCAGTTCCGTTATTTCCAATTAATGCTACACGCTCCCCGCGTTTCACTTCGAAATTAATTCCCGAAAAAAGCTGCAATGGTGGGAATGCCTTGGCAAGCCCTTCCACTTTTAAAACATCATTTCCACTGACCACATTCGGCTCTAACACGATCCGGATATCTGTGTTATCCTCGGTCGGCTTCTCAATGCGTTCGATCTTATCCAGCAGTTTTTCACGGCTCTCTGCCCTCTTAATTGACTTCTCGCGGTTAAAAGATTTCAGTTTTGCGATCACTTCTTCCTGATGCCTGATCTCACGCTGCTGATTATAGTACTGCTTGATCATGGCTGCACGGATCGCTGCCTTTTTCTTTGCATAATCCGAATAGTTCCCCTGATAAACATAACCCTTGTGCTGAAAGATCTCCACCACTTTACTCACGACGCGGTCTAAGAAATACCGGTCATGCGATACGATTAAAACAGCTCCCTTGTAATTCATCAGAAAAGTTTCCAGCCATCGGATTGACTCGATATCCAGATGGTTGGTCGGCTCGTCTAAAAGCAGGATGTCCGGCTTTGTCACAAGCAGTTTTCCAAGAGATACACGGGTTTTCTGTCCGCCGGAGAGTTCGCTCATTTTCTTGTCGAACTCCTCCTCAGTAAATCCAAGCCCCTTTAAAATACCGGTCACTTCACTGCGGTATGCATATCCGTTCACCTGTTCAAATTCATGGCTTAATTTATGGTAAGTATCTAAAAGCTGCTCTAATGCTTCCCCGGAGAGTGTGTTCATCTGCGTTTCCATATCACGCAGCCGTTCCTCCATCTCGATCATGTCGCGTTTAGAATCTAATACTTCCTCATAGATCGTATGGTGGCCGGAAACATCCTGATATTGGGCAAGATAACCGATCGTTTTATCTTTTGCGAGCGTCACTTCCCCCTCGTCCGGATTTTCCTGTTTCATAATTATTTTAAGCAGCGTAGATTTGCCGGCACCATTGATGCCGACAACCGCTGCTTTTTCATTTTCTTCAATATGAAAACTTACATTTTTTAAAATTTCGTCAGTCCCGAATGACTTTGAGATATTCTGACAAGATAAAATCATAATGATAACATTCCTTCTAATGTGGTTCGGATTGCCTTGATGAAATCCTCACTGTTTAACACAGTCGGATGCTCTAATGTTGTAATGAGCGCAAGGTCTTTTGTCATTTTACCACTCTCAATGGTAGATATACAAGCTTTTTCTAATTTATCTGCAAAATCCTGCAATTCTTTGATGCCATCGATCTCGCCACGTTTTCTCAAGGCTCCTGTCCATGCAAAAATCGTTGCGACAGAGTTTGTTGATGTCTCCTCACCCTTTAAATGTTTGTAATAATGGCGCTGTACGGTTCCATGTGCAGCCTCATACTCATAATATCCCTGTGGAGAGACAAGCACGGAAGTCATCATTGCAAGGGAACCAAATGCACTCGATACCATATCGCTCATGACATCCCCGTCATAGTTTTTACAAGCCCAGATATAGCCGCCCTCCGATTTCATGACACGTGCAACCGCATCATCGATCAATGTATAGAAATAGGTGATTCCAGCCTCTTCAAATTTTTCTTTGTATTCCGCATCAAAAATTTCCTGAAAAATGTCTTTGAACGTATGGTCATATTTTTTTGAAATGGTGTCTTTGGTTGCAAACCACAGATCCTGTTTTGTATCCAAAGCATAGTTGAAGCAGCTTTTTGCAAAACTTTCAATGGAATTGCACAAATTGTGCTGTCCCTGTACCACACCCGCTCCTGTGAAATTATGGATCAGTTCTCTCGTCTCTGTTCCATCCTCAGCAGTGTATACAAGCTCACATTTGCCAGGTCCCGGGATTTTCATCTCAGAAGCTTTGTAGACATCACCATAGGCATGTCTTGCGATCGTGATCGGTTTCTTCCAGTTTTTCACACACGGTTCAATTCCTTTTACAACGATTGGTGCACGGAAAACTGTTCCATCTAAGATCGCACGGATTGTTCCGTTCGGACTCTTCCACATTTCTTTTAAATTATACTCTTTGACACGTGCTGCATTTGGAGTGATCGTTGCACATTTTACGGCAACACCGTATTTCTTTGTTGCATTTGCGGAATCGATTGTAACCTGATCGTCTGTCTCGTTACGATACTCTAATCCCAGATCATAATAATCGGTTTTAAGGTCGATAAAAGGGGTTAATAATTCATCTTTGATCATCTTCCAGAGAATTCTGGTCATCTCATCTCCGTCCATCTCTACTAATGGGGTTGTCATTTTAATTTTTTCCATCGCTTATTTTTCCTTTCTGCCTTGTTTTCATGAATCTCACAAATGTTACTTTTTTAACAAATTATCCCAGCCATAGTGATCCATATTCTCAATGGTTTTCATAATGTGCTGGTTTGCAAGCTTTTCTGCCAGTTGTGCATCATGCTGTTTTAATGCCTCCACAATCTTGCGGTGTTCATTATTCGAATCTGCTGCCCTGTTCTTATCGGAAAGAGTGATCTTTCTGACGCGCTGGGCATAGTGATGAAAATCGGAAAGCACATGCCGTAATTCCCGACTGCCACTTGCGGTATATAAAATCTCGTGGAACTTATTGTCCAGCTCAACCATCTGTTCTGCGTTGCCCTTTGCGGCATGAAAGTCCGACAAAAAAATATTTTCCTCCAGCTCATCCAGCTGTTCTTTCGTGATATTCTCCGCAGCCCACTTAGCACATAATCCTTCCAGACGGCTTCTGATCTCATAAATATCTTTGATATCTTTCTGGGATATGCCAACCACATAAGCGCCTTTATTGGGAATGATCGTGACCAGACCTTCGAGTTCCAGCTGACGCAGTGCCTCCCTCACAGGGGTTCTGCTGACGCCGAGTTCCTCACCGATTGATTTCTCCTTCAGTTCCTCGTCTCTCTCATATTTGCCGGAAAGAATGTTCTCCCTTATCATATGAAAGACTCTCGAACCCAAGGAGTAATTGTCTTCTCCCATAATTATCTCTCCAAAGTATCTATCTTTAATTTCTTACAGCACTTACCGATCTCTTCTACTAACTCATTGTCTGTCAAAACGGTCACACGGCCTTCCTCGTACTGCTTGTCTACCCATACTTTTACCATCTTAACAAGTTCAGAATTCTTATCGACACCTTTTTCCTTTGGCAAATGATAATACGAATTGATCCATAATGCAATTCCTGCCAGACCGGATGTATTGGATACGGATACAAGTGGTGGTCTGTTTAAAAATTTTCCCGTATCAAAAATGTTGTAAATTTCCTCATTTTTCAACAGACCGTCTGCATGGATACCGGCTCTTGTGACATTAAAGTTACTTCCGACAAATGGTGTGCGGCTTGGCTGTACATAGCCTAATTCTTTTTCAAAATATTCTGCCAGCTCTGTGATCACCGTTGTGTCCATGCCGTCTAAGGTTCCCTTTAACTGTGCATACTCAAATACCATTGCCTCCAGAGGGGTATTTCCGGTTCTCTCTCCGATACCAAACAAAGAGCAGTTGACACCGCTTGCACCGTAAAGCCATGCCGTAGTAGAGTTGTTGACTGCCTTGTAAAAGTCATTGTGACCATGCCATTCGATCAATTCGGATGGGACACCCGCATGTGTGGTAAGTCCATAAATGATTCCCGGTACGCTCCGCGGAATCACTGCGCCAGGGAAATTGACACCATACCCCATCGTATCACAGGCACGGATCTTGATCGGTATCTTATATTCATCCATCAGTTTCATCAGCTCGACACAGAATGGGATCACAAATCCATAAATATCGGATCTTGTGATGTCTTCGAGATGACATCTTGGACTGATGCCTGTCTCTAAACATTCACGGATCACACTTAAGTAGAGATTCATAACCTCACGTCTTGTCATTTTCATTTTATAGAAAATATGATAATCCGAACAGCTTACCAGAATACCTGTCTCGCGAAGTCCGATATCTTTGACTAACTGGAAGTCCTGTTTGCTCGCACGGATCCAGCTTGTAACTTCCGGAAATTTATAACCGCGTTCCAGACATTTGTATACGGCATCACGATCTTTTTTACTGTATAAGAAAAATTCGCTCTGACGGATCAGACCTTTTGGTCCGCCTAATTTATGTAAATAATCGTAAATGGTCACAATCTGTTCTGTTGTATAAGGAGCCCTTGACTGCTGTCCATCACGGAATGTCGTATCTGTGATCCAGATATTTTCCGGCATATTATGCGGCACGATACGGTCATTAAACGCAATCTTTGGAATTTCATCATAAGGAAACAGATTATGGAATACATTTGGTTCTTCCACATCCACTAACTGGTAGAAATGTTCTTCTAACTGCAATAGATTTGTCTTTTGATTCATTACAACTTCTCTCATAACATCCTCCTTATAGTAAACGAATATATATGCAAAATATTTGACTATTTTTACATGCATAATTGTATACAATTATACCTTCTTTATTTTAGGCACTCTTTCTGCTATTTGTCAATGCATAATATCTTATATTTATTATAACAATTAGTTATGGTTTGCTTTTGGGTTATGAATCCACTCTATGATTTCTGCGCTCAATCGCACAGTTTAAGATATATCTGTTTTCTTTTTCCAGAGAAACCGTACGATATACGATGCTATCCGTAATTTTTTCCGTTAAATCTATAATATCTTTTCGGAATTCCTTATACTCTTCGGAATAAATTATTTTTCCGTTTTTATCGAGACTATTCGAATAATCACAACTGAAACGTACCACAAAAAACTTTTCAGATGCTGTTTCTATTGTAACCGAAACTGCATATTTTCCCAAAATCTGTCTGCATGCTTTTGTGAGTGTCATCAGAAGGAAAAGAATCTGCCGAAAGATCTCCGGTGGGATCTCACAGCCTTCCTTCTTCATCATCTGAAAATTCTGTCCGGTGCCTTCATGATGAAATTCATTTTTTAACTGGTTATAACCCATAAGATAATTGCCATTTCCGTGAACCATTGTTTCCAGATAATAGTCGAGCAGATCCCTCAGGTAATGTTCCACAACGTATTCTCCCATGGGCCCCATTTCTTCGATTGTAAAATGCTGTTTCAACATTGTCATAACAACATCTGCTGCCTGCTCATAGAGTCGGATATTCTCCTGCCGGCTCTCCTCCATTCTCTGAAAATCCTCCTCAGAAAAAAAGATATTCATATTTGCCTGCTCAAGATCTGATTCTGCCTGTTTTTTCAGGCGGCGATACTCCAATGCCGCATTCACCGGTTCGATAAAATCAGCAAATGAAGCACACGGTTTCATGATCAATTTGTAGATATCACATTCATTCAGAAAAGAGAGAATGTCTTTTACATGCTCTGCACTCGTCATTGCCACACAGACCGTATCCGGCGAGATCATTTTTGCCATGGAGAAAAACTCTCTTCCGCTGAGTACAGAAAGGCTTGTCTCACATACTAAAACATCTACTTTCTGCTGTTCTAATATGTCCAATGCTTCTTCCGGTTTCTCTGTAATTTTATAAGAAAAGGAAGGTTTTTCTGACTGAAAGGTTCCCTCAAGTCTTTTTCTTCCCACTTCATCCGGCTCTACGATCACTACAAACTCCATAGCCATCCTCCTGTGTACGTTGTGATTCTATATCATTGTTTTGTACTTTTATTGTTATGATTACCTTAACTATAGCAAACCCATTTTTATATCTCAATAGCAAAAAAAATTTATTTTTCAAAAACTGTAACACATTCTCCTCTGTTCCATAAGATACAGTGTAAGAAAAATTTGGAGGATTTAACATGAGTGATTTAGCTGCAACAAACTGTGGTGGATGCGGATGTAATGAGGGAGGATGCAACTCTATTCTCTGGATCATCATTTTATTGAGCTGCTGCTGTGGTAATAACGGCGGATTCTGTGGCAACAACGGATGTGGCGGTGGAAATGACTGCTTATGGATCATCTTACTTCTTCTCTGCTGTGGCGGATGTGGTAACGGAAACGGCTTCTGCTAATCGCAGGCAGACATCAATGGGGAATCTAAAGTTCCCCTGACCGGTAAACCACCCAGACTTCACGGTCTGGGTGGTTTTTTGTCGTTTACTTTGGTTTTTCCGTTTTCTCTTTGTTCTTTGCCACTTCCCGCTCTCTGACAATCTTCTTGTATACCTCACATTCCTCTGGCACACTTCTTCTTTTGAGACACTCTTCATCTATCTCATAAACACTGTTATTTTCCACCACTAACATGACATTTTTCCTCCTCTCTCTATCCTATGCTTTGAAAATTCGTTTGCGACATATCTGGCATATTGTTTCTTTTCGCACATAAAATAAAAGAAAAAGGCAATTCTTATGGACGAAGCTACACCACTTACCCCTTTCGATACTATGACGCAGACGAGAGAGATTCAGATGCTAAAAACCGTAATTCCATACATGAAAAGTTCACAAAAAAAACAATTTGCCATATTAATAAAGTATATGGAACTTCAAAATACGCTTCATATCTTTTCACAGGAAGAACAGGTCTTATCCATGTGCTCCCTGCCGGAAGAGGAAAACAACCCACAGTCACTGTTAAACAGTCTCCGCCCTTTCTGTACCCCAAAAGAGATTGAGACGATCGATATGCTGACCAATATGTTTTCCATGCTTGAAACCTATGAAACGATTTTTGCAGGATAACACCGTCAGCCTTTATTTGTTGTAAAAAAATCAGAGAGGATTTTCTATGGAAAATGATGTTTTTAAAACCAATCCGGTATTTCAGAATCTGTCACCGGAAAAGCTTTCTTTTTTAATGAATTTTGCAAACAGTAAAAAACCTACCGAAATGAAAGACATGATGCCATTTCTGCTCGGCACGCTCTCCTCTGCCAAAAAGCAGAATATCCAGTTCACAAAGCCTGAAACAGAACTTATGATTTCGATATTAAAACAGAGCATGTCACCGGAGGAAGCAGAAAAAGCAGATAAAATCATCCGGCTCATGAAAGAAAGAAGCGGACAGTCTCAATAGAGGCTGCCCGCTTCTTTCTCATACACTTTATGATGCATGTTTCCATCTGGCAATTTCTTACCAGATAGTTGCAACATTCACTTTTAGTACTTTATCAATTGGTGCTACACTGGTTCCCTTGCCATCTGTACCTTCAAAATACTTTGAGCTTGCAGACTCAAACAAAACATAAAGGTTATTTTCCACAATTGCGATTTCCTCGGAGCACGGAGGCATCTCCACCTTAACCGATGGTGTTGACGGGCTCTGGTTCAAAGCGATCAGGGAGGAATATACTTTCAGATAAGAAGAATTACTTCTTCCAAGCGAAGTGCTTAAGTATACTGCGCCCTGCGAATCAAATGCAATCCCCTGCACTTTGCATGGAATATTGTAATTGCTCAGTGCAACCAGTTTATCTGACTGTGTATCATAGGTGTATGCATACATTTTGGAGCGGAACATCTTATTGTAAGTTGCCACCCAGATACGTCCTCCATAACAGGTGATACAGGAAGGCGTATTTCTCAGATGATACTCATCTGAAATTGCAGATGCATCAATACAATAACCAGGTGCATCTTCTGCGATCAGCCTGATATATTCATAGGAGATACGCTCTAATGTATTGGAATTAGAGTGACATACCCATAAATTTTCTCCGTCAAAAGCAACACCGCCAAGGTGACTGTCTTTTTTCATTCCGAGCGTCACAAGATAATCTCCGTTTTCCCGATCAAATACCATCAGGGCTCCCGGTTCATTTTTATCCTCAGTGTAAGCTGTCATGATCACGTAATCCGGTGTAAAACAAAGTCCCTGCATGCACATATCTGCTGTGTTGATATAGTTGTTTACATAATCTTTTTCTCTGGTGGAAGGCATTCCCGGAATGGATAATTCATCCATAAAATTATAGCTGCACTGTCTTAATTCTTTCTGGTTCATGGTAAACAGTTTTCCGGTATGATAAGAATACATCTCAACGTTCAGATAACTGTCGATCTTCTTTGTCCATTTTGCAAACAGTACAAGTTCAGAAGCGCTTTTCTTTGTGATCTCTGTCACTTTGTTTTTATAACTGCTGTCTGTATACCATCCGGCAAAATTATACCCTTCCCTCACCGGGATATCAAACGTCACCGGAAGTTCCTTTTCGTGATAGACCTCACGGTTGGAAATGCTGTTCTCTCCTCCATTCAAAATATAGGTAATATGATATGCCTTCTGACCGGTTTCTTCATACGGATCAACATAAACAGGTTTGTTTTCAATGATACCTGCCTGAGAGATTCCGATTCCTTCGATCGTATGGGCACGTGCGACCTGTGGATCGTTGATCACAAGAAGTATTGCATATAAAATTATGAAAATATTTCTTGTGATCTTCATAAATCCACATCTTCTCCTTTACTCGTCGAGTTTTTCTACTTTGCCTGCTCTTGCAGCAATCTCTTTCTCCTGTATATCAGACGGAGCCTGCTCATATCTTGAAAACTCATAAGAATATGTACCGCTTCCACCTGTCATGGAACGAAGATCCGTGTTATAGCCAAATAATTCCATATACGGAATATCTGCAACGATCTCCTGATAACCATGATCTGTCGGGTTCATTCCAAGCACACGTCCACGCCGTTTGTTCAGATCTCCCATAATATCTCCGGTATACTTATCCGGCACGACCACTTTCAATGATGCGATCGGCTCTAAGAGAACCGGGGAAGCCTCTAAGAAGCCTTTCTTAAATGCCTGCTTTGCAGCCGTTTTAAATGCCATCTCTGAGGAATCTACCGGATGATAAGAACCATCGTATAAAACTGCCTTCACACCGACAACCGGATATGCAGCGACAGGACCTTTCAGGCAGGATTCCTGAATTCCCTTTTCTACTGCCGGGAAATAGTTCTTTGGAACTGCTCCGCCAACAACCGTCTGTTCAAATACATATGGCTGTTCCAGATCGCCGGATGGTTCAAATGTCATCTTGACGTGTCCATATTGTCCGTGACCGCCGGACTGCTTTTTATACTTGTACTCCACATCTGCTTTCTTGCGGATTGTTTCCCGGAATGCAATCTTAGGCTTCTTCAGTTCGACTTCCACTTTGTAGCGGTTTAAAAGTTTGCTGACTGCAACTTCCAAATGCTGGTCTCCCATTCCATAGAGGAGTGTCTGGCCATTCTCACTGTCATTGACTGCTTTCAGTGTAAGGTCTTCCATCATGAGTTTCTGGAGAGCCTGTGAGATTTTATCCTCATCGCCCTTATTCACTGCCTTATATCTCATGTAAGTATATGGTGTGGAGATTGAGGTCCGAATATACAAAATCGGATTTGCTTTTGTGGAAAGGGAATCCGTGGTTGCCGGGCTTGCTAATTTTGCCAAAGCACCGATATCACCTGCATGAAGTTCTTTTACTTCCTCCGGTTTGTTTCCACAGAGCACATACAGTTTTCCGATTTTTTCTTCCACATCTTTGTGATGGTTATATAACACATCATCCGTTTTCAAAACGCCTGAATTCACTTTGATCAGGGAGTATTTTCCAATAAACGGATCTACGATCGTCTTCCATACATAAGCTGACTTTGGTTTTGCAAAATCATAATCTGCACTGTACACTTCATTCGTCTTGGCATTGATACCGGTACAGGAACGTTTTTCCGGACTTGGCAGATACTTCACAATATCGACCAGCAATGTATACATTCCTCTTGCCAGTGTGTTGGAACCCATCAGAACCGGAACAATGCTGCCGTCTGCCACATTCACACGGAGTGCCTGACGGATCTCATCCTCCGAGAACTCTTCGCCGTTAAAATAGCGTTCCATAAACTCTTCACTCGTCTCAGCGACAGCTTCCATCAATGCTTCCCTGCAGATATTTAAGTTGTCTTTGGAGTAATCCGGAACATCAGACTTTTCTACGGTTCCATCTTCTTTCCATCTTTTGGCTCTCTGCTGCAGCACATTGACATATCCGACAAACTGTCCATTCTCTCTGACCGGGAGATGGAATGGTGCGATGCGCTTGCCGTACATCTGCTGAAGATCTTCCACAACCTGCCGGTAGCTTGCCTCGTCAATATCCATATCCGTTACGAATACCATTCTCGGAAGTTTGTATTTCTCGCACATCTCCCATGCTTTCTTCGTTCCGACCTCGATCCCTGCCTTACCGGAAACTACAATGATCGCAGCATCTGCCACGCTCACTGCCTCTTCTGCTTCCCCTACAAAATCAAAATATCCGGGTGTATCAAGGATGTTGATCTTCGTATCGCCCCAGATAACCGGGATCACGGAAGTGTTGATGGAGAAAAGACGTTTTGTCTCTTCCTTGTCGTAATCACTGATCGTGTTGCCGTCTGCAACTTTTCCCATGCGGGTTGTCATTCCAGCAAGATAAGCCATTGCCTCGACAAGACTTGTCTTGCCGGATCCCCCATGGCCTAAGAGAACCACATTGCGAATTTTGTCAGTTGTGTAAACGTTCATAGCAAATCCTCCCATACATTTTTCATTGATGATTTTGTTTCGTCGTCACCGAATGTTGTTAATGGTTATATTTTACTAAATTTTCCATTTTTTTACAATATATTTATTCATATTTACTAACTATTATTATATTATCATTGGATTGTTTATATATTATGTATGCATTTTGAACATTTTTAGCAATTTCCATTTGATTGTTTACACAATATTCACAGTTTGTACATATTCGTAGAAAATGTTCTGTTTTCCTTTTTCATGAAATAACTAATCGCTTTTATGCTTTAACCAATCACTTTTATACTTTAACGTGTTGACTTTTTCATAAAATGTGGATATGATGTATAAGACTTTCTAAATATACAAAAATGACTTATGGGGGAACATGATTTGTTTCAGAAAATAGGATTTATCGGACTTGGTTTGATCGGAGGGTCCATTGCAAAAAAAATTCATACACTTTACCCTGATGTAACCATTATCGCAACTGCCGGTCATCAGGAAACCATTACAGAAGCTTACGTAGAACATCTGATCTCCAATCAGAATTTATGTGAGATCAAAGATTTTTATGACTGCGATTATATTTTTCTGTGCACACCGGTAAAAAGAAATATCGAATACCTGCGCCAGTTAAAAGGAAATATCAAAAACGGATGTATCATCACAGATGTCGGAAGCGTCAAAACAGATATTCACGAAGAAGTGACTGCCCTCGCAATGGAGGACTGCTTTATCGGCGGACATCCGATGGCCGGCTCTGAAAAAACAGGCTTAAAAAATGCAAATGAATATTTGCTGGAAAATGCATATTATATTCTGACACCCACAACGAAGACATCACCGGAACGCTTAGAAGAATTTCGTTCCCTGGTGACCCAGTTAGGTGCTGTCGCCCTGGTATTAGACTATCATTTACACGATTATGCCACAGCTGCCATCAGCCATCTGCCGCACATCATCGCATACAGTCTCGTCAATCTTGTCAAAAAATCCGACGACGCAGACGAGACGATGAAGACGATCGCTGCCGGGGGATTTAAAGATCTGACCAGAATCGCTTCCTCCTCTCCTGTTATGTGGCAGAATATCTGCCAGTCCAACAGTGAACAGATTGTGCGGCTGATCGATGCCTATGAGGAAATGTTAGAGAAAACCAAACATGATATTTTATCTTCTGATGCAGATGCACTGCTTCAGGATTTTCAGTCCGCCAAAGATTACAGGGATTCGATTGCGATCACGAACAAAGGTCCGATCCGTGAAATTTATGAGTTATATCTTGATCTTCTTGATGAGGCTGGTGGTATTGCGACAGTTGCTACAATACTTGCAAGTAATCATCTGAGTATTAAAAATATCGGCATCATTCACAACCGTGAGTTTGAAGATGGAGTATTACGTTTGGAAATGTATGACAGAATATCATTAGATGCAGCAGTACAGTTGCTTAGAAAACATCATTATACAATATATGAGCGGTAATCTGCCGCTCATATATTGTATATACAGTATTATCAATTGAAACAGGATAACAATTTCTCAACCTCTTCCCGTTCCGGCATTACGCGGAGTGCGCCTTTGCGTGTAGTGATAATGGATGCCGCTGCATTTGCAAAAGTCAGCATCTCTTTCAGGTCATTCTCTGTAAGATTGGTAAGTCCATGCTCTAAAATATAATGGAGAACACATGCACAGAAGGTATCTCCGGCTCCGGTTGTCTCAATTGTATTCTTCTGTATAAAAGGTTTCACTTCTACAATAAGATCTTTATAATAAGCACGGCTTCCTTCCCTGCCCATGGATACAAGGATCAATGGAATATGATATCTCTCAAGGATCCAATGTACACCCTTTGTGAAATCTTCTTCTCCGGTCAGCCACTGAATCTCGTTATCAGAAATCTTTAAAATGTCACACTGTCCTAATCCGTAAAGCACCTGTTCTTTTGCTTCATCTAAGGAGTTCCAGAGCGGCTCGCGCAGATTCGGATCAAAGGAAATGACAGCACCAGCTTCTTTTGCAGCACGAAGTGCTTTTTTTGTTGCATTTCGTACACCTTCGTGTGTCATGGACAGTGTGCCAAAATGAAAGATTCGTGTTCCCTTTATCAACTCTTCCGGGACTTCCTCTTCTGTCAGCATCATATCTGCACCAGGATTTCTGTAAAACGAAAAATCCCTGTCTCCATCCGGATAAGTATGTACCAGTGCTAACGTCGTATGTACGTCATCATCTTTCTGTAAGCCTGATGCATCAATCCCGACTTCCATAATCGTCTGTTCCAGCTGTTTTCCGAAAAAATCATTTCCTACTTTTCCGATAAAAGCTGTCTTATGTCCGAGCTTTGTTAACATTGCCAGTACATTGCATGGTGCACCACCCGGATTTGCCTCAAATAATGGATTTCCCTGGCTGCTGATCCCATTCTCAGTAAAATCAATGAGTAATTCGCCTAAAGCTACAACATCCATACCTTTTCCTCCGTGTCTGATAGTTGTTTTTGTTTTATAATTTTACTATATCATACTTTTCAACATTTATATGCATCTTTTTGTCACTGCAGAAATGAATTTCCTGTGCTTCCAACGGTGTACAGATAGCTGTTGTCGCAACCTGTTCCCCATCGTTCAGGAATAGTTCGATCGACTGACGATCCAAAATAAATCTCATTTTCTTAAGCCCTTCCGGATTTGAAATCTTCAGTTTCCGCACGCAGACAACATCTTTTGTCACACCGCAATAAGTGCGATCGATTTCAAGCATATTTTCAGCCTTATGATAAGTAAAGCTTGTTTCATATTCCTTATTTGCGGCAAGTTTCATGGAAAATGTTTGAAATTCATCCTCTTCCAGTAAAACGGTAAGGTCGATCGTCCGGCCTTCAATTCCACACAGTGTTGTTTTCTGATTTATTTCTGCATGATCATATCGACATGGATTTTTATGATACTTTTCAATTTCACGCACCGGTGTCTGCCAGATTTTACCATCTTTTAATTCCAATTCCCTCGGCAGAGTCATCATTCCCTGCCAAACCTGTGAATTTGGAATCACACATGCATCCCAGGATTTCATCCATGCGATCATAATACGTCTGCCGTCCGGCAGTTCAGTTGTCTGCGGTGCATAAAAATCCATTCCATAATCAAGTGCATGCGGCAATTCTTTTACAAATGTATGTGTTTTTTCATCATAGTCCCCAAGAAAATAAACACTGTTATGTCCATTATGAAACTCATATTTCTGCGCTTTCATATCCTGCGGTGAACAGATCAGCACTCTTTTACTGCCCAGCTGAAAGAAGTCCGGACATTCCCACATTGTACCAATTTTTCCGCTTTCGTTTGAAGCAAGAATTGTTTCAAATTTCCAGTCAGTCAGATTTTTGCTTGAACATAACACAACCTGTCCGATCTGATTTTCATTTTTATTGCCAACGATCATATAATAGGTATCATTTTCTTTCCAGATCTTCGGATCACGGAAATCTACCCTGTTGCATCCCTCTGGAAGCATTTCTCCGGTCATGACAGGATTTTTGTCATATTTCTGATAATCTTTTCCATCACCAAATGCAATACACTGATTCTGACGATCCTGCTCACTTCCGTCAGGCTGTTTTATTCTGGTTACTCCTGTATATACAAGTACATGTTTACCATCTGCTTCGATCGCACTTCCTGAAAAGCATCCGGCTTTATCATATTCTTCATCCGGAGCAAGTGCCGCTGGAAGCTGTTCCCAATGGATCATATCGCACGTAACGCTATGTCCCCAGTGCATTGGTCCCCATTCCCTGTTATATGGATGATATTGATAAAACAGATGTATCTGTCCATCGTAAAACGAAAATCCATTTGGATCGTTGATCCATCCGGTTGGAGCAGAAACATGAAATAAAGGTTTTGTCTGCGGATCTGTAGCAGCAATTTTTTCTGTCTCGTATTTTCTGGCTTTTTCTAACATATTGCTCATATTATTTCTCTCCTGATTATTCTGATAATGATTTCTGATAGTTGTCAAAGTATTTCTGCTTAATGGAAAGATAATCTGATAATCCATATTTTTCCATTTTTTCAAGATAGGAATCCCATTCCTTTTCTATGCCGCCATTTAAAATCCAGTCGGCTTTTTTCTGTTCGGCATATTTTTTAATATCTGTGTCATATTGCGACACCTTATTCGTGTCTTCTATACTCATAAATACATTCGGATAAACGTATTTACTGTTCATATCTGCCAAATATGTCTCATGCATATTGTCAAGCCGCCATTTTGCATCTTCCGGCTGTGTTACATACTCACCATAATATTCATTTAAGATGGCAAGCGGACCATTGACTGACTGTGCCTCGCGGACTTCTACCGGAGACTGGTCGCCTAAATCCATATGCTTTAACATCGGGTCACCTTTTTCGTTTGTAGATAATTCAAAAATATTAAAGGAATCTGTCTCACCATAACTGCCCCAATTGTTCTGTGGAGACTGTAATGGTGCATACATCTGATCGATCCATGCTGCTGCCAGTGCAGTATTTCTGCAACTGGTCGTAAGTACACAGCGTCCTCTGTCAAAACCACTGGTCTCACTATTGTTTTGTCTTGTGATATTCCGCACACCCGTCGGACCTGTAAGTGCAGGGAGCATTACATAATCAACATTGTTATCAATATTTGCAATATCCCAGGAGAAGCAAAGACCATATCGGTGGTTTTTACCTTTTGCAACATAGGTAGACCATTCCTGCGTGAACGCTTCCGGATCTATAAGATCTTCTGTTACTAATTTATGCAGCCATTCAATGCCTTCTTTATACCCTTCCTGAACAGCCGTGTAAATGACCTTTCCCTCATCCGTCACTGCAAAATGATCACCGGTATCACCATAGCCTTCTCCAAATCCATTGATCAGAATGGCGGGATCCTGATCTCCATTGTTGATAATAAAGGACATCGGTATCACATCACCTTCAATATCAAATTCTTCCTGCAATTCATCCGCGTGATCCCGGAATGCAATTAATACCTGTTCCAGTTCATCCGTTGTTGTCGGTATTTCCAATCCGAGATAATCCAGCCATTTTTTATTGATATATGCGATATCTCCGATGGCCTGTATGGCTTCTTTACCGGCACCAAGCTGTTCGATCCATGGAAATGAATAAATATGTCCATCCGGTGCGGTACACATTGTGCGGTATTCCGGATATTTTTCAAATACAGCCTGAAGATTTGGCATATATTTATCGATCAGATTTTCAAGGGGAATAATAATCCCCTGCTTTGCATAACGAAGCAGATCGTAATCACTCATTCCGGCATTAAACAAGCCATCCGGCAGATTGCCAAATTGTGCTAATGCAAGATTTTTTTTATCAGAAAACTGATCCGATACAAAACACGTCCATTTAATATGCACATTCGTCTGTTCCTCAAGTCTTTGAAAAATGATCCTTTCATTCGGATCCTGCGTTGAGGTTGCCGGTGCACTGGTAATAAAGGATAATTCCTCAGTTTCTTTTAACGGAAACTGTACTTCGGAAACCGGAGTGTCCGGATCTATCTCTGCCTGTGGCTGTGCATTGCTTCCGCAGCCGGCTATACTAAACATCATGATCAGTGCAAGCCCGAATGACAACATTCTATTTATTTTTCTACGCATATAGGAAGTCCCCCTTCTTTAACCTTTTACAGATCCAACCATAATTCCTTTATCGAAATATTTCTGGAAAAATGGGTACATAATTAATAATGGTAAGCTTGACACAACAATAGTCGCATATTTTAACTGTTCCGCTACTTTTGCCATCTCAGCCGTACTCTGGATATCAGCGATCATTCCAGGCTGTGGTGTATTCTGTACAAGAATGGAACGAAGCACAAGCTGTAATGGCTGCAGATCTGCATCATTCAAATAAATCAGTGCATCAAAATAGCTGTTCCACATTCCAACAAAAGACCAGAGTGCCAGTACTGCGATGATTGGTTTACACACCGGAATCATAATTTTGAAAAAATGCTGGATTTCATTTGCACCATCAATGGATGACGCCTCTCTGAGTTCCTTTGGTATTGACTGGTAATAAGTTCTTGCAAGAATCATATTCCATACATTGAAAGCTCCGGGTATTAAAATAGCCCATACAGTATTCACCATATGTAAACGGTTGATTAATATAAATGTCGGAATCATTCCACCACCAAAAAACATAGTGATCAGAAAAATTACATTAAAAAAATTTCTGCCGACAAACTCTTTTTTTGACATCGGATAAGCTGCAAGAAGTGTTATAAAAACAGAAATTGCAGTAAACGCCAGCGAGTAGAAAAATGAATTAAAAAATCCTCTCCATATCATTTCATTCTCTAAAACACGCCGGTACGCATCTAATGTCCAGTCTTTTATCCGAAAACTCAGTCCCTGATTATTTAAAACAGTCGGATCCATAAAAGATGCCAGAACTACATATATCAAAGGTATAACAATCGAAAGAACAAACAAACCGAGAAGCGCATATGCTATACCTAAAATCAGACGGTCAATTCTCGAATATTTTATTTTTCTTGATGTTTCCATCTTTTCATCCTCCTATAATCCTTCTCCATCGTTTATTTTCTTTACTACAAAATTTACGAAAATCAATAAAATAACATTAATGACAGAGTTGAACAATCCGACAGCCGTTGAGTAGCCATAATCTCCGTTCAGAAGTCCGATCCGATACACATAAGTTGATAAAATCTCAGATGCCGGAAGGTTCATATCCGTCTGTAATGCATATGCTTTTTCAAATCCGATACTCATAATGTTTCCGGCCTGTAAAATAAACTGAATTACAATAATATCTTTAATGGCCGGCAACTCGACATACCAGATTTGCTGCAGCAGATTTGCACCATCCATAACAGCCGCTTCTTCTAATTCTTTACTGGCATTGGCTAAAGCTGCCGTGTACATGATGGATGCCCATCCTGCTCCCTGCCAGATTCCGCTTGCAATATAAATTGTCCTGAAGGCAGTCGGCATTGTCATCCAATTTGTAGTGATACCGAGAATACGGTTCATCGGACCAACCGGTGATAAAAACATACGTACCATACCGCAGAGTACGATAACGGAAATAAAGTTAGGTGCATAGATTAAAAGCTGTATTTTCTTTTTTATACCTTGCTTACGGATCCGGTTCAGTAATAATGCCAGGATAATTGGAATCGGAAAACCCCAAAGCAGTCCATAAATGCTGAGTTTTAATGTGTTTAACAGATAACTCATAAAATCCGGTGAGGATAAAAACCGTTTGAAGTATTCCAGCCCTACCCAGGGACTTCCAAAAACACCTTTGATCACATTATAATCTTCGAATGCGATGAGCAGCCCACCCATCGGAAGATACTTAAATATAATTGTTAACACCAATGCCGGCATCAGGAAAAACACATACAGCTGCCAGTTTCTTTTGACATAGGAAACTTTACTTACAAGCGTTTGTCTGCCTGTAGACTTTTTTTGTTTCAACCCTCTTTTCATACACTATTCCTCCATTTAGTCTTGTTGTATAACCGGCAAAGTAACCGGTTACTTTATAATTGGATAATAACCTATTTTCCAATAGATGTCAACACTTTTTTAAGTTAAAGTAACCAGTTACGTAACCAGTTATTTTTTTATTGATATTCCAGAACTTAATTGCTATACTATGTGTAATATGAAACTGTAACGAAACGATTCATATTTTAACATACTGATAAATACAATAGACAATGCGTAAAGGAGACAGATACTTATGGCGAAAAAACAGGTGACATTTGCTGACATTGCAGAATACACGCATTTTTCCAAAACTACAATTTCAAGATATTTTAATCATCCGGATTCACTGACACTTGAAAATCAGGAAAAAATATCTCAGGCTCTTGAGGATTTAGGATATAAAAAGAACAAACTCGCAAAGGTGCTCGCAAATGGGAAAAGTGAATTTATCGGGATTATCGTACCAAATCTTTACCTTCACTACTACTCAGAAATGCTTACCCAGCTTCTTTCCAGCTACCGTGATTATCATTATAAATTTCTTGTTTTTGTCAGTGATAACGGACCAGATGAGGAGGAGCAGTATATTGAAGAATTGATGTCTTATCAGATCGAAGGCCTGATCGTATTAAGCCATACGCTTGCTTCCGAAAAGCTTGCTTCTTATCAGATTCCTGTCATAGCAATTGAACGTGAGGCAGAACATATCTGCAGTGTCACAACTGATAATTATATGGGAGCTCTGCAGGCTGCATCACTTTTGATCCGTGACCATTGTGATGTGCTGATTCATATTAATGCAGATGTGCCAAAGATTATTCCTGCCTACAACAGAATTCGTGCATTTGAAGACACCTGTAAAGAACATCATGTGCCTTATGAATTAAATCTTAATGTGTGTGGAGATTCTTATCAGGAGCTCTTTTCACAAATGAAAATCATCTTTGCTGATATCGATGAAAAATATCCCGGACAAAAAAAAGGTGTCTTTCTTGCGAACGACACCTATGCAAATATGTTCCTGAATCTAATCTTTCAAAAATATGGATGTCTCCCTGACACATATGAACTGGTAGGGTTTGACAACTCTCCGATTGCCAGTGAAGCTATTTTGCCGATCACAACCATTGGACAGCAAATCGATGTGATCGCACACACCTCCATGGAATTATTAGTGCAGCAGATGGAAGAACGTAAAAAGAGAAAACCAGTTCCGCTGGCAGAACCAATCCATAAACAAATTACGCCTATCCTTATCCGCCGGGAGACAACAAATTAAAAATATTCTCCTGACCAGTCAACATCAGACAGATCACCGGTTCACAAAGCCCAGTATCAGCACCAGAATGAGCATGTGGACCGGATAGAATGCATAGCAGAAATACTGGAATGGTTTGCTGTGATATCCCTGTCGTCCTCTGTAAAGCCAGATTGGCACTAATGCAAGCAATGCAAGCCCCTGCTGGCAGAGTTCAAACTCCATGCCGAACAAACGGACCGGATACATTAATCCGCCAAGCAATTCCACATTTACCCAATAAAGAGCAGCAATTTGACCAAGCAGACACCACCATTTGCGTCCGCGGAAAAAGTAAAAAATAAAAACAGTCAGTACTCCGATTCCATAATAATCCACCATTGTCAATGTTCCGAGTAAACCTCCGGCAATCGTAACCAGTATGGCTGTCAGTACAAAAACAGGTGTTTTCTTTTTCTTTCGCACTGTTTCCATTATATGGATTCCTAAAAGACCAAGGATAAACGTCCAGATCACATTCTGGTGGACCGGATAAAACCATGTTCCGCCATACATCAGATCGAACGGTATCTCTGAGATCACTGCAAAAACCAGCATTCGCAATAAGTACTTTTTGAAATTATGGGTATGAAAATAACCTTCTGCCGACATAAATGCAAAAATCGGAAATGCGATCCTGCCAACACAGGTCAGCCATTCCTGCGCCGGAAGAAGTGTTGCCCAAAGGTGATCCATCAGCATGAACAGCATTGCAATGATATGCAATGCTGCTGTGCTGATATCAAAACACCGTGATGTAGATGATTTTATTTTTTGAAACGACATAGCGATATACTCCTGCATTGTAGTATCGGATCCCCGGTTCTTTTACAGATCATTAAATATCTGGTAAATATCTATCTTGAGTGCGTCAGTATCCGGCATCCCAATAAACCTGCATCCATATTTATAACCGCCCTCCGGCAAAGCATCTCTCCGGACGATTTCAATAACAGCATCCACAACTTCTTTAGTCCAGATCTGAATCCTTGTGTCGTAATAGCTCCCAATCTCAAGATCTGCTTTCGACTTAAATCCGAGACCGCTTCTTGAAATATCTGTCACCTCGACATGGACATATTTCAAAGTGGTCACGCCTTCTTCATCTAACCGTTCTAATTCAACCCTGACTTCCAGATCAAGTCTCTTATGCTTTCTCCGCTCCTCCATACTTCACTTCTCCTTCATGAAAAATTTAAAATAATTGTATAACAAGTCCTTTGCGATTACAAGTAGTTTTAAGACTTCCGGTCTACAATAAACATTGCATCGCCAAAACTGAAGAAACGATATTTTTCTTCTACTGCGGTCTCATAGGCTGCCAGTACATGTTCTCTTCCGGCAAGTGCGGATACAAGCATTACCAGTGTAGATTCCGGTAGATGGAAATTCGTGATCAGTGCGTCGATCACCTTGAACTGATATCCCGGATAAATAAAAATTTCAGTCCATCCGCTTTTTTCTGTGAGGAAACCATTCTCGTCCGCAGCGGACTCTAAGGTTCTGGTGCTTGTTGTTCCCACTGCGATGACACGGTGGCCTTCTTTTTTCGCTTTATTGATCTTATCCGCTTCTGACTGTTCGATTTTATAAAATTCAGAATGCATATGATGCTTTAACACATCTGTTTCTTTGACCGGACGGAACGTTCCGAGTCCGACATGCAGTGTTACTTCCGCAATTTCTACCCCCATGTCACGCACCTGCTGCAACAGCTCCGGTGTGAAATGAAGTCCTGCTGTCGGAGCGGCAGCGGATCCGTCATATTTGGCATAAACTGTCTGGTAACGGTTCTTATCCTGAAGCTGATGTGTAATGTACGGTGGCAGCGGCATCTGTCCAAGACGGTCTAATATTTCCTCGAAAATCCCCTCATAATGGAACTGGATGAGCCGGTTGCCTTCCTCGACAATATCGATAACTTCACCGGTCAAAATCCCTTCGCCGAAAACAATTTTCGTTCCGATCTTGCATTTCTTTCCCGGTTTTACAAGTGTTTCCCAGATATCGTTTTCTTTTCTTTTTAAGAGAAGAATCTCGATTTTCGCCTCGGTACCTTCCTTCACGCCATAAAGACGTGCTGGGATTACCTTCGTGTTATTAATGACAAGACAGTCGCCCGGTCTTAAATACTCTGTAATATCCTTAAAATGTCTGTGTTCCACTTCTCCTGTGATCTTATCTAAAACCATCAGTCTGGAGCTGGAACGATCCTCCAATGGATCCTGTGCAATGAGTTCCTGTGGAAGATCATAATAAAAATCTTTTACATCCATGATTGTTCTCCATCCATTATTATTTTCTGAACATGACAAAGAGCCGCTGCTGCGACTCTTTGCCATGTTTCTATCATATTATGCACGAAGCTTGATATCAAGTGTTTTCTCTAAGTTCTTTAAGATTTTCTTGACAAATCCTTCTACCATATCAGTTGTGAACTCTTCCTCATCCGGAGTAAATACAACAGAGAATGCCATGCTCTTCTTATCTGCTCCGAGCTGGATTCCCTCATAGACATCGAATAATGTTACATCTGTCACATAATCGCAGGCTTCTTTGATACCATTTTCAATCTGTGCACAGGTGATGTTTTTGTCTACCACAAATGCGAAATCACGTTTTTCTTCTGCATATTTTGGCAACGGAGTGAAAATCTGCTCTTTTCCATACCATTTTTTCAGAGCTGCAAGGTCAATTTCCATGACATAAGCCGGTACACGCATGTCAAGTTCATCCATGATCTCATAGGAAACTTTTCCAAGATATCCGACTTTCTCGCCCTCACAGAAAATCTCTGCTGTCTGATACGGATGAAGGAATGTATTCTCGGCTGCCTCGTATGTGAATGTAATATTCAGTGAATCTGCAACCGTCTCTGCAAATCCTTTTAATGTGTAGAAAGATTCCTTCTCGCCAAATAATCCAACGCACAGTGTCTCTCTCTCATCCGGATACTCCGTAAGTGGGAGATCTTTTGGAATAAATACATTTCCAAGTTCGAAGATTCTTCCCTCTAAAATTGCTTTTTTCTGGTTTCTTGCCATCGCATGGATCATCTGCGGTGCAAGTGTAGTTCTCATCAGTGAAAGATCAATATTAATTGGATTGATCAGACGGATTGCATGTCTCTCTTTTGCATCTTCCGGCAGTCTTAACAGATCCAGATCAGACGGTGAGAAGAAGGAGTAATGAATTCCCTCATAAGCTCCTGCTGCACAGAGTGCACGTTTGATTTTAAGTTCTGTCTTCTGTTTTAAGTTTAATCCACCTAATGTCACTTTCGCAGTCGGCATAAAGGTTGGGATTACATGCTCATAGCCATACATACGGATCACTTCCTCTGCCACATCCGGGTAAGAATCCATATCTTCACGGTAAGCAGGAATCTGCAATGTCAGCTCATCACCGTTGATGACCGGTGCAAAATTTAAAGCAGTAAGAATACGAACGATGTCAGCATCTGGGACTTCGATTCCAAGAACCCCATTGACACGTTTTACACTTACTTTCATCTCTTTTGGCTCGATGGAGTTTCCGGTAGACACTTCAATGTGTGTGGAAGAAACTTTACCACAGCCTAACTCCTCTACTAAATGAAGGGCACGTTTCATTGCCATAACAGTTGTGTATTCGTAAACACCCTTTGCATACATTGCGCTGGAATCAGAGGACTGTCCCAGTGCCCTGGAGCTTTTACGGATGTTGTCGCGGGCAAATTTTGCAGCCTCGAACATCACTTCTTTTGTGGTGTCCTGAATCTCAGAATTTAAGCCACCCATAATACCTGCCAGTGCAACCGGTTTTTTACCGTCACAGATGACAAGATTTGAATTATTTAATTCAAATTCTTTTTCGTCTAATGTTGTGATCTTCTCGCCATCATCTGCACGTCTGACATTAATCTCGTCACCCTCTAAATATGCATAGTCGAATGCATGCATCGGCTGACCTAACTCTTTTAGGACGTAGTTTGTGATATCTACGATATTGGAGATACCACCGATTCCGACTAATGCCAGTCTTCTTCTCATCCATGCAGGAGATTCCTTGATCTCAACATCATGAACATAGTGTGCGATATATCTCGGGCAGAGATCTTTCGCAGAAACAGTTACATGGAAATCCTTCTTTACATCTGTCTCTGTGAAATCAAGTGCAGGCTCTTTGCATTCTTTTCCGAGAACGGCTGCTACTTCTCTTGCGATACCGTAAATACTCTGGCAGTCAGGACGGTTTGCGGTGATCGCAATGTCAAAAATCCAGTCATCCATTCCAAGGATCGGTTTTACGTCTGCTCCAACTCTGGCATCTTCCGGTAACACAAGTAATCCGTTGTATCCTGCGCCCGGATATAAATCTTCGTTTAATCCAAGCTCTGTTCCGGAGCAAAGCATACCAAAGGATTCATATCCACGGAGTTTGCCTTTTTTAATTGTCATCACACCTTCGATCGTGACATGGTCTTTTGCAGTTGCATAAACTGTTGCGCCTACGAGTGCGAGTGGGAATTTGCCGCCTGCATGGACATTGTCTGCTCCACAGCAGATCTGGAAGGTTCCGTGCTCACCGGCATTTACCTGACATAAGCTTAAGTGTGTGTCAGGAATTGGTTCGCATGTCTCAACCAGACCTACAACAACGCCGCTTACATCTTTTCCAACTTCAATCAGTTCCTCAACTTCAAATCCACAGGAAAAAAGTTTTTCCTCTAACTCCTTTGGAGTAACATCTATATCTACATAATCTTTTAACCAGCTTAATGGTGCTAACATGATAAGTCTCCTTTTCTTTTATCTCTATCTGGATAATTGCGAAACTCCTCATATTCTGCTTTCAATTGTTCAAAATTAACAAAAACATTCAAGACACGCTCCCGCTATGTGTCACTCGCAACGGTACTAAGAAGCCAGGCACAACTTACAGTTGTACCTACCTTCTAAGAACCGGCGGTTCCCCAATGTCTTTCATGTCTTTTGTTGATTTTTCACAATTTTATTTATGCTTTGATGAGTTTCGCAATTATCCGTTATAATCTTTCTTTATTATATCATGTGCAAAAGCAGCACATGATCGACATTCGCCGTTTGTCGAATGCATAAATGCATTCTTCTCACTTGCGCTCATTATATCATGAATTTATATTGTTTGCATTGTTAAGTTAGGAATTGTTATGGGAACGAAAGACAAGTGAACGGTAATAGAAATTTTGTTATTGAGAAAAATAGTAAATAATGATGCTTGACTTTTCTGTTATCCTGTACTATATTCAATATACCCCACAGGGGTATATTGAATATAATGAATGACAATATCATAAGTGGTAGAAAATAATACTCAGATAACAAAATGAGGGTGCGATGGACAGAAAGGATGTGGAGGTTATGACATGTTGTTGTAAAGGCAATGAGGATGGCAATGTAAAACATAAACAGCGTGATGAGCAGGAGAAGAAAGCACTCATGACACGTTTGAGCCGTATCGAAGGACAGGTGCGTGGAATCAGGGCGATGGTGGAGGACGACCGTTATTGTGTGGATATTCTCACACAGGTGTCAGCAATCCAGGCGGCTTTGAATGGGTTTAACAAAGAACTTCTGGCAAGACATATCAAAACCTGTGTTTCGGAGGATATCCGCGAAGGAAATGAAGAGGCAGTCGATGAACTGTGCGAACTTTTGAAGAAACTGATGAAATAAAGAACTCTGGCAAAGTTATATCCGAAGTTTCAGCAGAACTCCGGATATTCAAAAACAGAACATAACAGGAAAGGACGATATACATGAAAGAGAGATTTGATGTTACAGGCATGACCTGTTCCGCCTGCTCTTCCCATGTGGAGAAAAGCGTGAGCAAGCTCACCGGGGTGGAAAATGTCAGCGTGAATCTGCTGACAAACAGTATGCAGGTCGAATTTGATGAGAATAAACTTGATACGGCGGTCATTATCAAGGCAGTGGAGGACGCCGGATACGGTGCGGCGGTAAAAGACGGGCACGCAAAATCCGGGACAAAAACGTCCGGACAGTCGGACAGTCAGGAAAACAGCGGACTTTCAGCCGTAGAGCAGAATGTGAAAAACATGAAAAAGAGACTGATCGTCTCACTGATTTTCTGGATACCGTTGATGTATGTGTCCATGGGACATATGATATATCAGTGGCTCAACATTCCGATGCCGCCGTTTACCATGAACTTTTTGCATGGAAATGAGAATGCAATCACCTATGCGTTTACGCAGTTTTTACTGTTGCTGCCAATTTTGATCGCAAATCAGAAATATTTTAAAAACGGATTTAAGACATTGTGGCACAGAAGTCCAAACATGGACAGCCTGATCGCAATCGGTGCGGGTGCGGCAATTCTCTATGGTATTTTTGCAATTTACCGTATCGGTTATGCGATGGGACATGGCGACATGGCGGTCGTACATCAGTATGCCCACGACTTATACTTTGAGTCAGCCGGAACAATCCTGACACTGATCACCATTGGAAAATATCTTGAGACAAAGTCCAAGGGAAAGACAAGCGAGGCAATCACAAAGCTTTTGAATCTCGCGCCAAAGACAGTGACGGTCGTAAGAGATGGTGTGGAGCAGGTCATTGATGCAACAGATGTGGAAAAAGGAGAAATTTTTCTTGTAAAACCGGGTGAATCGGTTGCAGTGGACGGTATCGTGCTGGAGGGAAAATCTTCTTTTGACGAATCGGCGATCACAGGTGAGAGTATTCCGGTGCCAAAACAGGAGGGAGACACGATTGTCTCTGCATCCATGAACAAATCCGGTCTGATCCGCGCAAAAGCAACCAAAGTCGGCGAGGACACCACAATCGCACAGATCATACGGCTGGTTGAGGAAGCTTCCTCAAGCAAAGCCCCGATTGCAAAAATGGCGGATAAAATTGCCGGAGTCTTTGTGCCGACAGTTATTACCATTGCACTGGTCACAGGAGTTATCTGGCTGATCTCCGGCGCAACGTTTGAGTTTGCCATGTCAACTGCGATCGCAGTGCTTGTAATCTCGTGTCCGTGCGCACTTGGTCTTGCAACACCGGTAGCGATCATGGTTGGAACCGGAAAAGGTGCGGAGAACGGAATCCTCATCAAATCCGGTGACGCATTAGAGACAGCGCATCAGATCGACACCGTTGTGTTAGATAAGACAGGAACTATCACACAGGGAAAGCCTGTCGTGACGGATATTATCTGTGCTGCCGGAAAGAATGCAGATAAAACGCAGCTTCTTCAGATTGCAGGAAGTCTTGAAAAAGGCAGCGAACATCCGCTTGCCGAGGCGATTGTAAACTATTGTTTGACAAACAATATTTCCCTGGAAAAAGTAACAGATTTCAACGCTTTATTTGGAAAAGGAATCGAAGGTACAGTGTCCGGTACACACTACTATGCCGGAAATGAGAAGATGATGGAAGAGAAAGGAATCAGCCTTTCCACAGAACAGAAAAACCAGATCCGGGAACTTGCCAAACAGGGCAGGACACCGCTTCTTTTTGCAGATGAAAAACAGTTCCTTGGAATTGTGGCAGTTGCAGATGTGGTAAAACCGACCAGTAAAGAGGCGGTACAGAAATTCCGTGATTATGGCATCCGTGTCATTATGTTAACCGGTGACAACGAAGTGACCGCACAGGCGATCAAGGAGCAGGTTGGTATCGATGAGGTGATCGCCGGGGTTCTGCCAACACAGAAAGAGCAGAAAATCTCAGCCTTAAAACAGGCAGGACATAAAGTAGCGATGATCGGTGACGGTGTCAACGATGCACCGGCACTTGCCTCCGCAGATGTGGGAATTGCGATCGGGGCAGGAACAGACGTAGCGATCGAGAGCGCTGATATCGTACTGATGAAAAACGATTTACTTGACGCTGTAGGTGCAGTAAAATTAAGTAAAGCCGTGATCCGCAACATCAAAGAAAATTTATTCTGGGCATTCTTTTACAACAGTATCGGAATCCCGCTTGCAGCTGGTGTTTTGTATCCGCTTTTCCAGATAAAATTGAACCCGATGTTCGGTGCAGCGGCCATGAGTCTGAGCAGCGTATGTGTGGTAAGTAATGCACTCCGGTTAAGGTGGGTAAAACTGCATGATGCGAAAAAGACACAAAGTGAATCGTGTCAGGATGTCGCTGCAAGTACAATTGCAGATATTAACCAGCACAATGCACTGGATAATAATATAAAATCAACAAAAAATGATAAAGGAGAATCAACTATGACCACAACAATTTCAATCGAAGGCATGATGTGTGCCCATTGTCAGGCACATGTAGAGAAAGCATTAAAAGAGGTCGCAGGCGTAACAGAAGTTACCGTAAGCCTTGAAAACAAAAATGCAGTCGTAACAGGCGACGCTTCTGTAGAAACATTAAAACAGGCAGTTGTAGATGCAGGTTACGAAGTGACAGATGTGAAATAAAGTATTTTCGAAAGCAAATTTTAATATAAAAAGGATATCGCATGGAATCACCATGCGATATCCTTTTTTAGCGGAGATAGCGGGATTTGAACTCGCGCGCCGGAACATTTACCGACCTACCGCATTTCGAGTGCGGACCCTTCAGCCACTTGGGTATATCTCCATAGAAAAACGTGATACGCTTTTCTTTTTGTATAAAAATACTTGTTTAGTATACCATATTTTCTATAATCTGCAAGCTTTGAAATAGTTGTACCTGTTAAAAAAATATATTATAATCTAGATTAGCAATGGAATCATTTAATATAGTAATGAGAAAGGACTGTTTACGTATGAAAAGAATCGGAATGTTGACAAGCGGCGGCGACTGTCAGGCACTGAATGCTGCTATGCGTGGTGTGGTAAAAGGACTGAGCAATAATGTAGATGAACTTGAGATATACGGATTTCACAATGGATACAAAGGGCTGATCTATGGAGATTACCGTCTTCTGACGTCAGCAGATTTTTCGGGAATCCTTACGAAAGGTGGAACAATCTTAGGATCTTCCCGTCAGCCATTCAAACAGATGCGTGTGCCGGATGAGAATGGTCTCGATAAAGTAGAGGCAATGAAGCAGACTTATCATAAATTAAATCTGGACTGTCTTGTGATCCTTGGCGGCAATGGAACGCAGAAAACGGCAAACCTTCTCCGGGAAGAGGGCTTAAATGTGGTTCATCTTCCTAAGACGATCGATAATGATATTTATGGAACAGATGTCACTTTTGGCTTTCAGAGTGCGATCAACATTGCGACAGAGGCGATCGACTGCATTCATACGACAGCAGCTTCCCACAACCGTGTATTTATTGTGGAAGTTATGGGACACAAAGTCGGCTGGCTGACGTTATATGCAGGAATTGCCGGTGGTGCGGACATTATCCTGCTTCCGGAGATTCCATATGATATCAATAAAGTGATAGAGGCTATCAACAAGAGAACAAAAGCAGGAAAAGGATTTACAATCCTGGCTGTAGCAGAGGGAGCGATTTCTAGGGAGGATGCTTCACTTGCGAAGAAGGCATACAAGGCAAAAGTGGCCGACCGCAAATATCCGTCCGTTTCCTATGAGATTGCGGATCAGATTTATGAAGCAGCAGGCGTTGAGGTCCGTGTTACGGTTCCGGGACATACACAGCGGGGCGGAAGCCCATGTCCATATGACAGAGTGCTCTGTACCAGACTTGGCTCTGCAGCAGCACAGGCAATCATTGAGGAAGATTACGGCTGCATGATTGCAATGATCAATGGAGAGACAAAACGTGTGCCATTGGCAGACGTTTCCGGCAAATTGAAAACCGTTGATCCGGACTGCCAGATGATTCAGGAGGCAAAACGTATCGGAATCAGTTTTGGTGATTAAAAACATAAAAAACGAATGCCCGGCAATCTGCATCGTCAGAGCCGGGCATAACTAAGAGAGGAAAAACAGCATGTCATATACGGCGTTGTACCGGAAATTCCGTCCACAGGAATTTGAAGATGTAAAAGGGCAGGATCATATCGTAACAACTTTGAAAAACCAGATAAAAGCAGATCGTATCGGACATGCCTACTTATTTTGCGGAACAAGAGGAACCGGTAAAACGACGATCGCAAAAATTTTTGCAAAAGCAGTCAACTGTGAGCATCCGGTGGATGGCAGCCCTTGTGGGGAATGTCCGACCTGTAAAGCAATCGCGGCGGGCAGTTCCATGAATGTGATCGAGATCGATGCGGCGTCCAATAATGGTGTGGACAATATCCGTCAGATCCGTGAGGAAGTGGAATACCGTCCGACCGAGGGAAAATACAAAGTATACATCATCGATGAGGTTCATATGCTTTCCATAGGAGCGTTCAACGCACTGCTAAAAACGTTGGAGGAGCCACCGTCATACGTTATTTTTATTCTTGCCACAACGGAAGCACACAAGATTCCGATTACAATTTTATCCCGTTGCCAGCGATACGATTTCCGGAGAATTTCCATTGATACGATTGCAGGACGCCTGACGGATCTTATGGAAAAAGAGCAGGTAAATGTGGAGGAGCGGGCAATCCGTTACATTGCCAAGGCAGCAGATGGTTCCATGCGGGATGCATTGAGCCTTTTGGATCAGTGTATTGCATTCTATCTCGGGCAGGAACTGACATATGAAAAAGTGCTTGAGACGCTTGGCGCAGTTGACACGGAAGTGTTCAGCCGCTTGCTCAGACAGATTTTGGATAAAAACGTGACCGGGGCAGTTCAGGTGATTGACGGGATGGTCATTGAAGGACGCGAGATGGGGCAGTTTGTCACAGATTTTACATGGTATCTGCGAAATCTTCTTCTTGTCCAGAGCTCAGATAATATGGAAGATGTACTTGACATTTCTGCGGATAACCTTGCATTGTTAAAAGAAGAAGCGGAAATGGTCGATCCGGAAATTTTAATGAGATACATCCGTATTTTTTCAGAACTCAGCAATCAGATCAAATATGCAACGCAGAAGCGTATTCTGATTGAAATAAATGTAATAAAGTTATGTAAACCAGAAATGGAAAAAGATTATACATCGCTCGTAGACCGTGTGGACAGTCTGGAGAAAAAGCTGGAAAAAGGTGTTGTTGTTGCACAATCCCAAAGCCCCAGGCAGGGCAGTGAGGTAACTGCATCGGAAGAAATTGCAAAAATGGAGCTTCCGAAAGCAATCCCGGAGGACATCAGACAGATTATTGGAAATTGGAAGGGGATCCTGTCCCAGCTTACCGGAATTACCAAAACATATCTGAATAAGGCAGTTCCAACGCTTGGATCAAATAACTGTCTGCTTCTGGTATTTGAAGACCCGAATGCGTATGAGTACATTTCGGAAAATCGGTCGGAATGCCAGGACAGTTTAAAAATGATGATCGCAGAGCGCATTGGAAAAGAAGTGGAACTTCAGGTAAAACAAAATGACACCGGACATGCAAGCGAGGAAATTTATCCGGATCTCAGACAGCTTATCAACTTTGAGATTGAGGAAGATGATTTCTAATTTCTGGTGGACGAATCTTAAAAATTATATTATCATGAAGCATAGAGTCATGATTGTTGCCGGATGGGATCAGCCCGGGGGTCTGATAGATCATGAAATGAAATTATTACGGAGGAATTACAATGGCAAAAAGAGGTGGATTCCCAGGTGGTATGCCGGGAAATATGAATAATCTGATGAAACAGGCACAGAGAATGCAGCGTCAGATGGAGGAAGCTCAGAAAGAGTTAGAAGAAAAAGAGGTAACTGCGGCAGCTGGTGGCGGAGCAGTTGAGGTAACAGTTTCCGGAAAACATGAAGTGACAAAGATCAAATTATCCGAGGAAGTTGTTGATCCGGATGATATCGAGATGTTAGAGGATCTTATCATGGCAGCTACCAATGAAGCATTCCGTAAACTCGATGAGGAAAGCCAGAGCTCTATGGCAAAAATCACCGGTGGCATGGGTGGTTTAGGGGGACTTCCATTCTAAAACCGGAGTTTAACGTATGAACTGCCGCCTGTAGGTGGTGTTACGGATTTTTGCAGGTTATGTTAATTGTATGCCAACAAAATGTATAGAAATATAAAAAATAGAACTGTTTGTTTTCAGGAGCGCTTCCGCTTGTTGTCGCTGGCAGCGGTACTAAGAAAGCATCCATCGTGATTTC